>C687J35174_10009137_pt1 | contig 12476 bp, 13 predicted proteins | sample RifCSPhighO2_01_FD_35174 | JGI IMG/M metagenome (IMG submission 35174) | reverse complement strand
TACAACACCGGCTCAGGACTTTGCCTCAGGCGTTTTGAGCGCGAAAGCAAATCAGCCGGCAGTGACAAGTCCAACACCACCTGCAATTTTACCCATCCCAAATAGTAGACCTCTGTGGGCAAAAGCTATGGACTTCTTTGGGGAAATTCTCTCAGGTTTGCGCCACTCCATCACATTCTTGCGCTAATGCTCACATAAACAGTAAAATTCGTTAAGAATGATTATTGATTCGCATACTCACATTGCGTTGTCTGGATCGCCACGAATTGTTACGCCCGACGATCTTATAAAATCCATGGACGAGGCAGGTATTGATTACTCTCTTCTTTTGGCCAACCGTAAAAAAGGGAATGGTCTTAGCACCAGAGAAGCAGTTGAAATTGCCGAGACTAATCCGCGGATAAAAGTGATCGGGCATATTGAATTTGGAGCACCAATTGCGCCACAAACAGAAAACTTAAAAAAATATCTGGAATCCGGACAAATACATGGTGTAAAATTCTATCTGGGATATGAAGATTATTCGGCAACCGACAAGCAACTTTTCCCTCTGTACGAATTTTGCCAAAAGACAAACAAACCGGTTATTTTCCACACAGGTGTGCTACTTATTGGAGAGCGCGGGATGCTTAAAAATTCCCACCCTTTAAATGTTGATAGTGTGGCTTATCACTTTCCAGATTTAAAAATTATTATTGCGCATATGGGAAATCCGTGGATCGCCGACGCCGCCGCAATACTACTTAAAAATCCTAATGTTTATGCTGATTTATCGGGTTATTTTACAGAATGGGTACCTATTGCTCCGGAAGAGGTCGAAGATTTTAAAAAGAGTGCGGCATGCATTAAGGACTTTGTTGGTGACTATAAAAAATGTATCTTTGGCACAGACTGGCCAATATATAACCAAAAAGAATACGTTGAAGCCGTGAAAAGCTTAGAAATGACTGAAGAAGAAAAAGAATTAGTCTTCTGGAAAAACGCGAATGAGATTTTTTCTTTAGGTTTGTAATCTCAACTAGAAGATTCTAACATTTGCTTTTTGCTTCAATTCGGCAAACTTTTGAGAGAAAACTTCCTGCTGTTTTTGGTCGGTTAGTTGTTGTTTTGCTTCTTGCCTTTGGGAGGCAGCATCCGTTGCGATTAGAAGATTCTTATTCTCTTTTACATAATTGTCTATATCCTGTTCTGTAATATTGATTTCACTGCTGTACATTTTTTCCATAGCCAGCTGCAGTTTGAGCGTACTTTCAAAAGATTCACGACTTTGCCCTTGCTGCGCAAGTAATCTTTTAAACGTATCGGCGCCACCATATCTATTTTCAAGCTCAATAAAGCGATTCTTAACATCCTCAGGCGCAGGAACAGCATTCCTTTTTGCCGCTTCATCCATAATGACACGACCATCTATAACCGCCTGGAGTTCTGCTTCACGATAGTTTTTATCCATTCTATTCAAGACTTCAAATCCCCAAACGGGTTTGTTATAAACAGTTGCCGCCAAAACCCAGTTTCTTTTCCAAATAGATAACGCAAGAAGAAACAGGACCAGCGCCCAAAAGGCAACCCATCCGCTTGAGGGTCTATGAACCTTTTTAAGAATAGAGAGCGGTGGTATTGTTTGTGGCAAAACGGATGATTCCACCTTTGAAGCTTTCACTCCCGACTTAGATTTAGTCTGAGTTCTTGTTTTCGCTGCCATTACAAAAGAAGAATATCAAAACAAATCACAATACACAAGAAGCACATTCTTACAAAAGCTACTTTCCACCACGCCCGTGGAATGCGTCGTGCACGTCTTTAAGCTGACGGTTGGTCACATGTGTATAAATTTGTGTAGTTGAAACGTTTTTGTGCCCCAACATTTCCTGAACTGAACGAAGGTCGGCACCCGCCATCAAAAGGTCAGTTGCAAATGAATGGCGAAGCACATGTGGTGTAACGTCAACCGGGATTTTAACTTTGCGGGCGTATTTTTTAATCATTCTTTGCACACTTCTTGGCGTTAAGCGTACCTCCTCGTCAGAAATCTCAGGCCCGAATTTGCCTTTGTGGCGCATAAACAACGGTTTGTAATTGTCACGGCGAATTTTTAAGTACTCATTAATCCAATCAACGGCTCGGCCGGACAAAAACACCACTCTTTGCCTACGACCTTTTCCAATAATTCCAAACTCGCGGCGCCCGAGGTCAATCGTGTCGCGGTTTAGTGAAACCAGCTCGGAAACGCGAAGGCCGGTTGAAAATAAAACTTCCAAAATAGCGCGGTCGCGTTTGCCAACATCGGTAGAGAGAGTAGGGGAGTTTAAAAGGCGGTCGACCTGCTCACCGTTTAGAAATTTCAGCGAATGCGCCTCTGCTTTTGGCAAATCAATTTTTTCCGGAGCCAGAGCCTCGCGGTCAGTTCTTATCAAATATTTCAAAAAGGAGCGCAAAGCTATGGCATGGTAGCCTTGGGTTTTTTTTGACAGGGTTCCACCTTGTCCATCCGAAAGGCGAGAGATATATAGTCTGTACTGGCGGACATTATCTTGCGTTATCTGCTCCAACTTCCCACTTCCGTTTTCCCACATCCAGTCATTGAACCTTTTTAGATAATGAGTATAGTTTCGGACAGTCAGGGGGGATACATCTCGTTCAACCTCCAAGTATTCCAAAAACTCCCGGATAAGTTTTTCCAACTCTGATTGCTCCTGGGTAGCCATTTTGTGTAGTAGCGAATTTCAATTCGCGCAAAGGAGAGCGCAGAATGAATTCTGCTATTACACTTTACACTGTACGCTCTTCGCGTGTCAACATTGTACGACATAACACCCCGTTTGTGAGTTTGTGACCTCACCAAATGCCCCAGGACGCGTTTTTTGAGCATAGAAGCAGGTGTGTGGTGTGTTGCATACAAGTAATAGCGGACTTTTAGTCCGCGCAAAAAATAACGCAGAATGAATTCTGCTAATACTTAAGTATCCTGTAGTAGGGTAGAGGTGTTCGGGTTCTGTTTGGTCGAGAAGTTTTGGAGGCTGGACGCTAAGGAGAGGTAAAAGAATAGAAAAGATGTCGAGTGTTTTATTGTTGAGAAACATAAGAAACGCAACTTGTTGCAAGTTATGTCTCTTCTCCGCAACAAGGCACAGTGCGTCGTAAAAGCTATATTGTACGACCTTATGTAGCTAGCTCTTCCCCTTGGGTAGTAAACATCTGCAACTCTTGTTGGCTAAGCATAACTTCTACCAAGTGATCCCAAAAGAGAGAGTATGAAGTCTAGAGGTGGTCTTCTCTCCAAAGTGAACCTGTATATTGCGAGCTACCACACAATTGCCCAATTGGCACTTAAAATACAAGTTGTCCACAATCACACCACTCTCTTTGCAAGAATTCTGGTACTTAACTATATCATTTGAGGCCAGAAACGCAGAAAAAAGCAGAGAGTAAGGCTGCTTGGTTCACATTAGCGCTCTACGTCGCTTTTTGTCAATCCGTGAAAACTATGGGTTTCATGCGTGAAAAGTGTCCCTATAACATTTCCGATATTATGAGTTTAGTCTCCTCTATCTCCCCTGCTCCCTAGCCTTGGGAGCAATCACGTCATTCCGGACCCGCTTCAACAAGTCAAAGACGAGGCGAGCTTGATCCGGAATCTATAATATATATTTTTGGATTCCTGGCCAGGCCAGGAATGACGTGTGATGACTGGCCTTTTCCAACCTCAGTCCAGCTTCAAAAGGAGCCCCTTCTCTTTCACGCGTGAAAACATAGCATAGAAAAACCAAAAAACTAATCCAAGATAAATAAAGTTCAAAACAAAGGCCATGCCCAAGTGAGGCAGGGATAAACTACCTGTTGCCACTACCCTTCTCATCCCTTCAAAAACCCAAGTTGACGGCAAGATATACGCGACATATTGCAAACTTTGCGGCAGTGCCGAAACCGGATAAAAAACCGCAGAAAACGGCTGGATAAGGAAGATAAAACCAAAGGCAAGAACTTGGGCTGAAGAACCAAAACGCAAAATAATTCCGGTGGTAAACAAACCCAAAGCCCAACCAAACAACAAGATGCTTAAAACAAAAGGAACCAGGTAAAAACCAAAAGTAAAAATATTAAACTGGTAAAGCAGGTATGCCAAAATACTAATTACAGCTCCCGCCAGAACTATTCGAATAAGTCCCAAAAGGACTGTCGAGAGCAAAAACTCACTAACGCGAAGAGGCGTTACGAAAATATTCAAAAGATTTCTTTCCCAAACATCTTCCAAAAACGCAATAGACACAGCTCTTTGACCCTGGCTTAAAAGATCCCAAAAGACTAACGCCCCAAGAAGTATCGTCACAATGTTCACCCCACCCAAACCAGCTTTTTCTAAGTACCGCGTCAAAAAGCCCCACAACAAAAGCTCCATAACCGGCCAATAGAAAATGTCCATAAGCCTTGGAATACTTCTTTGGTAAAGGTATAAGTGTCTGATTAATATAGCTTGAACTCTATGCCATTTCATTTTTGCTATTCTCCTCTTGCTATTGCAATAAACACATCGTTCAGATCTTTTCTTCCATACTTTCTTACTAATTGACGCGGCGCGCCATCATCAGTAATTTTGCCCTTGTTGAGAAAAATTACTCTCGTACAGAGCTCTTCAATTTCAGCCATATTGTGGGAGGTATAAAGTATAGTGACTCCCCTATCTTTTTGAATTTGCAACAATAATTTCCGCACACGATCAGCTACGTCGGGATCCAAAGAGGAAGTAGGCTCATCTAAAAGCAAAAGCTCCGGATCGTTAAGAAGCGCCTTAGCTAAATTAACCCGTGTAAGCTGACCAGTTGATAAGCTGCTGGTAATTTTGGGCAAAAGTTCTTTTATATCGAAAAACTCGGCAAGCTCTTCAACCTTCTGACGCGGATTGGGAACGTTATAAAGCCGTGCAAAAGTTGACAAATTCTCCCAAACTTTTAAGTTGTACGGAAGATTAACGTAAGGCGAAGAAAAATTAACCCGTGACAACACTTCTTCCCTGTTTTGGGCAACATTTTTGCCAAAAATTTTAATTGAGCCTGATGTTGGGGTTATTAAATCCAGCATCATTTGGATGGTGGTAGTTTTGCCTGCTCCATTCGGCCCCAAAAGTCCGGTGATCTTCCCCCTCTCTATCTCAAAAGAGATATTGTCCACAACCTTAACCGTGCGGTCAAATTTTTTAACTAACTTTTTTACTTTGACAATTGATTCATTTATCCAGCCCATCTTGCAGTAAGGAACATCGTGATAAAAACCACCGCGCCGACAAGGAAATATTCGCGTATTGTACGCGCAAAAAGCCTTTGTTGCAATCTTGCTTGCCCCGTCCCCAATCCAACGTACAAAACCGTCGTTAAGGCAAGCGAGGCAACTGGAACTGTAACCGGCCAGAAGGAAAGCACGACACCAACTTCCCCCAAAATTAAGGCAAGCGCCACAGCCGGGAAAAGTACTTCTTTGCCCAATTTATGCCCAAGTTCTATTGACCAAAACCCTTGCAAAAGTAATGGAAAAGCAAGAAGCGCGCTGGCTAAACCATTAAGCCAAAAACTTGCCCGGAGTGAAAAAACGTTATCAAACAACAAAAAGGCAGTCAAAAGTGTGAGCAAAAATCCGACCGCATGTGCCGCGCGCAACAGCGCGATAGTGCGGGCTGCCGCAACCGTATAAATATTTGAAGTGAGTAAAAGCGCGTATATGCCCAAAATATAAAGAAGAACAATTGGGATAGCCGACAAGATACTTGCTGGCAGCAAAAAGTAAAAAAGACCAACTCCAGCGGTAAAAAATGTGGGCAAGACAAGGGTAAGCAAGGTAGCATTTCGTCCTAGTGCCTCTTTTAAAGACCAGTAGGAAAAAACTGCAGTTAAGATCGTTAGAAGCGCAATTGTTTGGTACCTGAAGCCTGTCTCGACAAAATATTGCATCAAAACAAAACCAGATGCCAGAAGCAAAGAGGAAAGGACAAATTTTTGTCGTTTTGTCATTACAAGTCTACTCCAGCGTAAACTTTCTGCACATCATCGTGATCGTCCAATGACTCTAAAAACTTGACGATTTTTGCGGACTTGTCAGCATCTTGAACCGGCATTGGATCGCGAGGGCAAAAAACCAACTCGGCCTCTTTAACAGCAATGCCAGCCTCTTCAAGTGTGTGGCGAATTTTATGCAATTCTTCAGGCCGGGTATAAACTTCAATTCCGTCCTCAACTTCTTCAATGTCTTCAACACCTAGATCGATAAGCTGGAGCATCCTTTCTTCAGGATTTGTTCCTTTTTCAGCTAAAATTTGGCCCGCTCTTTCAAATTGGAATGAAACAGAACCCGGACTGCCCATCGTTCCCCCACCGCGCTCAAAAAGATTTTTCATTTCCTGGGCCGTCCTGTTTTTATTATCTGTCGCCGCCTCAACGATTATCGGTACACCCTCAGGGCCGTAGCCTTCATAAACCATCTCCTGCAAACTTGCGCCGCCAGCTCCTGTTCCACGCTCGATCGCATGCTCAACATTATCCTTGGGCATGTTAGATTCCCGAGCTTTTTCAATCGCAAAACGCAACTTAACGTTACCTCCCGGGTCTGCCCCGCCTTCTTTGACAGCGATAGAAATTGCCTTGGCTAGCTTAGTGAAAATTGCGCCCTTCTTGGCGTCATTTAAACCTTTTTGCCTTTTGATTGTAGACCATTTGGAGTGTCCGCTCATAGCAAATATGTAAGTAATTATAGCACAGGTCTGGCCACGCATTTTTACAATGCACGTGCATTCCGAAAATGCCAAAAAGAAAACACTGTATTGTACGCCCAATATTGTCCTCTTGACAAACACAAGCGAACCAATAATACTCAATCTCGACTGAAATCGTATATATGAACGAACTTGCCCAACGCGCAATCCAGGCCGCTTTAAAAGGTGACTGGGATGAGGCGAAAGATATAAACGAATCAATTTTGAAAATTGCGACGGATGACAAAGATGCCCTTTGCAGGCTGGCGCGTACTTACCAGGAACTCGGGAAAAACTCCAAAGCTTTATCAACTTATAAAAAGGTTCTTTCCTTAGACTCCTACAACTCTATTGCCCTAAAGGCCGTTGACCGCCTGGAAAAAATGGCCCACAACGGCAGCTCAAATAATCACAGCGGCCACACATTCACCCCTTCTGCAAGTTCTTTTTTGGAAGAACCGGGTAAAACTAAAACTGCAACGCTGATCCACCTTGGCGCAACCGGAGTTTTAACGGGGCTGACAATTGGGCAAAGTGTGCAGCTAGCCACTCACCCACACAGAGTTGGCGTTGAAACTTTATCCGGAGAGTTCATCGGAAGATTGCCTGATGATCTTGCCCACAGAATCCTTACCTTCTCCCGCGCAGGCAACGAATATGAAACATGTATAAAATCTGCGACATCTCAATTGGTCAAAGTTTTTATTCGCGAGGCTAAACGCGGCCCAAGTGTATCCGACATTCCCTCCTTCCCTGTCAGCGAAAAACCTGATTATGTAGCCTTTACTTCACCTGATTTAATTCATGAAGAACGCCCCAGAGTGAATACGTTCGAAGAAGAAACCTCCTTAGAGTAAGTGAACAGTGAACTAGTACTCCTTCGCAAACTTAGCCCCGAGGATTATTTCCAGGTTTGTAGGTCCAGAGGGGTCACCGACTTCGCTCTCACAACCATAGGTAGCCACCAGTCTGCGAGCGGCAAATGATTTAAGCTCAGAATCCTTGCCGCGAACCGTACACACCCCCAAAACTTTACCTTTTGTTGAATCTGTAGAAATTACCCGCAATCCCAAAACTGAGGCAACCCGCGAGACCTGAGCTGCCAAACCCGAAACTGAGGCTGCATTGGTAATTTTCAGAGTTTTTTGATCAAGAAAAACTTTATCGTCTCTTAGTGTATCAAGCTCTGAAAGTGATTTGTCAGGGTTTATAACAAATCCCTTCGTCCCATCGGCCAAAGACTTAGGTTTAATAACCCCTCTTTGTTCAAGATCAATATTTGCGCGAGAAAGCCGCCCTACCCTACCGGAGGCAAGCAGTAAATTGACTTTGTCAAAAAAGGTTAAATTACTCTGAATGTTGACTAACGAAAACCAGCCTAATTCCCCCTCGGCAAACAATACATTCCCGCCTCTGCCAGTCCAACCGTTTACGGGAATGCCAAAAGATCTTTGTATAGACCTGGCCAGAATTTGCCCGCCGGCTCTTTCTTGTATACCTAAATCCCAAAGACTCGCGGCCGACCAACTTCCATATCCGCCGGAGGCATCTAATTGGGCGTCTGAGGGAACAGTAAATTGAGTAATTGAAGCATTCTCGGGGTTGTAGGAAAAAACTTCAGGAGAGGGATTGGCCACAACAATGGTTATCCTGCTGCCGTCTTTCCAAAGTCTCTTTGTCCAAGCCTCTCCCATTTTCCACAAAACAAAGCCAAAAATTGCCAAAAAAGCAATCAAAATTAAGTATTTTACAACTGGTGTTAGGCGTTTCTTCTTCACAGAAGGCGTACGCCGGGTCTTGCGGGCAGGCATCAAGTATCATAGTAACACTGCTTAAATCAACGTCTCAATATGCAAATTGCTCAATATTTCTATTCCGCAACTTGTTGTAGCGGTCTGGCTCCAGTCCACAGCTATCTATCATGCCGGAAAGATATTCTCCGCCAACAGTTTGGGGGATAACAACATAAGTCGCGCCATCTTTATAAAGACGCAAAGCATCAGGCGGGTTGGCCGCTGTAAAAATTGAAATGGGCTTTTTTTGGTGTTTAGAGCTTTTCAAAAGCTCGAGCACGCTCAAGTTATCTTCCAAACTACCCGTTGTGGAAATAATCATCTTGGCTTCATTAATACCCAAAGACAAAAGTGTTTCCGTGTCCGCTGCGTCAGCATAATATGCGTTATGTCCGTCAGCAACCAAACGAGTTACAACAGCAGGATTAAAATCGACAATAACGAAAGGACAGTCGAGCTTTTTCAAGGCAGGCAGTAAAGCCCTTCCTGTCCGGTCACAACCCAACAAAACCACATGGCCGGCAAACTTCTCTGTTGGGGTGAATGCATTTTCCCGAACTTTTTTCAACTCAAAAACTCTAAGCAAAAAGTTGAGTTTTTGATAAAGCCAATAGCCATTTAAAATAAGATAAGTTGAGACAGCCATAGTAATTACTGCCACCAAAGTAATCAAACTGACAATTGAGCTTGAAATATGGCCTAAGTTTTGACCCAAAGAAACCAAAATCAGCGAAAACTCAGAGATTTGGGTAAACGAGACAGCAATTAGAAACGACGTCCGCTTTTTGTGCCCCAAAAGGGCCATCAGAGTTAAAACAATAAACATATTTACGATAACGACGAAAGCCGACAGCACAATTGCGGGCAAAATCAAGCTTGTGCTTATTCCCACAACCAATTTTGTGCCCAAAAGAAGGAAAAATATGGTAATAAAGAAGTCCCGAAGTGGTTTAACCCTAGAGGCAATTTGAAGATGCCCCGTTGAATTAGCAAGAGCAATCCCTGCTAAAAACCCGCCCATTTGAGGCGAGAAGCCAACAATCGGCGTGCTCACTCCTGCCGCAACTAACAAAACCCAGGCAATGCTTGAAACAAATAAAAGCTCGCTGCTTGCTACAGCAATTTTGTCAAAAACACGCGTGAGAACAAATTTGGCCAGGGCCCAAATCCCTGTTAAAAGCAGCGCTCCCTTAACCAAAACTAAGCCAATTGATTCCAAACCAGGGTTGTCCCCACGAAATCCTGATAAAAGCACGAGTACTATAATAACCACCAAGTCCTGAACCAGCAATACACCAACTGAAATTTTGCCGTAAAGGCTGGCCATGTCCTTTTTCTCCGATAATAATTTGACGATAATAATCGTTGAGCAAAAGGTTAACGCAAGGCCGATATAAAGCGCCTCAAGAGTAGCAAAACCCAAAGCCCGACCGAGTAAAAACGCGAATGTAAAGGTGAGGAGGATTTGTCCCAACCCACCGATGGCTATGACACGTCCCAGTGTCTTGAGCTCATTGAGGTTTAGCTCTAACCCAACCAGAAAAAGAAGAAAAGTAATCCCTAAGGTCGACATACTCTCGTAGAGTGACTGCGAGCTGCCGTCTAATAAAAACCCAAATAGGCTCAATATCATGCCGGCAAAAATATAGCCAACCAGAGGCGGCTGCCTAAGCATTCGGGCGACAAAGCCCAGGGTGGCAGCCAACCCGATTCCAATTGCGACAACCAAGAGCGGAGACATTAATATAAAGGTAGCACGAGCTACGAACCTGTGTCAAAACTGTCATTCCTGCGAAAGCAGGAAACTATACTAAACTAATATTGTTGGATCCCCGCCTACGCGGGGATGACAGAGGTCAAGGATGAAACGATTCCTTTGGGTATTTGCTGCCCTGTTGGCAGCAGCTTACGTCGTGCTTCCAGGCACAGCGCAGGCACGACCGGTCGACAGTGATGGTGAACCCATCACCTGTTGGATTGGGCGGTGCTTGGCGGAAGAGGCGTCACAAGATCTGCCGGTGACAACTACGGTTGTACCGACAATCACGGTAGCCTCGGCCACACCGACGCCCACGGTACCAGCGCTTGCCCAGATCACCTCGACAATGGTGACTCAAATCACCCAGTCGAGCACGGTCACGGAGCCTGTGTACAACCAGGGGCAGTCGAACAGCCCAAGCGCCCCACAAGCGCCGGCAACCTCGACCCCGCTCCCAACGTTCACGAGCACGGCCACAGCCACGGAGACAGCCACACCAGAACCGTCCGCAACACCAACGTGGACGCCTACTCTGCGGCCCTGGCCTACGGCAACACCGATCGGCACAGTGGCACCCACATTTACGGCCATATCGACCGCAACTTGGACAGCCACAAACACGACGGTTCCAACGAGCACGGCCACAGCCACGCCAGATCTGCGTCCAGCAATCACGAGTGTTTCGACCAACGAGGCCCATCCGGGAGACTGGGTGGTCATCCGCGGCCGGAACTTCCTGGTTCAGAACGTGCTTGCTTCCCAGCTACAAATCTGGCTGGCGCACGACAATGGTGGCGTTTACTGGTGGGGCATCAACAGCAACACCGGCAAGCCCATCTCGCCCGATTTCTGGGACCAGGACTCAATCCAGTTCCAGATTCCGCCGGACGCGCCAAGCCAGAGCGGTAGGCTTTACGTCGTAGTGGGCAACAAGTTCGCCCAGTACGATCAGCGGTTCACCATCTCTCGGCTCGCGCCGACAGCAACGGCCAGCCCAACGGCTACCCGGTCAGGCGGCTGTGCCTATGGCCCCGGTTCCGACCTCTCCTTTCTGGGAGGCAATCGGAACGAGTGGCGCCCAACCAGCGTATCCTACGGCTTCGAGTTCACTCGGAGCTCCGGTACGGCCACGCTGACTGGGCCCTCCTACTTAGTAGGCATGGTGATGGTTGAAACCACGCCAGGCAACGCCAGGCGTCTGGTTCCAGGTGAGCAGGCTCAGACAAACCACGCATGGTTTGTTTGCGGACCTGACTGGGCTCCGCCACCCACGCCACCGAACCGGTGAACCGCGGCACGCGCCGACTATACGAAGAACAGAATTGAGGTCATCTTGACTTCTTCTGATCCCTTTGTATCGCCGGCGCTTTTTTTGTTGCTCGCTTACGCAACTTTAACGTTTCTTTATGCTTAATTCTCACAACTAAGTACTATAGTTTTGTAGATTGGAAAGGAGGTGAGAATTATCAAAAAGCTATTTATTTTTACAATTATTTTGAGCGTACTGCTTCTTTCCACAGCGTCATTGGTGGAAGCTAAAGGTGGCAGCGGCAGAGGTTCCGAATTCCGAGTAGATGATGAAATAGAAAACGAAATAGAAGATGAGATGGAACAGCGGGTAAGGATACGGGAAGATGATAGATTCGATATTCGCGGAACCGTAAACTCTATTTCGGGCAATACTGTAGTCATTGCAGGACAGACAATTGTACTTGACCGCAATCAGGTAATGAGGCTCAGGCAAAGAGGGACACTGGCAACAGGACAGGCAGCAAGAGCAAAGGGGGTTGTCCAGAATGGAACACTATTTGCAGAAGAGGTTCGGACAATCAATCTGGGCGCGAATTGAAATTCGCTATTACGGTCTGTAAGCCAAGAGGAAGCGGTGCCTCTACAGCCATACTTTTTTTAGCGGCAGGATGCGTAAAGGATAGTTTTGCAGCGTGTAAGAATAGGCGGGGGCACCACTTTCGGTCGTTTCGCGTAGTTTTTCTCCCCGCGTATAAATAGTCACTCACAATTGGATGGCCAATATGCTTTGCATGAACTCTGATCTGATGTGTACGACCAGTTTTGGGATAGAATTCAACTAAAGAGAATGCTTCGGGCGTAGTAGCAGATTTCAATCTGCGCTCTGGATCGCGCGAACTAAAGTTCGCTAATACATTGTATGAAGTCACGGCTTCTC
>C687J35174_10009132_pt1 | contig 12479 bp, 15 predicted proteins | sample RifCSPhighO2_01_FD_35174 | JGI IMG/M metagenome (IMG submission 35174) | reverse complement strand
TCAAAATATTCTCGCCAAACTTTTTTGTTGATTGTTGCCATAAGTTATTTTAATTCATATTCCCAACCTGGTTTCCACGCTTTTGTCTTGCGCCAATCTTCAGCTCATCAACCGAAACATCAAGCGCATGGGCGAGCTTTTCTAAAACGGCAATAGTAACATTTACCTTGTCTCCCTCAATCACGCTCGTATAGCTTCTATCCATATCAATAGCTCGGCAAATGTCGCCTTGCGACATACGTTTTTTCAAGCGTATGCACTTGATGTTTTGTCCTGGCTCCGCGCGCTTCACGCATTTAGAACCGTAATCTGGCAGATTCCCGGCAATATTTCTCCCTTCAAGATCGTGAATTACTGGTGAGACATACCCTGAGTCTGTCGAAGGGTTACCCAGAATTACGAGCTGTATGCCCCTGTGGCGAGAGTTTGCCATCGGGGCACAGCTTTGTACCATTGGCGCCAGATTGACCCGAATTTGACCATAACAAAAGAGGGTGTTAATCATCCTCTTGGTCGTTGCCTGCATCACGAAGTTTTTCTTCTGCCCTGCGAGCCGCCTCCTCGGACATCTCCCGCTCTTTTCCTAATCGTTCGGCTTTTTCCTCATCCACTTCTTTCATTTGTTCTTCTTGTTCTTCTTTCAACTCTTCCTTTTCTTCTTTTGCTTTCTTTAAATCCTCGATTGCATCTTCTACTTCTTCAAGGGCGTCTTCCGCCTGCTTAGCCAGTTGTTTCGCGCCAACATAGTTCTCTTTGGCAAAGAGTTCTTTGGCTTGGGCAAGAAGCCGGTCAAATTTTTCAAACACTTCGGCAGGAACGCTCACCTCATCCTCGGCGGCTTCGTCTAATACTTCTTGCTTTTCCTCTTCAGCTTCTTTTATGGCTTTTTCGGCGTCCTCTTTTTTATCCATCTCTCGTTCAATTTTTTCTTCTTCCTGTTCTAACGCTTCTTCTCGCTCTTCTTCTTTGAGCTTCAAGAGTTCTTTTTGAGCTTTTATCTCGCCGAGTTCTTTTACCAATGCCTCAACTTGGGTGGCGTCGCCCACTTGTCTTGCCTCGCGAATTTTTGCTTTGAGTTCGTCCTCTTTTGCTTCAAGAGAGTGTTCTTGATCTTTGAGGGCCTGCTTCAAGGCCTCTTTGTTTGCGTCAAAATCCTCACTAATGTTTTTGGCGAGCTCGCTTACATCTTTTCCTTTGGATTTCTCGCCCTCAACAATACCGGCAGCCTTGGCAATGTTTGCCTGAAGCCGGGATTGAGCCACCTCCAATCCTTTCGCATTTACACCTTTCGTTTCCAAAATAATCTTAATCTCGGCGATACGCTCAGCGGCAAAATCAATCTGGAGATGTGCCTTGCCCTCCGGGTTGAAAGTGAAAAATTCCCGCAACGCCTCGCCGATCTTATCAACAAAGTAAAAGGCGCTCTCCGGGGTAAGTCCCGCGTTTGGCAACGCCACTGGCTCATGAGCAAAAACCAAAACGGGAATAAATAGGAACGAAATAAAAATAGATTTTATAGTTTTCATAATAGTTTTATGACAGCAAACGGATCAAATGCTATCAATCTAATATATTGTTTGGTAGCAAAAATCCCATGTGGGGAGTTCTTTGCGGATGATCATACATTTCGTCGTTCACCCCGTTAGAGGCAGGTCGCGGTCAAAAAGATACGACCTGCTTATATTATTTTTTTTACAATTTCAACCTTGATAATATCTGTTTGTATCCCCAAAAAAAGCGATCGTGGCCTCTAACGGGGTTCATGGCTCAAGGCGTAAAAGACAACGCCCGTCCATATTGAAATAAAACCGAACATTAAAACCATACCAGAAAAGACATAGGTCAAAATCCCCAGATGTAATGCGGTGATGAGAGTTGTCGCCGTTATCCAAATATCACGAGCGGTATTTGCCACCATAACAGGATTGCCTTCTGCATCTAAGATGGATTTCCCATTGTCGTCTAATTTTGGTATTTGGCGAGGCATTTCTGAAAATGTTTTACCGTCTGTTATTCGCAAAGTGTGTTCTCTAATTATATCCGCCTGTGCTTTAAGCGTAAGCGGCCCGCGGACGGGTTTTTCGGAAATAGCGGAATCTTTAGGAGTTACGATTTTTTCTTCGGATACATTTTTATATGTAAAATAAATGCCCCAGATACCGCCCGCCACTAAAACAATACCGGCTAAAACAGCTAATATTGATGAAGCGATAAGTAATTTTTTCATAATAATTTTTTACTCGTTATCCGAACACTAAAACTTTGTCCGATTCCTCAACCATTTTCACTAAATCTCTCATGGTGGTAACCGGGCAAACTTTACTCTCGGATTTAGAACGAACTTTCAAACAAGTTTCGCAAGCGAAAATCACGCCCTTAAGGTCTTTAAACTCATGAATTTTCTTGGAGATATCAAATTGTTCGGAATCGGGAATATCTTCCGCCTCCACGCCCTCGTTCATAAGATTTATTTGCACCGAGTGATTTTCTTTCAGCGCGGCGATCCCTAAACGAAACGTGTTCCAGATATGCTCCGGATTATTGGATTGTAAAATAATACCGATTTTCATAGGAGCCTAACTTAAATCCTTTTTCTTATCCTCAAATTCTTTTTTGTCTATCTCTCCCTTGGCATATCGCTCTTGCAAGATTTCAAGAGCCGATTTTCCGTGATTGTTGATACTGCGAGACTGGCTAGTGAGCCATTTGATAAGCGCGACAATGCCAGCGATTATCAAGACCCACCAGAGGATCATAAAAATAAAGCCAAACCCGCCGAAAGGCGTAAATCCAAAGTTCATCATAGAATTGTTTGATTGATTAGTATTAAAGGGAGACGACCATCCCTGCCCGTCCGGCAGGCGGGCTCCCCACATCATATTCATCATGGGCATCCAATGTCACTATATCAATTTTTAATTAGTTTCAAAAGCGGTTCCTCCCAGCCAAAACAGGTTTCTCTGTCTTTCAATGTGCCAAACGCTTGTATACAAGCTGAATCGAGTTTTGCGTATTCCTGAAGTATGACGACAACCTCCTCAATAAATCCGCCGACCGTGCCGTCGGAATCATCGACACCGCTATGGCAGAGTTTATTATCAAGCCGTAAAAGCATATCAATCAAGAACTTTGCTGTCTGCGGGCTTACCGGCAAGTCGGAAATGATCTTGGACAGACGATTACATCCTTCGGAAAGAGAGTTTTGATACGAAAACCAGATTCGAGAAGGACCATTGTATGGCTTTATATATTTCATGGCGCCAGTGATTTCTTTTTTCGTGGTCGCTAACTCACTCTTACTTAATTCTCCCAATCGACCACTGCAAGCGACATTCGATACAAGCCGTTTATCTTCGTCTGAAAGTGGTTTGCCGCCAGTAGCTGCGCGAATGGCAACCGCTACCATATGCTTGCAAAGCGTATCGTTCTGCCCAAGATAACATTCGCAGTGCCCGTAATCATACCGCCGCGCCTCCACCGAGACACGATACGGCTTTGTGCCGATAACTACAGCCGAATACGTGCTAATTCCTTCTTTAAACTGCGTTACTTTTCCTTTCTCATACAAATCAACCGCTTTCTCGAAAGTCGGCGCATCGGTAGCAAATTTAATTTTGTCTAAATCGTATTTTGGCCGCATAGATATAAATACATACTTATATTCTCAAGTTTGTAAGGATGTTATTTGGGAGATTGGTGGTGCTCTAATAATTTCCCCGCCGGTGCCGAGGCTTCGACGAGCAGGTCGGCCGGGGAAATGCCACCAAGAACCCTGTGCGGAAAGTTTACCCCGTCGCGCCTCGTAGTCAGCTCTGCTGTGATACTAGGGATTCGAGTTGCATAAATAAATTTATCTCCCAATCGCTTTCGCATACAGACTTCTCTGAAAATTAAAGAAGACTGATCTAATAGAATCGACCTCGCCGAGAGCGCTCACAGCATCGGCAATGGCGTGATACTTCAGGTTCAAGAGCACAGGCAATTTCTCCTCATCAAGCTCCTCAACACCTTTTTCTGCATACTTGGCCAGTACGAAATCTAAGAACTCCTTCTGCTTTTCGTCCAAGCCTTCAAATATCTTTTCTTTTGTTTGCTCAACCCGTTCAACTCTCGAAATAGTCGGCTTTAGAAACGAAACGTAATTCAATACATCAAATAAATCGCTCTGCTCTGCATCAATCATTTTCTGTAGCATCTCCAGCTCGTCCTTGCCATAGCCAATAGCGGCGATCTTTTCAAGAAACGCCTTTCGAGTCACGGGATCAGACCATATCTTTCGCAGTTCCTCCTCGCTCTTAAAGAAGTCAGGCATCGCACCAAACATATTGTCCATGAATTCTTGAACTGAAACAGGTTTACCATCGGCACTCCAAAAAGACGTAGAGATCATGTGCTGTATCTCACGCTCTTTCCCATCACGAAGCTTTATCTTGAGCTTCCTTTTTGGCTCGTCAGGAGGTTCAGGTGGGGGGTCGCCAGGTGTTCCCGGTGGATCTTTTGGCCATGTAGGAGGCTCTGTTTCTGTAGTCTCATCTACTGGCTCGCCATCCCATTCAGGGTCAGCAAAGTGGTGATAGGCATCCACAAAGTCATAGACAGTAAAGTATTCTTTGCCATCAAAGAGTCGGGTCCCACGACCAATAATCTGCTTGAACTCAATCATCGAGTTAATAGGTCGCATCAGTACAATGTTGCGTACATTCCTTGCATCTACACCAGTAGAGAGCTTCTGTGATGTCGTAAGAATTGTAGGGATAGTCTTTTCATTATCCTGAAACTCCATCAAATACTGCTCACCACGAGCTCCGTCATTCGCCGTAACTCTTTGGCAGTAGTTTGGATCCTTACTGTCTTTCATCTGATTGACCAAGTCTCGCACCAAAAGTGCGTGACCTTGGTTTGCACAAAAAATAATCGTCTTCTCGTTTTGATTAATCTCGTCAAGTACAACTCGCACTCGCTTCACCTCTCGCTGCTCTATTACAATTGTTCTATTAAATTCGGGTTCTTTGTAGATTTTTCCCATCTCCACATCTCCTTCAATGATTTGATCGTCAGACGTGAAAATATAATCATCGAGAGTCGTCTTAATACGCTTAACCTTAAATGGCGTAAGAAATCCATCGTTCACGCCCTCCTTGAGTGAATAAATATAAACAGGTTCACCAAAATATTCGTAGGTGTCCACATTGCCTTGTCGTCTTGGTGTAGCTGTCAGACCAAGCTGTGCTGCTGGGGAAAAATACTCCAAAATACCTCGCCAGTTGCCTTCGTCATTAGCACCGCCACGATGACATTCATCGATAATAATGAAATCAAAAAAGTCTGGTGGGTATTCTCCGAAATATGGCGTGTCATTTGCGCCACTCATAAACGTCTGGAAGATCGTGAAATAAATACTTCCGCCCATAGGCACACCTCCACGTCTGCGAATATCAAGAGGGTTTATTCGCACCCTCGCATCACTAGGGAATATAGAGAAGTCGTTACCAAATGCTTGATCGGCGAGAATGTTTCTGTCGGCCAAAAATAAAATTCTCGGTCTGCGAGTTCCGTCTCTCTTGAGATTCCAACGTGTCTGAAACAGCTTCCAAGAAATTTGAGCCGCTACAGCCGTCTTTCCTGTACCGGTTGCCATTGTGAGCAATATTCGTGTCTTCTCTTCAGCTACAGCATCCAGTGCGTTATTGATTGCCAGCTCTTGGTAGTAACGCTTGCCATGGTCACCCTCTATTGCCACAGCAGAAAACTTTTCCTTCCATTCGTTCTGATCTGAATAGGTCTTACTCCACAACTCGTCAGGTGTAGGAAATTTCTCGACCGGTCCCTCCTGTCCGGATTTCATTGAGATCTGATATATCTCTTTGCCGTTTGTAGCATAGGTGTAGTCAATGTGCAGTTTCTCTGCATACGACTTGGCTTGTGCTACCCCTTCAGTTGCCGGTAGATTTTCAGCTTTTGCTTCAATCACGGCAATTTTGCGATTTTTATATATCAAAACATAGTCAGCGATTTCTGGATTGCTTCGCTTGCCACCAATCTGGATTTTGCCTTCGGTAATACGAAATTCACGAAGGACTCTTGATCCATCTACATCACCCCATCCGCTTGCGAGAAGCTTCGGGTCTATGTATTCAGCTCGTGTCTCTGATTCGTTCATAATTATTTTCTAGCCTCATTTTTCGCCCGCTCCACCATAAACTTCACGCCTTCCGACATATTTTCTTCCTGGATTAGAATATCCGGATGCGCATTTTGGAATACCCTATATATCTCATCCGCAAATGCTTGCCCCACAACAGGAACCTTATCAAAATCAAGAAGTATTATCTTGAACTTTTCTAGACCAGTCAAAATTCTACGAGCTTGCGAGCGGGATATATGCACACCGCTTGTTGTGTATAACTTTACTCTTATTTCAGTTTTATCAAATCCAAAGTCACTACTATCTGTTAAGTTAGTAAATTTTTTGAATACATCATTGAGATGAAGTTTTGAATCAACGGAAATTTCAAAAATCACCCGAGTACCGCGTTTAGAAGCTGAAATCTGTTTAACCTTAACATCGCCCAGTAGAGTTTGAATACTAAGTTGATGCCCAAAGCTATCTAAAATGAATAGGTCAGATGCTTTTGATGTGAAAAAAATGCCTTCTCCTGAATGAGATTTTGGCATAGTGGTTGTTTTCCCTTTCAATAAATCCTGGATAGCCTCGATCACAGAACGCAACCCTTTCTTTTTCATTATATTTCGAAAGACTCCAATACCGGAATCTTCAACGATGAACGAGAGTTTGTTGTTTCTAAGTGATACTTCTACTGAAATTATTTTTGATTCAGAGTGTTCAATGGCGTTGTTGAACATCTCAGAAAAAGCAAAAGTAAAGATACTTTTAATATTCTCTGGAATATTTGAAATAAGCGGAAACTTTTTCTCAAGCTCCATTAAAACCTGATGTTCTTCAAGTGATACATTTATATATTTCTTTTTAAAGATTGTTGGAAGAACGTCTGGATGCTTTTGCGCATAATCTGAAGAAACATAGAAAGCATTACGAGTGCTTCCAAGTTTTATAACCTGTTTTTCCGCAATCAGTGCGGAAATGACCATATTTACATACTGGCGAGACACGCCAACACTGCCAGTTATTTCACTAGATGTGACCCTCCCTTTTTGCTTGATTAACTCTAGTATTTTATCCTTATTTGTCATAAGCAACTCCATTGTAAACCAATCTATATTCAATTGTCAAGTAGATTGTCAACAAAGATACAAAGTCTACAACTCCCCCTTAAAAGCTTTGTTTAGCAGCGACTTCTTGAACTCCTCCAAGTCAGCAAGCTTCTGTTCGTATATCTTCTCGAGTTTTTTTGTTTCCAACGAAAGACTCTCAAGCTTTTTTACAATTACTTTTTGCCCAAGCAGTGGTGGCAACTTTATTTTAAAACTCCTCAAATATCCTAATCCTACAAACTTCTGTGTCGTTCCCTTTGCTTCACTCATCATTTTATCAATAACAAACTTTGAATCGAGAAAGTATTTCAAAAAATAAGCATTCTGTTCTTTTGGGATTTTAAACAAAGCCACATTCTTTATGGCAAAGTTAGGCTCAACTTCCACAACAACAGGATTACCAATTGTTCCAATCATAGCGAACAGAATATCGCCCTTATCAACCTTACTTCTCTCGTTTATCTTCTGATAATCTTTCTCTGAAATGTATTTAATCTTGTCAAAATTAAGTAAATCTCTTTTTAAGTTTTTAGAGGTGACTAGAGCATATCCTTCTTTTTGGTACCGTGGTGAATCGTGTGTCCCATCCCTGACATCATAAGCATCACCTAAACTTGTCTCCTCCCAGTCCTTTCCCGGCTTCGCAAACACGCTCTGCAAATACGACTCGAAAAGCTCTTTGGAATTTTGTAAATTCTTTTCGGCATTTTCTTTCGCTATTGTCACATTTTCAAAAACCTTATCCAATTTTTTTACAATTCGTTTTTGTTCTGAAATAGATGGGAATGGGACTTCAATCTTTGAATATTCTGATATCCAGTACCTCTTATGAATTCCGGTGTGATCAAAGGTAATATTTTGTATCATATAAAAAAGAAATTTTGCATCAGATATGTTTTTGGCTGGCCGCAATATCTTCATTGCAGAGGACTTCACTTTAAATGGAAAATCAACAAACTTTGTTGCTGTTGTAAAATCATCGAAAATAATTACGGGCAGATCTTTTGATGGAAAAATACCTGTCTTCTCTTTCGTTCGTCCTAAAATAAAAGATTTCCCCGCAGTCAAAACGGGCGTTTTGTAATCATCTCTGTAGTTCTTAGAGCTAACAATATATGGTGTAGGTTGTTCATATTCTAAAACCTCACTAAGTTGTTTTGTTTGCCAGGTCATATTATGAAAATTTTGTAATCAATTTTTCAGTTTCAATCAACCCTCTACCGAATAATGTCCAATTACCATTCGGTAACTTATGAACTAGATCTGTCTTATCCATATTCTTCAGATTCTTTCCAAGGTGGCTTCTATCTCTGATTTTTTGTTTTGTCCCATGGAAGAGTTGTTCTTCAGTTAACCCGTTAGGAGCAGAATAGAGTAAAAGTAATATTCTTTGCGTTCCAAGAAGTTTTGGATTAGTTGTCCTAAGTATTCCACCCACAGTTTGAACAAGTGGAATTTTTCTAGAGAAAAGCAACTTGATTGAATCCTCTGAATTAGATACCCCACTTTCTTTTAGAATTTCAATAAAAATCCATGTGCAAATATTAAAAATTAAACTGGCATCAATGAGCTCGGGATCTACAGCTTTCAAATGGACCGCTTTCTTTCTTGATCTAAAATCGTAAATCGATCTGCTCAAACGAGCAACGAAAATTCTAAGCCCTTCGAAACCTTGAGCCTTTTCTAATTTGGCAATGGATTTATCTACGTCAAATTTACTACTGAGTGGAGTATGTATACCCAACACAATATGCTCAGCGACCCGTAGCGTTGACTCCACAAAAAGACCAGTATTTTGTAATAAGTCTATCGGCTTCTGTGCAATAAATTCTTCTGAGATTTTTTGAAAACTTGTAAATAAATTATCAACAAGACCATCATCTTTAACTTTATTTTTTAACTCATTTTTAACTGAATCAAGCATGAATTAAATATGGTACTTATAAACCTTATTTTCTTTCGTTCGCTTGATTTTTTCTCTCCTCAACAAATACAACAAATTTACCCTTATGTCCTCGGGCTTGATACTGTACCCAAATTGATCCTTCAGCTGCTTCCTTACTTCTTCGGCAGTCATTAGTCGTTTGCTAATAACTTTCATTATTTTTTCGGCAACACTTGCTTTTTGTGTCTTTGTTTTCATATCTGTTTATTTAGCGTAGCCCCATTTTTTACCATTTTTACCCTCAATTTTTTTTCTTGCAAAAATCCTATCTTGAACGAGTTTAATCATTATCCCCGACAAAGAAGTTACCGGGGTCATTCTGCCTTTTTCCTCCAAAGCTTGTGAGATTTCAAGTAGAGACTTCGGCTTATCAAAAAAACCATCATCTTTTAACTCGATAATAAGACCTGAAGCTGCAAGGCGTTTCTTGTCTTGTCTTTTTTTGATATGGCTTTTTGATGCCTCTGTTTTTGATTGTGTAACCGCAGCTGCCTTCTCAAAATCAGCTATGATTTTTGAGATTTCTTCGTGGCTACCCTCAATGGTTATAACGGCTCCTGAGCTTGATTTGATTGTTGCTTTTGGCATGTTTTTCGTGAGTTATTTATTAATAATCTTATTGTATATTATTGCAATGCAAAAAGCAAGTCGATACTCAAATCATATCTGTTTCGTAATGGTTTTTAGAATTTCCTTACTTTTGCTGTCTAGTTGATTCATCTCCGCCAAAATCTCCCTCGGCTCTCGTAAAGCAATCTCACCACCTTTATTTGGATTCTTCACAGAGAGGTCAAATGTCTCCTGATTGACACTCGACACATCCACGCTCCACGAGTTATCGCTGTCTGTCTTCGTCTTCTGTAACTTCACGAACTCTGCCAAGTCCGCCTCATTCAGAGGGTTGCCCTTGCCCAAGTTTCGCTCGAGATTGAGTTGATAGAACCACACCTTTTTCGTAGGTTTTCCTTTCTCAAAGAACAGCACCACTGTTTTCACACCTGCACCTGCGAACACACCTCCGGGCAAATCAAGCACGGTGTGCAGGTTACAGTTCTCTAACAAGAGTTTACGCAAGCTCACAGAGGCGTTGTCAGTGTTTGAAAGGAATGTATTCTTGATGACGATGCCAGCTCTGCCTCCTGCTTTCAGTATCTTTATAAAATGCTGAAGGAATAGAAATGCTGTCTCACCAGTCTTTATCGGAAAGTTCTGTTGAACCTCTCGTCCTATTCCTGCCCCAAACGGGGGGTTTGCCAGCACTATGCTGTAGCGATCTTTCTCCTGTATGTCGTTGATGTTCTGTGCCAGCGTGTCCATGTGCCTGATGTTCGGCGCTTCAATGCCATGTAGGATCATGTTCATGATGCCTATGATGTATGCGAGTGACTTTATTTCCTTGCCATAGAATGTTTTATTCTGCAGTGTCGCCATCTGTGCAGACGATAGCTTTGCCTGATTCTGTGTAAGGTAATTAAACGACTCCACTAAGAATCCCGCGCCACATGCGCCATCATAGATAGTCTCTCCAATTGTTGGTGCAACTACTTGAACGATGGTTTTAATGAGTGGTCGTGGGGTATAGTACTCACCGCCATTTCTACCGGCATTGCCCATGTTTTTGATCTTGTTTTCATAGAGATGCGAGAGTTCGTGCTTCTCTTCGTAAAGACGAAAGTGCATACCATCGACCACGTTCAGAATCTCACGTAGTTTGTAGCCACTAGAGATTTTATTCTTCAGCTCACTAAAAATCTCGCCAATCTTATATTCAATAGTATTCGCATCAGCATCAGGATTTTTAAACTTCTTCAGATATGGAAATAGCTTTTGATTCACGAAGTCATTCAAATCGTCGCCAGTGAGTGCCTTGTGATGGTCTATTTCACCATCTTTAGTTTTTGGACATGCCCATGCATCCCAGCGATACTCTGCATCCAGAATGTATTCATATTTTTTACCAGCGAGTTGAGCTTCCGTCTTCTTTATCTCATCCAAATCGTCGAGGTATTTCAAAAAGAGAATCCACGAAGTCTGCTCCACATAGTCGAGTTCAGTCGCCGACCCAGAGTCGGTGTGGAGGATATTATCTATATTTTTGAATGATTGTTCAAACATAAATTTATTTTTGGATTTCTTCGTAATCCTCTAGTTTACCGATAACTCTCACCAACTCTTTAGAGCCATCAACGGAAATAGCCTCGCACTTACATGGGGTTAAATTACCGTGCGTAATAGAAAGAACCTCAGTGCCGCATTTCTTGCACGTGATGTAGGTTTCTTTCTCAGTTTTGTTGACGATTTCCTTTGGCATAAGTATTATTTCTCCTTTTCTAAAGCCAGTCTGAGCGAGAACAAGACCTCCGACTTAAGCTTTGCTTTTGCCCACGATTTCTGTTTCTCGGTGAACAGTTCACCCATACCGGAAAGCACATTGCTGTCATCAAATTTCTCCATTGCCTCAATGCATTTTTTCAAAAACTCTGCATACGAAACACCCATGCGGTCCTCAACAATCTTCTTATTGACAAGCCAATCATGAGAAAGGAAAAACTGAACATCAAAAATGTCGCGGTTCGTTTTGCCGATCCGCTCGTACATGGCACAAAGCTTATGAGCAACCATGTCTTCCTTGACCATTACCTGCATAGAAATACCGAGGAATGATTCCACCGCATACTTTGAGCCAAACTCCCGACGATTTATTTCCACCTTAACGTTTTGAGCATTGATATCCTTGTCGTCATAAGAAAGAACATAGAGAATATTGAATCTTTTTTTGCGCGCCTCTTTTAACATACCGTAGTTTTCAATAATTGCTTTGACACGATCAAACACGTAGTCCTCTTTGTCTGAATCCAGTAAATCAAAATCCAAATCCACCGAGAAGCGATCCAGACCGTAAAAGAAGGCTGCGGCTGTTCCACCCTTGAATCCCAAAATTGGACTGATGGTTGCATCAGTATAGATATCCTTGAGGATTTTTATGAGAATATTTTTATGTTTTGAAGTATCAAGAGCCATATGATTATTATTTTAAGTCTTTCTTAAATGCTTCGTGGTACATTTTCACCATCTTTGTCATACGTTTATTGCCACCATAAATAGGCAAAATTTCGTATACTTTTTCCCAATTCAAAGCCGAGAGATTATCAAAGTGATAATTCTTGTTGAGATAGATAACGTCCAAGAATGCTCTCTCAGGCGAAGCTATGCTGTAATTTTCTCTTGACTCTATGCCAATCTGATTAGTGAGAATGGTATCTTTTATTTTTTTATAAGAATATTTCTGTCCATCACACTC
>C687J35174_10009129_pt1 | contig 12484 bp, 12 predicted proteins | sample RifCSPhighO2_01_FD_35174 | JGI IMG/M metagenome (IMG submission 35174) | reverse complement strand
CCGAGAAAGATTTTAGGTTACCGTTCTTCCCTTGAAGTCGCAAGGGCAGGTGGTGTATTATTAGAAATGTTAGAGTGTCCTAATTCAGGGGTGAATTAAGGCTGATTTGTTTGTTCTAAAATACAAGAAAATACTGAATTTGTCAATAGATTATTTCACACTCAGAGATTTTAAATACCCTATCTGAAATAGAAGTTTAGGTAATGGTATCGTCGCCACGACTTGAAAAGTCATTTTTATTTCCCCAAGAGTGCCATACCACCAGCCAACTTTTTGGGATTTTCTGATGGCCACCACAGTATTCCAATTTACGATTTTTAGTTTTAGATTGTTTTTAATAATAATACTGTTGATAAAAACCTCCAGCCCATATTTAGGCAAGTGGGATAAAACTTCCAAGTCAGGGATAATTTTCTTGTGAAAAACTCTTTGCCCAGATGCAAAGTCAATCCCAAGCATTTTATAGGGCAGTAAACTATTTCTACAAATACTCATTGAGGCATTGACTTGTCCGGAAAATACCGGCCGGATAAGGTTTTCAATGTCGCGATTATTTAAATCCACCAGATCGGCGTCCAAAAGAAGGATAATATTACTTTTAGCCTGTGAGAGACCGGTCATGACCGCAAATGTTTTGCCTTTATTTTCGGAATGCGAAATTAATTGTATTTTGGAATATTGTTCTACAACTGCTTGTGTATTATCTTTGGATCCGTCATTGACGACTATTATTTCATCAATTAGTGAATTATTTGAAATTGCGTCTAGCACGGCGCCAATTCGCGGACCCTCGTTGTAAGCGGCTATGATGCAAGAAACTTTATTTTTTGTCTGTGTCATTAGAGGCTATAATAACATATTAAATTTGCTATACTAAACACGTGATTGAATTGTTGCTCACATATAAATACTTGATAGTCGTCCCGCTGGCCATCATTGAAGGCCCGATCATATCTGTCATCAGCGGATTTTTGACGACGCTGGGTGTTTTTAATCCCCTGCTTATATTTGTGGTGATGGTCCTGGGGGACATCATTGGCGACGCAATCTACTACTATATCGGATACTCCGGGAAAAGAATGTTCCATTATTTTAAAATAAATGAAGAAAAAGTGGAAAAAGCAAAATTATATTTCAAAAACAACCACAAAAAAGCCATCGCGGGTTCTAAGATAATGTGGGGAATAGGAACTGCAGGATTAATTGCGGCTGGGGCACTGCATGTGCCATACAAGAGATATTTCAAAACTTGCGCTTTGTATTCTCTGGCCCAATCTTTTATCATGATTCTTCTCGGTGTATTCTTTGGACAATCATATGTGATCATCGGAAAATACCTCGATTATTACACGGCTGGAGCAAGCATAATTGCGTTATTTGTTATATTGTTTATATTCTTTCAAATTTATAGAAAGAAAGAAAATAAAAAAATAAATTTATGATGGAAACACCGAGGCCGAAACTAAACATTGCCATGGTCTGCGATCCGATTGGTAGTAATAAATCCGGCGTAGTCATTTCCACTTTGCGATTCGCAAGATTGCTGAAAGAAAGAGGTCATAATGTTATTTTCATCGGCGCTCAGTCAAAAGAACATCAGGATCACAGCGAACATTACGGCATCAAGACCTACCGCTATCGTAGCCTGCCAGTGCCAAAATCCGGCGGCTGGAATCTGGCCTTTCCCACTGTCAAAGAGTTGAAAAAAGTTTTTCAGGAAGAAAAAATTGAGATCGTCCACTTGATCCTGCCAATGTCCGGCGCCATCGTCGCCATAAAAGCCGCCAAAGCATTGAAAATAAAAATCGTGGCCCATTCTCACTCTCAGCCCGAAAATTTGTTTATGGATATGCCGAAAATTTTTCGTCCAGCGCTTGACCATCTATGGAACAAATATCTGGCCTGGGTGTATGGCCAGGCCCAAATGTTGATTTATCCGACAGAAATGGCGCGATCTTTGCTCGATAAATTAGCCAAGAAAAATCAGCCCTCGGTGGTCATCAGCAATGGAATAGATTTGGCAGAATTTAAACCAGTGGCCACCCAGAATTTTTACGAAAAATTTAATATACCTAAAAATAAAATAAAATTACTGTTTGTCGGACGGCTCTTTCCAGAAAAATCGATTGATACCCTCATTAAAGCGGTGCCGTATATAATCTCTGAATATAAAGAGGTGCAGGTGATGATCGTGGGTGGCGGACATTTAAGAGGAAAATTAGAAAAGTTGGCGCGGAGCCTCTCGATCAGCCAAGCGGTTACCTTTTTAGGGTTAGTCAGCGAAGAAGATAAAATCATAGCTTACAACGCTTGCGATATATTCGTCCTGCCTTCTCTGGCGGAACTTGAAGGAATGGTGGTTTTAGAAGCGATGGTCTGCGGAAAGCCGATTGTCATTGCGGACGCCAAAATGAGCGCTTCCCGCTATTTGGTAAACGGCAACGGACTTTTATTTAAAACACAGGATTATAAGGACTTAGCTCAGCAGGTTTTAAAACTCGTAAAGGACGAGGAGTTAAGAAGGAAGATGGGCGAGGCAAGTTCAAAAAACATTCAGCAGTATGATATACATAAAAGTGTTGAATTATTAGAGAAAGTTTATTATAAAGTACTAGAGGAAAAACAAGATGTGTTAAGATAACATATATGCAATCTTATAAAATTCATTTTTCTAATAAAAGCTTCCTCATCTCATTCTTCGGCGGCATTCTATTGCTCGCCATCAGCCTAGTAACCCAATTTTATGTCAGTGGCTATGTCAACAGTTTGCCGAGCATTCCAGTAACCGATTTGATACTCAGTAATATTCGAGTTTTTGAAGTAGGAGGAATTTTTGTCTATGGATCGATACTATTACTTTTTGTGGGACTTTTTGTGGGACTTAGACAGCTCAATTGTTTGCCGTTTGTTATGAAAAGCGTTGCTCTTTTTACTTTAATAAGATCAGTCTTTGTTATTCTGACACACATCAGCGCTTTCCCGACCCGGGTAGCCATAGAATCATCTTTTTTTAACCATTCAGCTTTTAGCGGAATTTTTACCGGTAATGATTTATTTTTCTCGGGGCACACTGGTTTGCCTTTTCTCTTAGCTTTGATATTCTGGGAAAATAAAAACATCAGAATAATTTTTCTGGGTTTTTCTATTCTTTTTGCCATCGTGGTGCTTTTGGGACATATCCATTATTCTATTGATGTCCTTTCGGCTTATTTTATTACCTACAGCCTCTTTCAAATTTGCAAATTTTTATTCAAGCGAGAATGGGAACTATTTTTGAAAAAATAAATCCCAGATCATGCCAGCGATATTTTTGGGCTTTCCTTCCAAAGCATAGTAATGAACGTCTATAAACGGCAGAGTATTGCATTCTATAATCCCCCAATGTTGAGAATTAGCTGGCTTGGTGGGATCCGGAATAATGGCATCAAAACCTATAACGGATAAACCCACAACTTTTGCCGCTTTTTCGATAATTGGAATAAAACTCGGATGAAGTTCATTGATCATTTCCTTTGTATTTCCACCAAAGAGCTGACCAGCGCGATGAGATAAAGACAGGGATACCCCTTTTGGCAAAACATCATTAATACCAAAACCAAACCGCTCTATGTGATCGTATAATTCGTCCACAATCTTCACATGATAACGTTTAATTTGTGTATTATTTTTTTCTTCAATAAGTTTTCCTATTGGAGTTTGATTGTCCCCAATTATATAGGGGAAACTTCCTCGATAGAATCCGGCCAGAACCCCGCTAACTGTTGTAGCTCTGCAAATATATCCTTCCAAGTGTTCCTCAACCACAAGATAAGGAGATATTTGTCTCGCGAGAGTAACGGCTTTTTTAAACTGCATAAATGTGCTGATATTTGTAGATGTATGCCTGGCACGAGATCCGCTTTGAGGTTTTACAACTACTGGCTTTTTAAAATTTGAAAAGGTTTTTTCTAGACTTTTTGTAGAAAAAAATGGCAACTTTGCATATTTTGGCACAGGCAAACCATGTTTTAATAATTCTTCTTTGAGAATAATTTTGTTGTCCCAATCCATTTTACCATCAAGAAATTCAGACTGAATGGGAATACTCTCAAAATAAATATTTTTTCCGTTAACCTTTGCATAGTACCAGTCTAGATGCTTTTTCCCGACAACAATCTGCTCCATCTTTATACCCCTCCTATTTGCTTCTTCCCATATAACTCTAGAACGAAAAGAGTTAGCTTTGGTAACATCTGAAGAAAAATGTCCGAGTTTAAGAATTGTAAAAATTTTAAAAATAAATCTTGGTACAAAGTCGGCAAAATTTTTAAAAAGACTAGGAGCGTGTTTTGTCACACTTGCTATATGTGACTCAAAAGGAGAAAAAATAAGTTTTTCAAGAAAATAAAATGTGTGATTGACGGGTGCTTCTCCACAATAAGAACAGGAACCTTTTTTTATAGACTGTTCATTCATGGATAGCATAATAACACAAAAGAGACAGCAGACGCTGCCTCTTTTGTGAAATAAACAATATTTTTTAGTGACCGTCTCCTTTAATCATAAAAGTGTTGGGTTAAAAGTTGATAATCCCCGACCTAAATATTATAGCATACTTATTTAACATCATTTAACACCTCTTTGATCTGTTCGATTATATCATTCGGAGTAACTGTGGCTTTGACCATAAACTTTACCGCGCCGAGACTTTTGCCTTTTTTGATATCGCTCGCCTGACTTAGATTTGAGAGAAGAATAACCGGGATACGATTGATTTTCGGATTACTTTTGATTCTGCGTAAAATCTCAAAACCATCCATCCCGGGAAGAATGATGTCCAGCATTATAACATCCGGCATCTTTTCATCAATAATTTTCAGAGCCTCTTCGCCTTTCTCCGTCCGGAATAAAATACATTTGGTTTGAGAGAGCTTGCGGGAAATTATATCGCTCAAAAGCTGGTCATCCTCCACCCAGACTATTTTCTTGCCTTCTAAATTGACGGCGGTTGCTTTTTTGTTTATCTCGATTTCTAGAGAATTTACGGAACTAGTAGGTGTATTGTTGACCATAGTATTATTATAACAATTTATAAGAAACAATACTAGCGGAGCCGGAGGGATTCGAACCCTCGAGGGGTTTAAAAGCCCCTGCATCTTTAGCAAAGATGTTACTTCGACCGCTCATACACGGCTCCTTATGTAATAGATTACATAATCAATTACGTAATTACTCTAGCATATTCTATATGTTTTTCCATTTTTTCTGCTATACTCACTTGGTATTTTGGATGAGTAGGCAAGTGGTTTAAGCCAGCGGTTTACTAAACCGCCGTCCCCTTAAAAGGACCGTGGGTTCGAATCCCACCTCATCCGCCAGTTTCTTTCTTTTGTTGAACGTAATATAATACAAATATATGCAAAAATATTCTTCAATATGATACAAAATGGAACTTCACGACATACTTGAAATAAAATTCCGTCTTGATGTAAATCAGAAAAAAGCCCTGCGCAGATTAAAGCTTTTTTCGGTAGCGGATTTACTTTTTCACTTCCCTGTCCGTTATAGTGATATCAGCCAAGTAAAAAAGATCTCAGAATTGATCCCAGGCGATATGGCGACAGTATATGGAAAAATTTCCAAACTAAAAACTAAGAAGGGATTCCGCTCAAAAATCCCGATGGCTGAGGGGCAGATAGAAGACCTCTCGGGTAAAATAAAAATAATCTGGTTCAATCAGGCATATTTGGCCAAGATGATTCATGAAGGCTCAAATGTAAAATTGACAGGCAAAGTGACAGCGAGCAAGCAAGGGCTCTATTTAGCCAACCCAGAATTCGAAAAAATGATCGATATGCCAATAGATTCACATGATAGTCTTTTTACACCCTCACCCCAACCCTCTCCTGAAAGGAGAGGGGAAAATCGGGGAATAACTGGTCTGTCTTACCCCATTTACACGGAGACTCGCGGCATAACTTCTAAATGGTTCTATCACGCCATTGAAAAAATACTGCGAGATAAAACACTGAATAAAATCGAAGATTATGTGCCGAAAGAAATATTGGAAAAATATCATCTCCCCTCTCTGAAATCAGCCTTAGTCTGGATTCATAAGCCAAAAAATAACAGGGATGCAGAATCGGCGCGTAAAAGATTCGCCTTTGAAGAAGTTTTTTGCATCCAGCTTGAACGTCAGCATGACAAATTTGAATACCGGAAAAATAAATCTTTCCAAATCAAGCAAGATAAAAAAGACATCCGGGATTTTCTGGCACGCTTTCCATTCGAAGCCACCAATTCGCAAAAAAGATCCATCGAGACTGTTTTGATAGATATGGCGAAAAATTTTCCGATGTCTCGCTTGCTGGAAGGCGATGTCGGATCCGGCAAAACTGCGGTGGCAGCAACTGCGAGCTATGTGGCTGTGCAACAACGCCCAAATGGACAAAGTTTTGGTAATTTGCAAGTAGCTTATATGGCACCAACCGAAATATTGGCAACCCAACATTTTGAATCTTTTATAGAATATTTTGCACCCCGCCTAGAAACGGGCGGGGCAAGCCTACCAATAAATATTGGACTCATCACCGGGTCTGGTTGTAGGAAATTCCCATCTAAAACTAGTATCTACGGCCCCGCCGGTGGCGGGATAAACTGGACTACCATCTCCCGAGCCCAACTTTTGAAATGGGTAGCAAATGGAGAAATACCCATTTTAATAGGCACGCACGCTCTTATCCAAAAAACGGTTAAATTTAAAAACTTGGCGCTGGTAGTGATAGATGAGCAACATAGATTTGGCACAACTCAAAGAATGAAACTCGTTCGTAAAGACAACATCGCTCCACACTTACTTTCCATGACTGCCACTCCCATTCCTCGCACACTTGCGCTCACTATATACGGAGACCTGGATCTTTCCTTGCTTGATGAAATGCCCGCCGGCCGAAAACAAATCATTACCGAAATCATTACACAAAATAAACGCGATCAGACTTATGAACAAATTAGAGAAGAACTTAAAAAAGACCGGCAACTTTATGTAATTTGCCCGAGAATTTTTGAACCCGACCCTGAAAAAGAATTAGCCCTCAATGTAAAATCTGCCGTAGAGGAGGCGAAAAGATTAAAAAAGGAAGTTTTCAGAGAATACGAAATTGGTGTATTGCATAGCAAGATGAGCAAGGAAAAAAAAGAGGAAGTTATGCAAGAATTTGTGGCTGGAAATATACATATTCTCTGCGCTACGTCAGTGGTAGAAGTCGGGGTAAATGTGCCGAACGCCACGGTCATCATCATCGAAGGAGCCGAGCGTTTCGGCTTAGCCCAACTGCACCAACTCCGCGGAAGAGTCATCCGCAGCACCCATCAGGCCTATTGCTATATCTTTGCCGAGGCCAAAAGCGAGAAAACCATAGCCCGACTAAAAGCCTTAAAAACTGCCAAAAACGGCTTTGAGTTGGCCGAGCTTGACCTCACCCTCCGCGGCGCCGGCGAACTCGGCGGAACCAAACAATGGGGCATTACTGACCTCGGCATGGAGGCGATTAAAAATATAAAAATGGTCGAAGCCGCCCGCACCGAAGCCATTCGCCTGATTAAAGAAGACCCAGAGCTAAAGAATTATCCCCTTCTCAAACAAAAAGTGCATCAAAAAGCTGGAGAATTCCACTTCGAATAAAAAGTATTCTGATATTCTTGAGAATACTAGAATGAATATTGGAATTTGGAAATAAAATCGCAAAACATTTTACCATAAGGCGAAATTCGATGTTCCACTACATTTCCCCTGTAATTTTTATTAAGCAATCCTGCTTGTACCAAGCGTCTAGTGTGTTCGGAAATAGTTTTAAAATTACAATCTAAACTTTTAGAAATTCCATCCACAGAAATTCCGGGATTTTTTAGAACAAGCAACAATATTGAGATACGCCGATGATTAGCCACACCTTTAAAATATCGCTCCAATTGTTTAGTTGTTTTTAGTTTATTTGTTTTCATCTGATCATTATAAACTATTCTGGTATTCTTGAGAATATTGGAATGTTAATAAGTCAAGAAATGCTAACACTACTCCTCTATCAACCCCAACTTTACAAGTCTTGCGCGAATCCCGCCGACTTGACGGCTAGTAAGCGCAGAAATATTTTGAATGGATTTTCCATTTTTAAACGCTTGCGCGACTTCTGTTTCTTCGATCTGCGTCCATTTTTTGTAAGCGTTTTGATGCTTCTCGCGTATTTGTTCTAAACGACCAACTGCTCGCTCTTCTGTGGTTGATAAACTTTTTTCGGCTTTCCATTTTCCACCCGAGGCGATGATAAAGTTCCTTCGCATTTTTTCGCTATCTTCGGAGGAAATTTTCGAAAATACTTCGTGAGCTTGTTCGGATTCTTTGCGAAAGGCAATATCTTTTTCTAAAATCTGCGGATGAACTTGGAGCGCGCGATCATTTATACCCAATAGATAAAGGCCCGACAAACGCCTCACTCGAGACAACGCCACATATCCCTGCCCAAATTCGAACACTTCCGAGAGATCCATGAGAGCGGCATCCATACTCATCCCCTGACTCTTGTGCACGGTGATAGCCCATGCCAAGCGTAGTGGAATTTGGGTAATCTTCGCTTTTATTTTTCCATTTTCTTCCACGCTCCAATCCATCGGCGCGATAGTTATGCTTTTCCCATTTTTTGTTTTAATAATCGGGTATCCAGTAAATTGTTCAAACTCTATTACTGTCCCCAGTGTGCCATTCACAAATCTTTCTTTTGGATTATTTTTAGTGCACATCACCACGGCGCCAACTTTGAGTTCTAAATCCTCTGGTGAAAGGCATCCCCTTTTCAAGGCGGAGACAATTGCTTCCCTGCCGCTTGAAGTCATTAGAAAATGCTTGGACTCCGCTCCTACTTTTCGGAGCATTCCGGAGTTCACCTGATCCACATCGACATTATGCGAAAAAAGTTTCGGAATATTTTTAGGAAAATTAAGCGGTGCGCTCATGCGGGAATGTATGTGATCAAGGTGTGACTTCTCCACACTGTCGCGACGAATGGCGGAAAGAACTGAAAGAAAATCAGCATCATCCTGCCTATGCTGTTCGGTCAGATAGCAAACAACGGGTACCAGAGTCCGCCACGCGTCAGAATCAAAAGCAAAACACGTTTTGTTTCTCATTTCTCTTTTTTCTATAGGCGGAAGCTGAAAAAAGTCCCCAACTAAAACAACCTGTATGCCACCAAAGGGCAGAGCGCTCTGCTTGATCTCTCGGCAAATTGCATCAATCATCGACAAAGTTCCAGCACGAAGCATCGATACTTCATCGATGATAAGAACACGGGTTTTGTGAATGCGTTTGCTCAGATATTCACTGCTCCCTATTTTATCTAAATCATATTTTGTCAGAATTTCTTTTATGCCTATCCCACTCCAAGAGTGGATGGTCATGCCACCGATATGAGTCGCCGCGATTCCAGTCGAAGCAGTGATAGCCGGCTCTATACCCCGAGCGCGCAGATATGAAACAAATTGATTGATAGTATAAGTCTTACCAGCTCCCGGTTCGCCCGAAAGAAAAACATTCGCTCCGGTTTTTAGTATATTAAGCGCTTCATTTTGAGTCATGTCCGTCCTCTTGGATTCGAACCAAGGACCCCAGAGGTATAAGCTCTGTGCTCTAACCAACTGAGCTAAGGACGGAAAATGGTTAAAACCGCACTTTTTAATACTACAAAATTAAACTGCTTTCCGCAAAGATTGTATCGCTTTTTTGATGGTGTCGTAGATAACCGGAAGTTCTAGATAGTCGATCAGGATCGCGAGCCAGGAGAGCCAAATGGGCAAGGCAATGGCTGCTGCGCCGGTAAATTGGGCTACTACCACTTCATCGGTGATCCAAAAAAGATGCAGCCACTGGGAATTTAGCAGGATTAGGAATAATACACTTTTCCATCTAAACTCTTTCTTTAATTCGTGGATATAAAATATAGAAGTAAGAATCAGCGCAGGTATTTCGGTATAATCCACGATAGAAATCAGAAAATTACCCACCTTGCCTACATTCCAAAGCTCATACCCAAAAAGTCGCAGGCCTACAACATCCGCTGAAAGCCAATACAAATGCGCCAGTTGCCAGACAAAAAGCCCGGCCGTGATATAAAGATTCAGCTTATAATTCCTCCCATACCAGCTCCAAAATTTATTAAGCATAATCTTCTCCCGCCTGCATCAGCTATACTGAAGGCATTGCGGGCAGGTCTTTCTTTTTCAGCACTATCCCGTGAGCTACGAGGATTTTTTCATATTCTCCCTGTTCCAGAGTCTCCACTTCGATGAGTTTTTGAGCAATCGCGTCAAAAGCTTTGCGATTCTCGGTCAGCACTTTTTCGGCCGACTTAAGACCTTCATTTATCATTCTCGAAACTTCAGCATCGACTTTAGTTGAGACCGCCTCAGAATATTCTCTTTCTATAACTTCCCCATATTGTGGTCTACCGCCTGCACCGACTAAGGCTATCGGCCCGATCAAATCTGACATCCCCCAGCGCGTAATCATCGCTCGGGCTAAATTTGTAGCTACCTGCAAATCACTCGAAGGACCAGTGGTAATATCTCCAAAGATCATTTGCTCGGCGACATATCCACCCAAAGACATTGCAATATCATCTATGAATTCTTTTTTGGACTGCAGGCGCCTCTCTTCTAGAGGTAGTTTTAACGTATAGCCTCCTGCATTTCCACGCGCAATGATAGAAACTTTATGCACAGGATCGGCATAAGGCAAAACAGAAGCTACCAGCGCGTGCCCTGCTTCGTGATAAGCGGTAATTTCTTTTTCTTTTTTAGAAAGCAAGTGGCTCTTGCGCTCGGGACCGAGCATCACTTTTTCGATCGCCCGGATTAGGTCAAATTGAAAAACTTTTTTTCTATTCTCACGCGCCGCGAGAATTGCCCCTTCATTCATCAGCGAATATAGATCCGCGCCGGAGAACCCCGGGGTGCGTTCCGCGATCAATTTCAAATTTATATCTTCCGCCAAAGGCTTTTTCACAGCATGAATTTTGAGGATTTCTTCACGATCGGCGCGGTCCGGCAAATCCAAGACAACTTTTCGATCAAAACGGCCCGGACGAATAAGCGCCGGATCCAGTACGTCTGGACGGTTAGTGGCCGCCATCACGATAACTTTGTCGTTTGGCTCAAAGCCATCCATTTCAACTAATATTTGGTTCAAAGTCTGCTCGCGTTCGTCGTTGCCACCGCCAAATCCTCCTCCACGTGTTCGCCCAATGGCATCTATTTCATCCACGAAAATTATCGCTGGAGCCGATTTTTTAGCCATCTTGAAAAGGTCTCGCACTCGCGAAGCGCCGACACCCACAAACATTTCCACAAACTCGCTTCCGGATAAATGGAAAAAAGGCACGCCTGCTTCTCCAGCCACCGCCCTCGCTAGTAAGGTCTTGCCAGTGCCCGGCGCCCCAGTCAAAATCACACCTTTCGGAATCCTGGCGCCGATATCCAAAAACTTTTTTGGACTTTTCAAGAAATCCACGATTTCTTTCAATTCCTCTTTAGCTTCTTTGCAACCAGCCACATCCTTGAAAGTGACGCGATTGTTCTTGTCGTTCGGATCGGTAATACGAGCCTTGGATTGGCCGAAGGACAGAGCCTGCATACCGGCGCCTTTCACCTGTCGAGAGAGATACCAGAAGAAAATTAAAATGAAAAGTATTGGTAGCAGAAACGGCAAAATATTTAAAAGCACATACATGAAACCACTTTCGTCTTTTATTTCTATCTCAGTTTTAGCAAGCGCCTCGCTTTCCACACCATAATTGAAAAGCGTCTGTGATAGAGCCGAGCCGACTTCCTTCTTGGCGGTTTTGATTTCATCGTTTTGATAAGTAATCGTTAGTTTCTCTCCTTCCACCAAAATCTTCTTTACTTCACCTTTAGAGACACTTTGAGCCAAATCCGAAATTGGAATCTCTGGCGTAGTTACTCCGCTGTCCGAGATCGCTAAATACGTGGCCGTAATCAGCATAAAAATAACTATGGTCCCAGCCACACTGCCACCAAACCCAGCCCCCATTTTTGGCTTTTTGCCTTTATTCCCTTCGTTTTTTTTATTAAGAAAATTAAAATCCATCTAAAGATGGTAACACAAAAAATCCAAAAAGTGAAATTCGTTTTGATAAATTATGTCGAGTGGAGATGACGAGAATTGAACTCGTGTGCAGAAGGTTAGGGCATTGAAGTCTACATACATAGCTCGCTTTTTTCCGCCAGCCGGCGGATTAAATTAAAAAATTCTTAAACGAGCCAAATATTTTTTAATCGAGTTCTAGGTTTTAGTGAAATGTTCGAACGGGCATTCCCTTATCCCGACAATATTGTGCCTCGTCTTATATATCGGAAGTCTATAAGAGAGACATCAGTTAGGCGTAAGCCGAAACTGAAGCGAAAGCAAAGTCATTCATACCGAAGTATGGAGAGA
>C687J35174_10009120_pt1 | contig 12489 bp, 16 predicted proteins | sample RifCSPhighO2_01_FD_35174 | JGI IMG/M metagenome (IMG submission 35174) | reverse complement strand
TCTCAGTCTCATCGGTGGGGGTCACCCTCTCAGGTCCCCTATGCGTCATAGCCTTGGTGAGCCATTACCTCACCAACTAGCTGATACAAGGCAGGCCGCTCCGGAAGCGATAAATCTTTCATCTCGCGACAATATCGGGAATTATCCCACCTTTCGATGGGTTATGCCCGACTTCCGGGGACGTTCCTACCTGTTACTACCTCGTCTGCCATGGGTCTAAACCCATTCGACTTGCATGCCTTATCCATACCGCCAGCGTTCACCCTGAGCTAGGATCAAACTCTCAATTAAGAATTTGAATTAGTTCAATTTCTCTTAGGATGGACGGAACAAAAGAATGTGTATCTTTTAATTCCAATTACTATTTACTCAAATAAGAGACCCTCCTGGAGTCCCATACTTGTTTTCTGCTCGCCCTTCGAAGCTCACCTATGGTGAGCGAAGTAGGGTTTGCTTGTGCTATTAACATCCGCTTGCCGAACATTAATAGCTGTGTGTTCTTTACTTACCAATTGTTTTGCAATTGTTTCTATACGTATATTCATTTGTCAAAGTTCGTCCGAGTGTTTTCATAACAGAAAATTTCGGTGCATCACTCCCCTTCCTCTTGAGAGGTTTGGTATGTAGAAGTTCGAGTGAACTCCAGACAAGCCATCAGGAGCGATGGTCGAGAGAGTATATAGGAGGGGCTATATAGCGTCAAGCAGCAAGGCGGACCGGGGCTAAATGCCCAGTGGGTTACTAAGTTTACTCAGGCACTCATATAAGGCGAGGTTTGTCTTGTCATACGTTAGCGGATCATTAATGTCGGAAGCGCTTTTGAACAGATTTTTATACTTGTCATAACAATCCTGACGTTCACGTTCCGCTGTATTAACGGCACTGGGGCCTTGGAGGAGGACGTCTTTATTTGGGTGGAATGCGAGACCGAAAAGGACTCCGAAAAGCATGATGCAAAAGAAGACAAACATCTCGATGACGAAAACAACTATCATGAAGCGCCAGTACATAGACCACCCCATTCCGATCAAAGTCTTGTCCGGATGCGAATCAATAAAATCCTTGTATTTCGGATTCAGACCCCCAAGATTCCACCAACTCATAAGCGGCATTATATACCCCTGTAATCCGCTGAAAAAGGTACCTGACAGCTTATTCCATTTACTACCCCCCTATACCCACGTAGAATAGATTGTGACTTTTACTTCTGAAGAAAGCCGTTTTTTGAAGGAGTTAAACATTTTTTTAAATGAGATTAGATCGGCTGAGCGGTTTCTTTACGCGGAATTAACTATCCTGCAAGTAGCGGAAAACAAGAAAAAGACACTCGATGCCCTTAACTCGAATGGCATTTTCTGGAAGACAATACTGGGAGCATTGCAACACGCAACGTTCATAACGTTGGGTAGGATTTTCGATGGGAAACATGGGAAGTACAAACTGGAAACTCTTATTGCCTATGTTGAGAAAAATCCGAGTATCTTTAGCAAGGAAATTTTTAGACAAAGATGGATACGTGAGAGGGGCGAAGATTCGCTACTACCCATATATATCGAAACAGTTTACGACCCCAGACCGACGGACTATCGAGCTCTCCGTAGATTTGTCGAAGGCATGAAAACCGATTATGAAAATCTGTACAGACTTATTCGACATCAGTTCGGGCATAAGTTTTTAATTGAAGAGAAAGAAATCAATGCACACTTCAACAAAGTTAATATTCGAAAACTGGAGAAGTTTTGCGTAGCTCTGGACGGCATTTACCACAGTCTTTGGAATGCGTTCCACAATGGCCGTGGCCCGTTTATACCACTCCCGCGACGCAGGTATTCGACAAAAAACTTCATTGCTAAACCACTTAAAAAGGATGACGCACAACAAGCAAATGCTCAATTCGTCAGAGATGCCAAAGGTACTTTAAAACTCTTAACAGACGGTTTTGACTTAAAACTCGGTCGCGATAGAAGATTTATCGGCAATCTTAGCGGCCGGAAGCGAATTTAGGTTGATTCCAACCCCACAAAAACGCAAAAGATGTGGCGGGATCCTTTGGGGTCAGGGTCGGACTACCCTTTTCGGGCATGCGTTACACTGCGGCGAGATAAAATTTGTTTTTATGCTTCTCGAATCGAATTTTAAAGTGCGGAAAGAATGCCGCCTGTCCCAGCAGACCGTCCATCGGCAATTTCTTTCCGAAGAAAACGGGGGCTCGAAATGAAACATTAAAATCAGGGACGACTATCTTCACTTCAGTGTAAAAACCCTCAAGCGAGCCTATGCCACCTAAGACCCCACGTTTGCATCGTGCTTCATCAATTCCAAGTGTCTGCGCTATGTCGGCATGAAATACCGTTCCGTCAGTACCGGAATCAATCATTGCCAATATCGGGGCTTTTTCATTCCCCTCAAGAGCTCGAACTTCTATATTTATCAATGGACGATGGACCCAGCTCATGCCGGGTCCTGCTTGAATTTTATAATCGTACTCTTTCCATCGTGTCCGCATCATGTGTAAGAAAAACTGTATTCTCGATCCGAGCGCAGTACTCTCATGTAGACGTACTCATTTTTTTTATCGCCCAAACGAGTTCTTAGGACCTGTAGATTATCGGCAAAATCAACGAGTCGATCGTGGGCTTTGGTCAGTGCAACCCACTTTTCCTCATGTTCCTTTCCAACAATCTTAGTAAGGTCAGCGTTTACCTTCATATGGAAGATTGTATCATAATGCCCTGCCCGCGGGAGAAAAAAAGGGGGGCAGGGGTCGGGTTCGGACTACCCTTTTCGGGCATGCATAAATGAAAGCCGCCCGACGAACCGTGCCGTCGGGGGCTTTTTCAGTTCGCGGGCGGGGAATGAGCGCCTCATCCTGAACGCCTGGTCACTCTGACCGACATCCGCTTCCTGAAGGCGATGATTATCTTGTCGAGAGTCTCGCGAACTTTGTCGGCGGTCGTTGCCGAGACCCACGCGGTGATTCCCTCGTTGGGGAACGTGCGCGAGGTCGAGACCTCATCGGTGACAAACTGGCCAATACCGTCCTCGATGAAACCGGCGAGCGTATTGTGTTCGCTGGCCGTGTCCGGACGAAACACGAGCTTACCGCTGTGAGGATGTGGGGCTTTCGACCCACCACTCACGGTATCGAACCGCGTGATCTTCATGGTCTTTCCTCGTATGTTTGGAGCATTCCACGATACAAACCGTCGTGGTCGCGGTCGGCAAGACTATGCCATAGGTCACAGAAATAAGAAATGTTTGCCCATTCCAGATTCGGGCTACCCTTTTCGGGCATGCGTTGATGACACTACCTTTAGCCTTAGGGGGGCAACTATCCGCTCTATCCAAAGCGGAATGAGGCGTGAAGCTTCGGAGGAATCCTTTATCAAATCTTCGGGGTTAGCGCCGTGCGGTATGTATTGCGGGTTGGCCTGCAACGCTACCACGGCATCCTTCGCCCGCAACTCGGGGTGAAATTGCACGGTGTACACGTTGTCACCGTAGCGGAGCATACTGAAACTACATGAGGAAGCGGACGCGAGCAGCGTTGCGCCGCTAGGATGCTTGGTGATGCTATCCTTGTGGCCATACTGTGCGTTAAACGAATCCGGCATATCTGCGAGAAGCGGATCTTGCTTCCCCTCCTCGGCAAGCCGCACTTCAAAGGTCCCCGACTTTTTCTGCTCCACATCGTGCGAGACACAGCCACCGTGCATTTCACCGAGAAGCTGGTGGCCGAAGCACACACCAAGGATCGGGATACGTTGTGCGAGCGCGTAGGTGATGATGAGTTTGGAGCGCGAAAGTATCATCGAAGCCATGAGCCGCATTGGATCTCGCGGCGTGCGGCCGCCATGGAAGTCGAAATCGGATGAGCCGCCGAATATCACGCCGTCCTGCCCCTTAAGAAATTCATCCGGATACGACCACGCGAGCCGCTCATCGAGGGCGGAAAGAAAAATACACTCCGCGTGATCACCGATCGCTCGACAATAATTATTTCTCTCCCGCTCAAGCTGCTCCGTTTGCAGGCGCGATTGGACCACGAGTATGCGAACCATGTGCTTTTTATAGCGCACTTTCCCTGCATTTCAAATGAAAAAGAGAGAGCCGCCGGTTGCATATGCGCATGCATAGCATCCGGCGGCTCCGTCGATGTCGGCTGACGAACGTGTCAGCGAGAGATGAAGGCCAAGAGCTTTTTGGGGTCGCCTTTCAGCATACATCGGTACAGCCTGAAAGAATCCCGATCGAAAACCTGCTGCAGTGCTTGTGACTCACGCGGACTACACTCCCGGATCTCTTCGCACGCTTCAGCTTCGACCTCATGTGGCCCAAACGCAGTACTTGTGAGCCTGAACCACCGCCAGGTCTTGTTGTCGTCCAACGAAATGCCTGCACAAAGGTGCAGACCCTCATGATTCGGATCAGGAATCCGAATGATGGCGGCAAGAGGATGACTTCCTCGAACCCTGCCGCTAACCCCTGAGCGTGCGCCGAGAATTCCGTGTACTTCCCGTTCGGGATCGCCTGCCATATCTACCACGATTTCCTCCCCTTCAATGTGTTGGGACTTTGCCAGCGTCGCCGGCTTTGGCCGCGTTGATTTGGTTCTCGATGCCTTGCTTCGCCTTCGAGCGCGCCGTCTCTTCGTTGGGATGGACCGCGTGCGAATCGATGAGCTGCCCTCCTGCAGCCCTGCTAGCTGTTGCGTGGAAGTTGCCGTCGTCGCCTTTACGGGAAACCACAGTGGTTTCCCCATTCTCGTCTGCCATTGTCTGTGCCCTCTTGGTTGCCGAAAAGATCGATTAGCAAGCTAGAAATAAAAAGTCCCCTTGACGGGGCTTTCTTTTCTTCGCTTGCTGGTTTCTCTTACCTACGCGCGCGTCGAAAGCCCCGTCTTCTGAATAAAGACAAAGACTACGACGCCAATAACCTGTGAAGCTTGTGGCTTCATGTCTCAACCCTAGCAAGGCTCTGCAATGTCGTCAATGTGGAAAAGAAATCACCCTCCGAACCAATCAATGGTCCGGAGGGTGCAACATTCGTTACATTCGCGACTACGCGACCGCCTTCAATGCGGCCGACGCGGCTTCCCTGTCCGGAAGAATTGCGTCAACCATCGCACTGATGACGTCTTTGGCGTTGCCGCCTTCGCCCATCACATAGATGCGCCCCATCTGGCGATCCACCGAGACTCTCGGTGGTACCGTTGAGTAGCGGTAGTCCTGCTGCGCCTCGGCCACTTCCATCATGTCTTGCGCCATGACTTTCGGATCGGTGCCGAAGGTCGAGACAATGCAGGTCTTAGAGGTATTACCGTCGTGGAACGAAACGGGCGTTCCACGACTTCCTTTCGAGTTTGTGGCCATGGTCATTCCCTTTTGTCGCGGGGGTCGGGCGACTGCCCTTCCCACGCTGCATCTGAAAGATGGCCGACTCCCTTCCGCTTGCGCGGTGGGCGGCGACCAGTGCTGTTCGTTTCTCGGCTCGGCCGTGGTTCACCCCCCTGCGGGAGAGTGTCAGTCGCACGGGTCGCTTGCTTGTCGTCTTGCATGACATTCCTCTGTTTGTGCTGAGACGTGTCCCAACGGACGGGTGATACGCAGAACTATCTAACGAATTTTCAATGAACTAATGAACGAAAAAGGACCTCCGAGTGGAGGCCTTTTTTGTGTCTACATTTTTTCTTTATCTAGACACAAGCAAAACCTCCACCCGAGTGGGTAAGAAGGAGGCCAAGGAGGAGTCCCCGCCGATTAACTTGCGTCGACATGTTTTGATAGTAATCGGGCGCTGACGAGCTGTCAAATAGATTATTGACAACCACTCTCCACTTGCTACAGTAGCCGCCATGAGCATCGGCTCACAGGGCAACATCATTATTAGTTCCTCAATTCCTCGAGGGGCTGTCGCCTAGTTGTTTCCAAAATAAAAACAAACCGGCCCCTCCCAAAGAGGGGCCGGTTTCGTTCTGGGGTTTGCGTCGAATCCGCCAGCTGGCGAATCGGAACAAACCCTAGACCGATGGTCGGTCTAGGCAGGTTTCGTGAGGGAGCCCTCACGGCGACGAGCCTGCTGGCTCTTTGACGTAACCTGCTTCCCCAATGGAGATCACGATGGCGCGTCTTATTTTGCTGGCAACCAGCCCAGAGTTGGAATCGGAGCTCAGGGCACTGAGCGGACAGATCGAGAGTCAGAAGTTTTTCACGACTGACGTTCGTTCGTGCCCCTCGGTGAAACATCTGAACGATCTCGACTCGGCGATGTGTGAGTGCATGAACGGCGCGTCCGCCGCTCTTGTCCCGCTCATCGGTGAGAGCATCGACGCTGGTATGCGAGCTTTGGCCGTTCTTCGTACGCCGGTTATCATCCTGACCGATGCGACTGGCTATCACGAGTGGCGCGAACACAAGCTCATGATTACTGCGGATGTTTTCATGACGATTCTGACCGGCAATTCGAACGACTACCCGCGCAATCTGCCAGTATCGGGCGTCGTACGGGTCGGTAGCCCGCTTCCGTGGCACTCGCAGTTGCATGCGGCTGTCGCGGAAGAAGTTGTCGCCGCCGTGCGTAAATGCCCGATGACGAGTTCTCGGCAATCGCAGAACGTTAAGGCCGCTCAGGTGTGAGCCGGCAGTCGCCTACATGGGCGGAAAGGAGGTTACGGAAGGCCGTAGCATGATGCTACGGCCTTCTTCTTTTTCCTATTGACAGTTCCCTGCCCACCGCTAGAGTGGAAGCAGACAAAGCCTTTGATCCGGTTCCTCTGTGGGAAGCCAGCATACTGCTCGCTATTGAGCAAGATGTGAGCGTCCGTTTGACAGAGGGTTCGGGCCGGGTCGCCCTGAACATAGTTGAAGGGCAAGGCGGCTTCTGCGTGAGTGGAAGCCCGGTATCCCCCGTAAACAGGAGAATCCATATCTCTACGCGAGAGTGGGTGAGATCCGCCAGCTGGCGGAAAGCAAGGTGGCACCGTGGACTTATCCTGAGCCTGTCGAAGGAGAAATCCGCCCTTAGAGCACAAGTGTATTTGTGCTGTAAGGGCGGATTTTTTGCGTTCTGCGTACCCGAACCGCAGAAAGGGCATCCGCAAGCTCTTTCTGCTCTTTTCAACCCCCAAACAGGAAAGGCCACGTGATGAACATGAAGCTGCGCATTGCGGGAGTGCATCCCGAGGTCGAGCAGAAGAATCTCTTCCAGGATCTGAGGCGCTTTCTCGAACCGACCGCGTTCAGCGTCGAATGGTTGCCGCGTTCGAACGACCCAAAGATCGAACGTCGTGTCGTCGTCGAGAACGTCCCCCCGATGGAGTTCGCGACGATGCAAAAGAAGATCCACAACGCGCTCTACCTCAACGGACGACACAACCATGAGATCGTTCGTCTGGAGGACCTGCTCGCTCTTGTGGACGCGCAGCCGAGCGGACAAATGTCGAGGGTGGTTGCGTAGCTTTGTGCTACCGAACGGGGAGAAAAGAGGCGCCGGCCGAGTGTCGGCGCCTTTTCCTTTTCTTGACAGGAATCCTTCGTCGGTTTACCATCACCGGCAGATAAATCCATTGATTCGGGTCCCCGGGTAACTGGGGGTTGGGCCCGATGAGGAGGTTACTGCGTGAGTGGTAATCCGGGCTCTCCCGTAACAGAGATAACTGATAATCCTACGGGACGTCAGTGAAAGAAGCCCCTCCACGTTGGTCGGGGTAAATAAGGTGGCACCGCGAGCTGTACTGAGAGAAATCGAAGTAGAAAATCGCCCTTATTGCACAACATTTGTTTGTGTGATGAGGGCGATTTTTGTTTTGTTTCGGAATCGCAAGAAACCGGAACAGAGAGGATCGCCTGCCCTGAGAGAAATCGAAGGGCCAATGGTTCTTTCTGTTCCTTCACACACAAGGATGCAACGCATGAAGATAGTGCTTAGGCACATTGCCGATGAGGATCGGGGCAAGGTCAAACGCGCCCTGAAACAGGCGTTCACAGACGCGCCCGCCGTTGTCGTGCTGGACACGGTCGCGTCTCGTGATCCATGTTCAACTATACCGGTCATCGTCACCAACGGTCCGAAAGATAAAACGGGACGTGAAAGCGTGGCGGGTGTTATCGATACCATACTGATGCAGAAAAAGTACCGATTCTGCAGTATAAGCTTCGGTAGTGAGAGCGTTAGGCGGGCTGAGCAATCTGCTCCCGCCTGGAACTGGGACTGAACCACCAACCATCACAGAGGAGAGACTTGAAATGCACATTCTTCTTCTTGGTCACGGGGCTGCGGCACCACGCCTTACAGCGATCGCCATGGCACTCAAGACTATCCCCGGCACGTTCACCAGCTGCTACTTCGACGAAGACCTCGACAAGGTCAATGCGAAGCGCGGCCTACCAAGGGCGGACTTCATGCTCATCGGACTCAGTCGCAGCAGTCGCGACCATAAGTCCGATTCCCACGCGGTCGAATCGGATCTTGTGGAACGTGCAAGTCAGCTCAATCCGCCAATGTTCTGTGGAATCCTCTGTGATGAAAATGGGCTCGTGAGCGCCCCATTCCTCACGAAGCTCGGATCCACGGTCCGTCTGGTGGTCGCCCATTCGCAAGACGCCGGCTGCAACATCACTGAACTCTGCGAGCGAGCGCAGCCACTTTACGTTTCCGATGTCGCAACCAATGCGGAGGCTATCTCTGCCGCGATCTTCGATATCGTTCGTCCGCCGCAGATGCGCGCGACGGCTTGACGATGCATCCCTGGTGACGAAAGCGCTGGCCTTACCGCCAGCGCTTTTTCTTTGCATAATGATCTACCATTATGTCCTTAACTTTGTGCCATGGCATATTCGTAGGGATATGAACGGGAGGCAATAAACGTTAGCCGTTTTGGGCACGATGACGGAGGTAATGGTCCATGATGACCAAGGCACTCATCGCGTCCACGATGGGCACCGCGCGAGGGAGGACGCACGGGTCATGGCGGCCAGCAGCCGAGAGTTTGACCGCCTGTTTCTTGCGATTCACGGTGTCCTGCTCTTTTTTGATGGTCGAAACCGGCTTAAAGGCCACGCGGAAGTTGATGGTCTCCCCACTCGTGATGCCGCCATAGGTGCCTCCGGCGTCATTCTTCTTCGTGCGAATATTTCCCTTCCGTATCTCAAAGGGGTCATTGTGCTCGCTGCCCTTCAGCCCAACACTTCGAAACCCTAGCCCAATCTCAAATCCTTTCACCGCGTTAATACTCATCATCGCCTTTGCAAGGTCGGCAGGGATCTTATCGAAGACCGGCTCACCGAGACCCGCCGGCACGTTCCTGATGACTCCCTGAATGACGCCGCCGATAGAATCCCCCTCTGCTTTCACCTTCTCCACGAGCGCTACCATTTCCTTCGCCACCTTTTGGTCTGGGCAGCGTATGATGTTCTTCTCGATATCCGATGCTTTCACTTTTTCGAAATCGGCGTTCGTTTTGATGTCGCCTACCTGATCCACGTAGCTCAATATCTCCACGCCAAGCTTTTCTTTGAGGTATTTTTTCGCGATCGCGGCCGCAGCGACGCGCGCGAGCGTCTCGCGCGCCGAGGCCCTACCGCTCCCACGCCAGTCTCGAAAACCATACTTCGCTTCATATGTAAAATCCGCGTGCGAAGGCCGGTATGCTTCTTTGAGCTCCAAATAATCGTCCGACTCGAACTCTTCGTTGTACGCGATCAGCAAAATCGGCGTCCCCGTGGTCTTGCCTTCGAAATAACCGGAGAGGATCTGTATCTTGTCTGCCTCTTTGCGAGGCGTTGTTATCGAGCTCTGGCCGGGTTTTCGCCTGTCGAGCTCCTTTTGTACCTCATCCTCTGTTATTTTGATACCCGGCGGGCAGCCGTCGAGGACAACACCGACAGCTCCGCCGTGCGATTCACCGAATGTCGTTATCCTAAAGAGCTGGCCAAAGCTATTTCCTGCCATGCGCGCATAGTGTCATATAATCCCTCGTTTTTCTAATTTCCTGATGACTTCCGTGACTTTCTCTTCAGGCGTCAGGTCCGCATCTGATACAACAATGTCTGCTACCGTTTCGTAGAATGTTTTGCGCTCCGCCAGCACCGACTCCACTTCTTCCAGAGTTGAGCTTGCTTTGGTGAGACGTGGGCGTGACGCATCGCTCTCGATGCGACGCGCAAGCAGCTCGGCCGGAGCACTCAAGAACACGAGGGCACCGCGCTGCTTGAGAAGGGCGACGTTCTCGGGCCTGCCGATAACGCCACCGCCGGTCGAGATGACGGTGTTCTTCTGCTTTGCTACTCTTTTCACGAGCTCCGATTCTCGATCGCGAAAATAGTCCCAACCATGCTTTTCGACGATCTGCGGAATGCTCGATCCCTCCTCCCTCTCAAGCAACGTATCGAGGTCCACCACCTTCTTCCCAAGTTTTTGTGAAAGCAGTTTCGCGACCGTTGATTTGCCTCCACCGCGCATGCCGATCAGTATGATATTTGGATCCTCGTATGTGTATTCGATCCCAACACCGATGGAAGTAAGTGCTTCCCAAAAGTTGGGGTATGACTTAGAGACGACGTCGGGTTCATTTATCTCCATCCCTTCAAGCACCGAACCTGCGACAGCAAACGCCATCGCCATACGGTGATCGTCGTAGGTGTCGATGCGCGCCGGCGCAGGGTCGCCACCGTATATCGTCAGTGAATCCGGTGTAGATTCCGTCCTGATACCCATTCGTTTTAGCTCTTGCTCCAGTGCCACCACGCGCTCCGTTTCCTTCACCCGAAGCGAAGTGATACCCGTCATGGTGGTCTTCCCCTCCGCAAACGCGGCGAGCACGGCGAGTGTCTGCGCTTGATCAGGACAATCCCGCATATCAACGTCGACGGGACGCACACCGCCTCCCTTGATGGTGATGCTTTCTTTCCCGTACGATATCGTACTCCCCATGTCTTCGACGATCTTGAAAAAACGCGTGTCTGCCTGCAGCGAGCGCGGGTTCATATTGGTGAGCGTCAGGGTCGAGCGAGTGAGCGCTGCGATAGCGGCAAAGTAGGAAGCGCTGGAGACGTCGCCCTCGACCGCATACTCGCGCACACGATATTGCTGACCAGCCGCCACATGGTACTTTTTGTACGCTTCGTTAGAAACTTCGACACCAAAATTCTTCATCGCCTCTACCGTCATATCAATATAGGGCTTGGAGACTTGTTCATCCTCGACGAGGACCGAAATATCGCCAACACGCGGTGCCACCATGAGGAGCGCCGAAAGAAATTGGCTGCTGACGGCACCTCGCATCGCGACTTTCCCCGGGTTGAGCTTTGCACTTGTGATACGCACCGGTGGATAGCCTTGTGCGCCTACGTACTCGATCTTCGCCCCAAGCTGCTCCAATGCCTCCACGAGGTGTGCGATGGGACGCTCGTTGAGACGACCTCTGCCAAGCACGGTCTTTATGCCGGGAACTATCGCCGCAAGCGCGAGCACGAAACGCATCGTCGTGCCGGAGAGATTCGCGTTGAGCGTGTACTCGCGATCCTCCACCTTCGAAAGATCCCCGCTCACCACAAGGCACCCATCCTTGAATGCGCAGCGAAAACCGAGCTCACGCAAACACGCGATCATCGCATGGGTATCATCGGAGACGAGCGGATTGCGTATCGTCACCTCCCCGCCCGTGAGTACAGCGAGCATCAGTGCGCGATTGGTGTAGCTCTTGGAGCCCGGTATAGCGAGTGTGGCCGTAGCGGGGCCTTTGAGCGGGGTGATACGAGCTCTCTTCATAGATAGAATGTATAAACCATACATTGGATACTAGTGTCAATTATCGCACACCTGCCTGCCAGCAGGCGGGTTGCACGAGAGCTGACGCCGCGTACTATTCTTTCATGGACGAGCTAAAACGTTTCCGAGAACGCATCGACAAAGCTGATACGAAACTTTTGGACGCACTATCCGAAAGGATGAAGGTCGTTGATGAGATCGCCGCGTTCAAGGATGAAAAGGAGCTTGATGCGTACGATGGAAAACGGGAGAGCGAAGTGTTGAGCTCCCGAATGGCGAGCGGGCGTAACAGAGGCCTCGAGGGGGATATGGTTCGTACTATTTTCGAGACTATTCTCGATTTCTCTAAAAGGCGACAAAAGTAGACATGAGACTCGCGACACGTCTCAACAACTTTCCTGAATACGTTCACGCGCGGCTCGCGAAGACTGTGGCAGAGGTAGAGCGAACTTCAGGACGCAAGGTGCTCAACTTCGGCATCGGGAGTCCCGACGTGCCACCGAGCGAATTATACCTCGCGAAGTTCGAAGAACTCATCCGCGAGAAAGATGCGCACCTCTACCCCGGCTACGGTGGCACGAGAGAATTCAAGGACGCGATCCGCGTATGGCACAAGAAGCGCTTTGGTGTAACGCTCGAAGAAAACGAGGTGCTCGTCCTCCTCGGCGCAAAAGACGGTGTCGCGCACCTGCCGTTCGCACTCGCGAACGAAGGTGAAGAGAT
>C687J35174_10009092_pt1 | contig 12515 bp, 8 predicted proteins | sample RifCSPhighO2_01_FD_35174 | JGI IMG/M metagenome (IMG submission 35174) | reverse complement strand
CCCCCCCCTGTAGGAGCGAGCATGCTCCGGGCGGCGTTCCGACGATGGTCGTTAACGATAACGCTGGCAACCTGACACCCCGCGGCGCTCTCAGACTCATCGCGAGCATGCTCGCTCCTACAAAGGTGCGCCCTCCGATTCGCCTGGAGGGTACGAACAATAATAAGGAAAAGATCATGAATCGTGCCCAAGCTTTACCGAGTCTGGCAGTCTCCACGTCCTCATTCCGCGTCGCGCAATGGCGCATGCTGTTGGCGGCGATGTTCTGCTACCTGTTTTTCTACACCGGTCGACAAACGTTCGGTTTCGCCATCCCGGGCATCCAGGCAGAGTTCGGTTTTACCAAGGAACATCTTGGCTGGGCATCGGCTGCCATGTTGTGGGCGTATGCCATCGGCCAGGCAATCAATGGCAATCTTGCCGACAAGTTCGGTGGGCGCCGCATCATGACGGCCGGTGCCGTGTTGTCGTGTGCAGCCAATTGGATCACCAGCTTCGCCGGTAGCTTCGTCGCGCTCATTTTACCCTGGGGCATCAATGGATACTTTCAGGCATTAGGCTGGGCGCCAGGCAGTCGGCTGATCTCCAATTGGTGGAGTACCGGCGAGCGGGGCAAAGTCTATGGTTTTTACGTGTTCGCTGCCGGTTGTGCCTCTGTCCTGTCCTACGTGACCTCAATCGTTGTGCTTGAAGTGCTGCAACTGGAGTGGCGCTGGATCTTCCGCCTGCCGGTTTTGCTGATGCTGGCAGGGGGCATCGTGTTTTACCTGGTGGCGCGCGAGCGACCGCAGGACATGGGCTTCGAGCCGCTCGCCGATACCGGTGTGGCCAATGCCGATGACAAGAATCACGAAGTCGCCCACGGCGAACTCGAAACCTCGGCGCAGCGCTACAAAGCCGTGCTGAAAAACTACCGCTTGATCATCGCTGCAATCTCCCTGGGGTTCCAGAATGCCGCTCGCTACGGTCTTATCGTCTGGGTGCCGGTGCATTTTCTGGGCGCCGACTGGAAAAGCGGCGACAGCCTGATCGATCCCAAGTGGATCACGGTTGCCCTGCCGGTGGGCATGGCCATCGGTGCGCTCAGCAATGGCTGGATCTCGGACAAACTGTTCGGTTCAAAACGCTACCTGGCGATCATGCTCTACATGTTCCTCGGCGCAGGCACCAGCCTGTGGATGTGGAGCCTTGCGCCTCACAGTGCCGTCGGCCTCGTGGCGTTGTTTCTCTGCGGGTTCTTTGTCTATGGTCCGGCGTCGAGTTTCTGGGCACTGTGCCCGGACCTGGTCGGCGCCAAGCGCGCGGGCACCGCGACCGGCATCATGAACTTCTCCTCCTACCTTTTCGCAGGCCTGGCGGAACCGCTGATCGGCAGTATGCTCGACAGTACCGGCAACACGTCGTTGATCTTCATCGTGGTCACGTCTGCCTGCCTGTGCAGCGCAGCGGTCGCCTTGTTCATCAGGCGTTGATTGCTGTTTACACCGGTATGAATCAGGGCTGCGGCTCAGGAACAGGATCTTTTCATGTACCAGTACCACAAGTGGCTGCGTTCCTTTCATGCGGTGGCCAAGACCGGCAGTTTCACCCTGGCCGCCGAGTACCTGAGCGTTGGGCAACCGACAGTCAGTGAGCAGGTCACGGCGCTGGAAAAGAAGTTTTCCGTGGAGCTCTTTCATCGACGCGGGCGCATCGTCGAGATGAGCTCCGCGGGACACAAGCTGTATGCCATCACCCAGGGTCTCTTTGGCCAAGAGGACGAAGCCGTGCAACTTCTACAGAGTTTCAAGCAACGTAAAACCGGGATGTTGCGCCTGGGTGCCGTCTCGCCGCCCATTGCAATGAACCTGACGTACGAGTTGATGCAGCGGCATCCGGACATTGAGTTGGAAACATCATTCTCGCCGGAAAAAGAGACCCTGGACCGCCTGTTCAATTTCGACATCGACGTGGCCATCCTGGCGCTGTCCGAATTCGACCAGCGTTTTGATACGCAGCTTTATCGGCGTTATCCCATCATTGCTGTCGTGCGCGACGATCACCCCTGGGCTGCGCAGAAGGCGGTGCACGTTGAACAGATCAGCGACGAGAAGTGGGTCCTTCGGGAAAAAAGCTCCCGCACTCGCCAACTGGTGGAGGAGAGTTGCGATCGCCTTGATGTCGACCTGAACTGCGTCATGCAATTGAACAGCCGCGAAGCCATCGTTCACGCCATCGCCAAGGGAATCGGCATCGGTTTCGTATCGGCTGTCGAATACGCTGAAACGCCGGGAACAAAGCCCATTACCTTTGTCGATCATCCGTTCTTCATTGATTACCACCTGTGTTGCCTGGGTATTCGCAGAAACCGGCCGATGATCGCCGAGCTGTTCGATTCCAGTCCGATCCCGGCCACCTGATCGCCTGATCCGAATCAAGCCTCAATAACCTTACCTCCTGGCGACAGGAGGGACGGGCATCCCTTAGCCAAAAATGGAGACTCACCATGCATTATCAACAACCTTCCCAATTGCAAGCCGTGGTCCTGGACTGGGCGGGCACCGTCGTGGATTTCGGTTCCTTCGCACCGACGCAGATTTTCGTCGAGGCCTTTGCCGAGTTTGGCGTCGCGGTGTCCCTGCAAGAAGCCCGCGGGCCGATGGGCATGGGCAAGTGGGACCACATCCGCACGCTGTGCAACGAGCCGCAGATCGCCGACCGCTACCACGCTGTCTTCGGCCGCTTGCCAACCGACGATGATGTCACCGCCCTCTACGAGCGTTTCATGCCGCTGCAGATCGAGAAAATCGCCCTGCATTCGGCGTTGATTCCCGGTGCACTCGAGACCATCAACGGCCTGCGCGACAAGGGCCTGAAAATCGGCTCCTGCTCCGGCTACCCAGCCGTGGTCATGGAAAAAGTCGTGGAGCTGGCGCGCCAGAACGGCTATGTCACCGACCACGTGGTGGCCACCGACGAAGTGCCCAACGGACGCCCGCACCCGGCGCAAGCCCTGGCCAACGTCATTGCCCTGGGGGTCAGCGACGTCGCTGCCTGCGTGAAAGTCGACGACACCTGGCCGGGCATTCTCGAAGGTCGTAGCGCGGGCATGTGGACGGTGGCGCTGACCTGCTCCGGCAATGCATTGGGCCTGACCTATGACCAATACAAAAACCTGTCAGCCGACGAACTGAGCGAAGCGCGATCACGCATTACCCGGATGTTCGAAGGTTCGCGCCCGCACTACCTGATCGACACCATCGTCGATTTGCCGGCGGTCATTGAAGACATCAACGCTCGCCTTGCTCGCGGCGAGGTACCTCAATGCTGCTGATGGTTTTTTAGTTTTTATCGCTACCGGCTTGTTTTTGCACATCAGGGCAGGCTGGTAACGACTGTTGGATTCTACGGTTGAGCATGTTTCACCGGGACCACGCGGTGACGCTTCGCCGCCCAGACCACACCCACCACCAGCAACACGATCGAGATCACTTCCATCAGGCCAGGCACCCGCTGGCTGAACAGAAAACCGTAGACACAGGCAAACAGCGTTTCGAACACGATCATCTGGCCGCTCAATGACGTGGCCATTCGACGCGAGCAGGCATTCCATAGCCCATTGGCAAGCCACGAACCACACAGTGCCAGGAACAGGCACACCCACAGCAAAGCCATCCAGCGACTGCTTTCAACCTGAGTGGGGACCAGGTTCGGGAATAACAACAAGGCGGCGATGCCGAACACGACCGCCACGATACCCGTCACGATGCCCACCAGCGTGGACCATTCGCTGCTGTTGAAATGGCTCTGCTTGAGATAGCGGGCATTGCGGGTCGCGTACCACGACCAGCAGACGACAGCGCTGAAGCCACAGGCCAGGCCGAGTAGACGGGAAGACAGCGAAGTACTCGCCGCTGGCGCGCCTGAGTGTTCCAGGCTGACCGATACGATGCCCAGGAATACCAGCAACAAAGGCAGCTTGAGCTTAGACAGGGGCAGGGACCCAGGATCACCACGCCCCAGGAAGGTAATGGCAACCGGCATCATGCCATTGATCAGGGCGGCAGCCGTCACCCCGCTCAGTTGTACGGAAGCACCCAACAGGGCGTAGTTCAGGACGTTGCCAGTCAATGACAAACGCAACAGCACAAACACATCGTTGCGCGTCAATCGGGCGAGCAGGCTCGATGCAATCGGCAAAGCCAGCAGAAGCGAGATCAGCCCATAGAGGGAAAACCGCACACTGCTGATCAGCACGGCATTGAATTCTGGCAGCAACGAAGGGCCGATAATCACCCCACCCCAGATGGCGCCTGCCAATATCGCAAATACGATCCCACTGTTCATCATCTCGGCTCTGGCAGGCTGTTTAGCGGCATTCTAGCCATGGTATATAAGCGCCACCTGCGATAAATATTCGGCCACCCATTCCGCAGGGGAATGTCGGGTCGCAGTCGCCAGCCAGGAGAATCCTCATCAACCGTTACCTGCGTACCTTGCCCCCACTGGAGACCCTGATCACGTTCGAGGCCGTGGGACGGCACAAAAGCTTCACCGGTGCCGCTGGCGAACTGTTCCTGACCCAGAGCGCCGTGAGCAAACAGATGCGCCAGCTCGAGGACGGCATGGGCGTGGCGCTGTTCGAGCGCAAGCCACGGGGTGTCGCGTTGACCGGCGCAGGCGAGGAGCTTCTGATGACGGTCAACATGCTGCTCGCCACGATGTACCAGAGCGTCACGCGTATTCGCAATGTCCATCAGTCCAACGCCGTCTCGGTGCTGGCGACCCATGCCCTGGCCCAGTTCTGGTTGTTCCCCAAGTTGATCGAATTCAACAAGGCGTACCCCGACATCGCCGTGCACGTTCACGCGATCAACGAGTTCGACGAGGCCAGCCTCAATGATTTCGACGTGGGCATTCTCTACGGTTCTGGCCAATGGCCCTCGCTGGACAGCGATTTCCTGCTACCGGAAATCGTCTATGCCGTGGCGCATCCTTCACTGGATGTCTCGGGAATCAAGACGCTGGAACACTTGGTGCAAGCCAACCTGGTGCAGATCGACACCTGCGCCTGGCAATGCCTGGACTGGCGCCAGTGGTTCGGCCACTTTGGCATCGACTACGTGGCGCGGGACAAAGCCCCGGTCTTCAATCAGCTGACGTTGGCCTATCGTGCCGTCCAGCAAGGCATGGGTATTGGCCTTGCGTGGACGTTCATGGCGGATGAGGCGCTGGCCAAGGGCGAATTGCAGCGGGTTACGCCGTTCGAATGTGTGACCGGCAATGGCGAATTCCTGGTGTCGCTCAAGCATCGCAAGCGCTCTGCCTGTGCCGAGATTTTTTGTCAGTGGCTCCTTGGCTCGCTGGGCGATTGAGCAAGGTGCGGCTCAAGGCACATTGAAGAATTCTTTCAGCGCACGAAGGATATCGAGATGGGGTGCGCAAGATAAACACCCACGTGGACACGCTGGAAAAATCGCCACATCCGACGTGAGCCGGCTGAAAATGACTACGGGTGGTTCATCGAGTCGCGTGCGCAATATCGCCGCAGAAAATATCGGCGCTGCCATCTTCGGGTGATGTACGCACGACAACCGAGTACTTAAGTCAGTTGGTGACTAACAGTTCCGGGCCCAGGTAGTTGTTGATGTGGTCGATATCGTCGTCGCCCAGGCTACCCACCGAAGAGGCCAGGCGCAGGCGCGACATCAAGTAGCGCAGTTTTGCTTCGAACAGATCGTGGCGCGCAACGAAGAGCAGCTCTTCAGCATTGAGCACGTCCGAGTTGGTGCTGGTGCCTCCTTCCTTGAAGCCCTTGCGCGTCGAAGCCAGTGAGCGTTCGTTTGACGCCACTGCCTTCTCCAGTGCGTGGATACGCTGAGCGCCGCTCTGTACGCCTTGATACTCGCGGGTGGTACCGGTGATGACTTCCTGGCGCGTGGCGTCGAGCTCGTCCATGGCCTTGTAGCTATTGGCACTGGCCTGGCGTGCCAGAGCGCTGGTTCCTCCACCGCTGTACAACGGGAAGTTGACTTCCAGCCCGATTGAACTGTAGCGGTTGCGTTGATTCAGCTCGGAGATTGACTGGCTATCGCCTGCGGTATATCCGGCGACGAAATCCAGTGTGGGCCAGTGGCCGGCCTTGGCGCGCTTCACTTCTTCTTCGGCAAGGGCGCTGCTATGACGGCGCGCATGGATCAGGGGGCTATCGGCCTGGGCTTTGACCAGCCAGTCCTGCAGATTGCTCGGTAGCAGCGGCGGTGTAGCGAAATTCGGCTGCAGGGTGGTCAGCGATTCGGGGGGTTCACCTATATATTCTTCCAGCTTGCGGCGCGCATTGACCAGGTTGTCCTGCGCTTCAATCAGTTCAGCCTCGGCGAGATCGCGGCGAGCGACCGACTCGTCGATGTCGGTGATGGTGCCGGCACCCAGCTCCATGCGGCGTTTCGCCGAGGCGAGTTGCTCTTCGAACGCGTTCAGCTTGGATTTGGCCAGGAGGATGGTTTCGCTTGCCAGGAGCACGTCGAAATAGCTCTCGGCCAAGCGCACGGCGGCGTCCTGGCTCTTGGCATCGAACACCGCGACGCTGTAGTCGGCACGCTGCTTGCCCTGGCGGTACTCGGCCATCTTCTGTTTGTTGAACAGCGGCTGGCGCAGGCGCACGTTGGCGCCCTTGGAGTCGTAGTCCAGATCCCTGTCGAGGCCGTTCTGGCGTTGGGTGCCATTGACCTTGTTGTCGTAGGCCGAGGCATTGACCTGCGGCAGCAGGCCGGCCTTGCCGATGGCGCGGTTTTCCTCGCCGGCGGCTTTTTCATGCACGGCGGCGCGGTAGATGGGGCCTTGGTACTGCAACAGATCCCAGGCTTGTTTGAGGTCCATGGCGCTGGCCGGCAGGGACAGCCCCAGCAGGCAGAAGACTATGCAATGACGGTCCATTTCATTGTTCCTTAAAGGAGCTGTCCACGCGTTCGAGCATCGGTTTGAGCAGATAGCTCATCAAGTTGCGCTCGCCGGTCTTGATGGTGACGCTGGCGGGCATACCGGGGCGAATGTGATTGCTGCCAAGCAGCCTCATGCCATCGGAAGTGACTTCCACCTGGGCCAGATAGAACGGTTGCTTGCTTTCCTCGTCGAGCAGGCGATCGGCGGAGATGGTCTTCACGCGGCCGGGAATGTTTGGCGTCTGGGCATGGTTGAAGGCCGGGAAGGCAATATCCACGGGCAGGCCGGGGACCATCTTGTCGATGGCCTGCACGGGAATCATTGCGTCGACCTGCAGCGGCTCGTTGACCGGAACGATTTCCATGATCTTGAAGCCGGGCTGAATGACTCCCCCGACGGTGGCAATGCTCAGGGACTGGACCATGCCGTCGATGGGCGACCGTATCACCGTGTGGGTCACTTCATAGTCCAGCGCGCGCAAGCGGTCGGCCAGGGTGGTATTTTCCTTGGCGGTTTCAGTCAGCTGTGATTCGACTTCCTTCAGGTAATCGTGCTGGCGCTGCAGGATGCGCAACTTGATTTCGGTAGCCTGGCTACGCACGCGAGCGATGTTGTTGAGGTTCTCGGCCTGGCCGGCCGAAAGGTCGGCGTTGCTGCGTTCCAGCTCAAGCAAGCGGTTGCGCGGCACATAGCCTTCGGCCGCCAGAACTCGGGTGCCTTGCAGTTCCTGGTTGAGGAAGTTGATTTGCGAGGTGCGGGCGCCATAGACCTGCTGCAGGCCCTTGAGCTGCACCTGCGACGCCGCCAGGTTTTCCTCCAGGATGCTGATTTCACCCGCCAGGCCGGCACGCCGGGTGTCCAGTAGACGCTGTTGCAGGTCCATGGCGGCTACCAGGCGGTGGTCATTGCCGAAGCGTTTGAGCAGTTCGGGATCGAAGATCACCACATTGCGCGCGTCACGTTCCGCTTCCAGCCGGTTTTCCACCGTCTTGCTGACGATGTACTGGGCGCCAACCGCACCCTGTTCGGCAGCGGCACGTAACGAGTCGAGGCGCACCAGCTCCTGGCCCTTGGTCACCACATCGCCTTCGCGAACGAGAATGGCCTCCACAGTGCCGCCACTCAAATGCTGCACGGCTTTGCGGTTGCTGGTGACTTTGACCGTGCCAGTCGCCACCACGCCGGCATCCAGCGGCGCCAGCCAGGACCACAGGAGGAAGCCGCCGAAGCCGGCAAGCACCAGCCACACGCCCCAGCGCGCGGGCTTACCGACGTCCAGGTCTACCACGCTCCTGGGATCGGCTTGAATCATCTCGGTGTGTTGGCTCATCTGCATGATCGGTCACTCCCGTGCTTTGACGGAGGCCAGCGGGGTCGGCGCGCCTGCAGGCATCACACTGGCCTTGCGCAGCGCTGCGAATACTTCGTCACGCGTGCCGAGCATCTGCACGCCGCCGTCACGCAGCATCAGTACCTTGTCGACGGCGCACAGTACGTTGGGACGGTGGGAAATCAGAATGACGGTGGCACCGCGGGCCTTGAGTTCGGCCAGGGCATCGACCAGGGCCTTTTCGCCGACGTCGTCGAGGTTGGCGTTAGGCTCATCCAGCACGATCAGGTTGGGCTCGCCATACAGCGCGCGGGCCAACGCGATGCGTTGCTTCTGGCCACCCGACAGCGGGCTGCCATCGGTGCCCAGTCGAGTGTCATAACCCTGGGCAAAGCGCAGGATCATCTCGTGCACGCCAGTGCTCCTGGCAGCGCGAATGACTGCGTCGCTGTCCACTTCGCCAAAGCGCGCAATATTGTCGGCGATGGTGCCTTCGAACAGCTCTACGTCCTGTGGCAGGTAGCCGAGCCAGGGGCCAAGTTCCCCCTTGTTCCAACTGAATATGTCCGCGCCATCCAGGCGTACTTTGCCGGCCTGCGCCGGCCAGACGCCAACCAGCAGGCGGGCGAGGGTGGATTTGCCCGAGGCGGATGGGCCGATCACGCCAAGGCTTTCGCCGTGGGCAAGGCTGAAACTCACTCCGCGCAGGATTGTGTTGTTGGTGGCGGGGGCACCGGCATACACATTCTCCACCGCCAGCATGCCCAGCGGACGCTGTAATGGCATGCTCGGTGGTCGGCGCGGATAGTCGTGCAGCATCTCGTTGAGCCGGCCCCAGGCCGAACGGCAACCGAGCAGTTGCTTCCATGACCCGATAACCTGTTCCACCGGACCCAGTGCGCGGCCGGTGAGGATCGAACAGGCAATCATCATCCCCGGGGTGATCTTGCCTTCGATCGCCAGCAGCGCGCCGGCGCCGAGGATCAGCGACTGCAACGTGATACGCACGAAGCGCCCGGTGCTGCTGATGAGGGCGGCGCGGTCGGAGGCCAGGGTCTGCATTTCCAGTATGCGCAAATGGCTTTGGTACCAGCGCTTGCTGATCGACGGCAGCATGCCCATGGCCTCGATGACTTCGGCATTGCGCAGGTTATTGTTGGCGTAAGTGGCGGAGGAGAGGGCGGCCTGGTTGGCTTCGGCCAGTGGCTTTTGCGTCGCCTTCTCGGTGAGATAAGCCAGGCCTACCAAAATCAGCGAGCCGATCAGTGTGATCAGTCCGAGCAGCGGGTGGATCAGATAGGCGACCAGCAGGTAGATCGGCGTCCATGGCGCATCGAAGAAAGCGAACAGGCCATTGCCGGTGAGAAACTGGCGAACTTGCGAGAGATCCTGCAGGGCCTGGGCCGGATTGCCGCCGGCGCGGCTCAGGTTACGCTCGAAAGCAGCGGTGAAGATGCGCCGGTTGAGGTCCATGTCGAGGCAGTTGCCGACCCGGATCAGTACACGGGTGCGGACCATTTCCAGTGTGGACATCAGCAGGAACAGCCCTATCACCAGCAAGGTCAACATTGTCAATGTTGTGACATTGCGACTGACCAGGGCCCGATCGTAGACCTGCAGCATGTACACCGCTGGCGTCAACATCATGACGTTGATAACGCCACTGAACGCTGCCAGCGAGTAAAAACTGCGGCGCAGGCGAAATATCGCGTCGGACAGTTCTGAGCGAGTGCTCGACTGCTTTTGCATTTGCGTCCTCCCCACCGAAAAGCCAGGTTGGCCATTCGGCGCACCCGCTACCGGTAAATGTGATTGACTATCAGATAGATGTAGATCTCCAGGTAACTCGTCGGCTTGAGCAGTCGTTTTTTTTTGTAATTCACATGCAGCAGCGTAGGTGGCGTTTGTTTCTCTAGCGATACAGTTTTAAATAACATTTCGCTCTAATATTGCTTAGCATTTCCTATATATCCTTTAATAACAGTAGGTTGGCATTTCCAATGCCGGTCGTCTGTTTTTGCGGCGTAATATTGACAGTTTTTTGCTATGGAACTTTAGTCATGTTCAAAGATCGCCCCCCGGAAGCCAGCCAAAACTTTGGCATTGCAAGGCGGTGATTTTCCCGAGGGAGCAAACATGTCGATCCATTTGATCTTTTGCGAAGTGACACAATCGTTCAGGAAGTTCACTTCGACTTCCCAATTCCATGGCCCACCCACAGCTCGGGATCGCTCTGCCTGATCGCTCGGCGACCCATCCATTTCGCGAATTCCAGGCGCGCATTTCACGGGCGCCGGGGGACGGCTTTGCCTAACCCACGCCTGCTCTCGCCCTGCAACTGAACCAACGAACTTCGCAAGCCAGCACCTGACTGGGCGTGGGAGGATTGTTTCGTCCTGTGCCTTTCCCCCAGAGAGATCGAGGACAATAAAAATGGCCAATTTCAACAAGTCGGACCTGGAATTCATACTCAAGCAAATCTTCATCGCGGAGGCGCACGCCGACGGCACCAGCCTCAGTGATTTGCTGCCCAACAGCCAAGTGCCATTCGGCCTGCGCACCGTCGATGGCAGCTACAACAACCTGGTCGCCGGGCAAAGCGAGTTTGGCGCCGCGGACAATTCCTTCCTGCGCCTGCTTGATGCCCAGTATCGGGCGGCCTATGCCGCGTCAGGGAATGTGGTCGACCCGCAGCCACGGATAATCAGTAACCTGATCGTCGACCAGACCGCCAACAACCCGGCCGCGGTGGCGGCGAATGGCGGTGCCGACCCGGTGATCAGCCCCGGTCTGGATGGGGTGTTCGGCACGGCCGACGACAAGGAAGTGTTTTTCATTCCCAACGTGTCACCTGATGCTGGCCTTACCGCCGGCTTCAACTCGTGGATGACCTTCTTTGGCCAGTTCTTCGACCACGGCCTCGACCTGGTCACCAAGAGCAGTACCGACTTCGTGTTTGTTCCGCTGCAGCCGGACGATCCGTTGTTCGTACCGGGCAGCCCCACCAACTTCATGGTGCTGTCACGTGCAGTGCATTCCGCTGGCGCGGACGGAATAGTCGGCACTGCCGATGATGGCCAGACCAACACCACCTCGCCGTTCGTGGACCAGAGCCAAACCTACAGCTCGCACCCCTCGCATCAGGTGTTCCTGCGCGAGTACGCCCTCAACGCGGCAGGCAACCCTATTGCAACGGGCCGCTTGATTACCAATCGTGATCTCGGCGCCGATGGCAAGTTCGGCACGGCCGATGATGGCAATGGCGAAAATGGCGGCATGGCGACCTGGGCAGTGGTCAAGGCCCAGGCCCGCGACATTCTCGGGATCAACCTGACCGATGCCGATGTGCACAGCGTGCCGCTGCTGGCAACCGATGCGTATGGCAACTTCATCCGCGGACCGAGCGGCATGCCGCAGGTGGTGATGCGCGTCAGTAACGGTGCCGACGGTATCGGCGGGACGGCTGATGACGTCACGCAACTGGTCGAAGGCAACCGGGATGCGCCGATCAGCCTGGCCAATGCCGTGAGCACCGGTCATGCCTTCCTCGACGACATCGCCCACAATGCCGCGCCGGTCGTGGTCAACGGGGTGCTGCAGGCAGATGCCGACACCGCTATCGGCAATGCGCAGGACGTTGGCCCCGGCGGCAACAACCTGACCTATGACAACGAACTGCTCGACGCCCACTACATTGCCGGCGACGGCCGGGTGAACGAGAACATCGGCCTGACCGCTGTGCACCATGTGTTCCACGCCGAGCACAACCGCCTGGTCCAGCAATCCAAGGACACCATTCTTGCCGCCGGCGACCTGGCTTTCCTCAATGAGTGGCTGGCGGACGATGTGACCGCGATACCGACGACCCCAGCCGGTATCGCAGCGTTGGTATGGGACGGCGAACGCCTGTTCCAGGCCGCCAAGTTCGGTACCGAGATGCAGTATCAGCACCTGGTGTTCGAGGAGTTCGCGCGGACCATTCAGCCGCAGGTCGACGAATTTCTTGCCCCCAACGGCTATGACACCTCGATCAACCCGGCCATCCTCGCCGAGTTCGCCCACGTGGTGTACCGCTTCGGTCACTCGATGCTGACCGAAACCGTCGATCGCTTCGACCCTGAGTTCAATCCGCTCCTCACTGACCCGAACAACCCGGACTCGCAAATGGGGCTGATCGCGGCCTTCCTCAATCCGCTGGCGTTCGCCGGCAGCGGAGCGACATCGGACGAAGCGGCAGGGGCGATCATTCGCGGTGCGACCCGCC
>C687J35174_10009090_pt1 | contig 12516 bp, 11 predicted proteins | sample RifCSPhighO2_01_FD_35174 | JGI IMG/M metagenome (IMG submission 35174) | reverse complement strand
GAAAAATCGATATGGCCGGGAGTATCTATTAAATTTAATTCATATTCTGACAGAAGGGCACCTTCTNTATNAGATACAGAAGGTGCCCTTCTGTATGTCATACGCACNGGNTGCATCTTGATAGTGATTCCCCGCTCGCGCTCAAGCTCCATNGAGTCTAAGACCTGCTCGCGCATCTTNCGCTTTTCTATCGTACGAGTGACCTCTAAAAAGCGGTCGGCAAGCGTTGACTTGCCGTGGTCGATATGCGCGATGATGGAGAAGTTGCGTATGTGTTCCATAGGATAGACAGCACTGTAGCATTTATATGGCTCTATGCCACGTCGGTAGGCTCTACCGCGACCACCTCCTCCTTTGTGAGCTTCCTCTTAAACGAGCCTGTAATTTCAGCCAATTCTTTGTTTTTAAGGAAGAAAAGCGTGCCCCCCGCAGCCATGAGGCCTGTCACCCCGGCAGCTCCTCCTTGTGCCACAACGCCAAGCACGGTTTGGAGGTCTACAACCGGTACAAAGAGCTGGAGCGTCGCATAAGCAGCAGCGCCCCCCACCACCGCAGCCGCGAAACTCTGCAAGGTCAGCCGCGAGAGTTCTGCAAGCGGTACCTGGAAGTCTCTTACAATCCACAGCAACCCCAGCCCGGCGCGCACAAGCGCTCCTATCGAGAACGCAAGTGCTAAGCACAACACGATGGTGCCCGGCACATCTTCAACGCGCAGCAGCGACTCTATAAACGCCCTGAAAAACGGCGAGCTGTTAAATATGCTGACAAGTACTACCATGGCGCCGACCGAGAGTACAACCTCGATCATGGCAAGCGTGAGCGGTTTTCTGGTATTACCTGCAGCATAGTAGGCACGTGCTATTAAGAGCGAAATGCTCTGCGCAAGAAGTGCCACAACAAAAAGGGCGAGAGCTGCAGCAGTGAGCCGCGTTGCCGTCCAGTCAAAGACGCCTGCGCCGAGGATGACACGCACTAGATGTGCCCGCAGGACGATGATGAGAAACAGCGCAGGGATCGACCAGAAGATGATGTGCTTGAGGGCCGCCTCAACATGCCGCACGAACTCAACACGGTTGTTGCCAGCAAAAAAACGAGCGAGAGTCGGAAACGCGGCTACAGAGTAGGAAACGCCGATAATCGTAAGCGGTACGGCCTGCAGGTTCCACGCAAAGGTAAATATGGCTATCGAGCCTTCGGGGAAAAGCGAGGCAAGCGCCACCGCGACAAGGAGTGAAATCTGTCCCGCGGCAAGCGCTGCGGTTCTGGGCACCGAGAGTGCAAGCGTCTCTCGCGCATATACAACTACCTTGCGCCACGGGAGCTCTCCTCCCGTACGCTCCAAGGTAAAAAATGGCACTTGCACGAAGAGGTGAAGCGCGGCTCCAGCAATGACGCCCCATGCCAAACCTGTGAGGCCGAATTGCGGGTAGAGAAACACGATACCGCCGATAATGCCAAGGTTGTAGAGAAGGGGTGAAATAGAGTAAAGCACAAAACGGTGTTTAAGCTGGGTTAAGTTGGCGAGGAGGTTTGAGGCGCCGAGAAGTACAGGCTGGAGCAGAAGAATTTTTGTCAGCATCACGAGCGTGGGGTTATGAGCCAGACCCGGAGCAATCAACCTAATGAGCTCGGGCACGAAGAAGAACGCTACAAGAGACGCCGCTCCCATCCCGACAAAAAACAGGAGCAGGAGCCGGCGCAGGAAGGAAATCGCGAACCCGGGGTTTTCGGCCTCAATCTTAGAAAGTATGGGGAGGAGCGCATAAATAGAGAGGAGCGAGGCAACTCCAACAAACAGGAGGTCAGGGAGCCTGAACGCCGCGTAGTAGAGGTCTAAAGTCTCCGTGGCCCCAAAGCTCGAGGCAAGGAGCCTGTCGCGCACGAGGGCTAAGAGCTGCGAACCCAAGGCAAAGGCGGCGAGTATATACGCCGCCTGGTGCATGCCTCGGACCTCTAGTCCTACAACCGCAAGGAAGAATGATCTGACCATCCCCCTACTTTACTCCGAAACCGGAGCTTCCTCACGTTCTTCGGGAGGGGTGGGTGGGGGTTCGACTCCCTCAAACGGCGGTTTACCAAGGCGCAGGTTGCCGAGGATTATCTGAACTTCTGCGTTGTCCGGGTTGGTACGCTGGATATCTTCGAACTGCCGTGTAGCCTCTTCGGTGCGTCCGGCAGCGGCATATGAGAGGCCGAGGAAATACTTGGCGTTTGCGTAATCCGGTACGAGGATAACCGCCTGCTCGAGCGCCGGAATGGCGTTGGCGGTGTCTCCACCCGCGTACAAGAGGAGCCCGAGCTGGAACCAAATTGGAGCCACACCAGGAGCGGTCTGCGCCGCGGCAAATGCCGCATTGACCGCATTCGGGAGGTCGTTTTGCGCTACGCTGAGCTGCACTACAAACAGCATTGCATCGGTGTAGTTGGTTTTAAGCGTCAAGGCTTTTGTGATGTGCGTCTCGGCACCTGCGAGGTCGTTTTGTGAGGCAGCGAGCCGCGCAAGCGCAAGCGCAATAGCAGGGTTGGTCGGGTTTAGAGTTGCGGCAATTTCGTAAGCGGTGCGGGAGCTCTCGAGCGCACCTTGCACGTTGAGCGCCGTCAGGAGCTCATACACGCGCGCAAGCGCGAGATGAGAGCGATAGTCGGAGCCGCTTAGTGCAACCAATTGCTGGCCTAGGTCCACGGTTTCTTGCACGAGTGCTGCGAACTGAGCTTGGAGCGTAGCGGTATTTTCAGGCGTTGCTTCGGTGTTTGCAATCTGCTCCAGCTTTAGGGAGCCTGCATTCACCCCGATGCGCAGAGTGTCGGCATTTTCTTCGACTCCGCGCGCACGCGCGGCACGGGCCACTCCCCTGTCGTAGTCTCCTGCCGCAAGCGCCGCGGCAGAGCTCTGCACAAGCGATGCGGCGACCGCGCGGCGCGCTACTGTTCCTGCACCCCACAGCGACAAGAGCATCAATGCGAGCGCAAACACGCCTGCAAGGAGCCCGCCGAGGCGAGAGGGTTTAGCCGGTACGTCAGAAGTTGAACGGCCCTGCCGCCAAAGGAAGCCGAACGCGGCGCCGCATAGTGTCAACATCAGCAGAATGATGTTTTGGCTCGGCACGTAGAGCACGAGAGCGGCCACAAGAAAGAGCGCTCCGATGCCAAGCATAGTCGCAACTACTCGCTCCTCTCGCGAGAGAACACCCATGCGTATGGCGCGTATCAGCGCCGCAATGACGAGAAAGAGCGGGATAAGCCATGCCACAACTCCAAGGAAGCCTACCGAGCCAAAAGCAGTGAGTAGAGTTGAAAACCCGACGTTGAAGTCAAGACTCCAGAATGGAGTTTGGTTAACCTCTGCCGGCTTGTGTGCAAGCCATACGTCACCAAAGGTATTCGGCCCGCTGCCGATAAGAATCTCTTTGACAGAACCTTCGTGCGAAGCGTTGATAACGTCAAAGGTAGACGAGTATGACGGCCTCACCTCAAGGGAAGAGACGGGAAAGATCGAGGTTACTGCGGTGTTGAACGACGTTCCCAAGAAGAGGAAGATGACCGCAATGGCACTCATGGCAAGTGCGTACCAGGGAATGATACTCGGAGATGCGTTTGCGTAGGGGTCGTTCGACTGGCCGCGTGCTTTTTTCTGGCTTATGAATTTTACAAGCGCAAGGGCAAGGGAGAACCCGAGTATGAGACCCCACACAAGCGCAAAATTAATGACGCCAAGGAGAACCGCGAGCACAACGAGGAAGCCTGCTGTGACAACTCGGCGCAGACCAGAGGCCGGCGAGAGTTCTAATATCGTAAGCGTCATTAGCACCAGGAGGCCTACAAGAAGACCGAGGTCGTTCCACTTGCCTACAAGATTGACCGAGCGGTCGGCAAATGCCTCAAACGGCAGGAGTCCGGTACCGAACACCACCGCAATCAGCTGAAAGACAGACGCTACCACCAAGCCCCAAAACACCACGCGGGTTAAGAGATGCGCGGTACGAAGGGTCTGAAAGAACCCGAACGACAGCAAAAACGCCAAGAAGCCCAGCGCCACAAATATGACGGTGTCGGTCTCGACACTAAAACCGGTCATACCAATGCCCGGATTCTGCGAGAAGTACCAGGACACAAGGTACGCAATAGGAAGCAGGCCCGCCAAGAGCGCGAGGCGGAACCCGTGCGAGCGCAGAAGCATGGCGTTACCGCCTCCTGCTGTAAAGAGAATGACGGCCGGCAGGAGAAGCAGTGCAAAGACTGCCACCTTGCCTAATTGAAACGGAAACCAAGCAGTCGGGATGACCAGTACCAGGGCAAGCACTATGCCTGCGAGATACAGCCACCGCGACCAGCTACCTAGTCGTGTGTGCATAACTATTATGCTTAATGGAGCACAATGCCCCTAAATAATACGAACTACCAGTAAGTATATCCCTTCGTTTGCCGTCAATCATAAGATATACACAGGTTAAAAATTGTGCTAAAGTGCGGTTAGCGCGTTGAGTAATAGCTCCGCCAAGCGCGGAGAGGAAAGTCCGAACACGTGCTTCTGCTTTATGCGGAAGGGAGGTAACAGGTAACGCCTGTCGTTTGCTCTCTGCGGGCAAAAGAGGTGCGAACAGAGACGAGTCCTTGCAGGTTTGGGGTTTACCCCGAGCTTGTCGAGGGGTGAAACGGCTAAATCCTTATCTCTAAGTGCAAGGCCGTGCTCCACATATGTGGAGAGTGCCGCTTGAGGTTTTTGGCGACAAGGACCCCAGATAAATTATTGCTCACGACAGAATTCGGCTTACAGACGCGCGCGCAGAATGTGAAAGCCCCGGCTAAACCGGGGCTTTTGCCTATTCAAACTCAAGCACCATCCCCTCTTGAATTCCTGATTTCTCCACAAACCCCGCAGGCACCTCAAGCACATAGCGGGCTGCCAGTGAGCTTGCCTGAAAACTCTGCGGATAGGTGTCGGGTGAAATCCGCTCTTCAATCGTGAGTATAGTGCCGTCATCGGCGGCCCAGATAATGTCTATAGAGAAGCGCATATCTTTCATCCAGATGCCGTGAACTCCCGCCTCATCAAATATAAAAAGCATTCCCTCCCCTTCTGCGAGACCGGCGCGCCCCGAGAGCCCGCGGGTTTGCAGGGCGAGCGTATCGGCGACCTCGGCGTGAACTATATGCTCTCCTACCTGCACGGTTGTGCGTGAGATGTTCATCGTTTGGGCGAGCGGACCGTTACGTTGATATTGCATAGCGGCAACAAGCGTAAGCGCGACGAGCGCAAGCGCCCATACAAGTATTAACGTTTGCTGTACGGACATACAAGCTACTATACCAAGGTTATGCACAGGTTGACATGAGAGACTGAGGGCTTATAACTTGCGTGGGCAGTACTTTTTGGCTGGGCTCTTGGTACAAACCCCAATTTAGAAGGACGGGGACAATGCAGACACAGTGTGTCAGAAGCGGCAATGACCAGAACCGAAATGCAATTCAGGTTCGCGACGATCTCCTCGGAGACGTGGTGAAGAAGATGTGCGTTTTGGAAAGCTCTTTTCGCAATCTGAAATACGACAAGGCTGCAAGTACGGAGCGAATGAAGCGGGTTCTCCGAAGTTCGCGTATCGCGGAGGCCACCAGCATACTTATCAAGTTGCGGGACAGGCGCAAAGTGAGTTATGGGGAGGCGCTGGCGTCATTTATTACGCGCCTTGCGACCCATGACAAGTACACGGTACTCAACAGCCTCAAGAGGAACGATCACAACGTCAAACGAATTCCGCGGACTGAGGTGCTGCTTCAACAGTGCGAGGGAAATCAGCCTGGTACATTCATTTTTCTCCCCTTCGTCGAAGACAGGGACATAAAAGCGGTCCGTCGCCCCCTCAACACCTTCAAAAACGGTCAGTTCCCCGCCGGAAGTGTCGAGATTCTCTGTGAGATGATGGAGAATCCCGGCAGATTCGTCGGCAGGAGGTTCCTCGCCGACGGCGACGAGGTGACAATCGACGAAGATCGGTATGTGCCGTCTTTCAGTATCCGTGAAGACGGTACCTGGGTTATCGAGCCCGTGCACGACAAGGCCCTACCGACTCCAAACGACCGAGCTCTTACGCTCATTCTCCCTGACTAAGGGGGCCCATACCCCGCGCAGCCAGGCTGCGCGGGGTGTCTTCTTTAGCGGAGGCGGAGAGATTCGAACTCTCGAGAGGTTTCCCCCTACGCGCTTTCCAAGCGCGCGCACTAGACCACTATGCGACGCCTCCAGGTTGGTCCAATTGCGAGACTATAGCACAAAATTATTATCGGCCTATGAGCGCTGCGATGCGCTCCTCGACCGGCGGATGCGTCATAAAAAGCTTGGCGAGTGCACTTGTTTTGGCGCGTGCGCCGAACGGATTTGAAATGTAAAGATGCGCGGTTGCGTTGTTGGCACGCTTCATAGGCGCTGCGTAGCTCCCGATTTTCTGCAGTGCGCTTGCAAGCCCCTCGGGGTAGCGGGTTAAAAGCGCGCCGGAGGCGTCGGCTAAAAACTCGCGCTTGCGGGAAATCGCCAGCTGCAAGAGCGAGGCCATGATGGGGGTTAGTACAATAAACGCAATCGCGAGTATTGCGATAAACGGATGGCTTTTGTTATTGTTGTTGTCTCCCCCGCCAAACAGCATCCCCCGCAGCACAAAGTCGGAAACGATTGTGACAAACCCAACCAAAACGACCGCCACAGTTGATACCAGCATGTCTTTATTGCCGATATGCGAGAGTTCATGTGCAAGTACGCCCTCAAGCTCGCTGCGGTTCATCATGGCCAAGAGCCCGGTAGTAACTGCCACGACCGCATGCTCTTTGTTGCGCCCGGTGGCAAAAGCGTTAGGCGCCGGGTCCTGTATCACATAGATTTTCGGCTTTGGCAGCCCTGCCGTGATAGCCAAGTTCTCCACAATATTATGCAGCTCGCTAAAGGCACGTTCGTCTGCCGGGTGAGCACCTGCCATTTTGACGACGATTTTGTCCGAAAACCAGTAGCTCGTAACATTCATCACGACGGCAAAGATTACGGCAAAGACCAGCAGCCCGGGGTTGTTGAAGTACCATGACACTGCCCAGCCCACGCCGATGACCACGCAGAAAAATAGGAACATAAGTACCCAGGTCTTGGCGACATTTTGATCCTGGTGTGTGTAGAGAGATGCCATGTTAGGTGATCAAAAAAATCCTTTTTTTGAAACTTCCACGTTTTGCACGTTTGATGTTTTTAATCTTTGTAATAGTGCTGCGTTTGAGTTTATATATTTTGCACAACGCGTCAATAATCTCCTCTATGTCCGCAAGCTCTTCGGGTAGAGAAAGGTGCGTTGCTTTTGATGCTTCAGACGCTTCTTCCACTAACTTCTTACGCAACTCGCGCTCAAACTCCCTGCGAGAGAGCTTTTTGGTACGTGGCTTTCGTTTATCGTTTTTTTCAATTATCTCCGGGATTCTGTCGCGTACCAACTTTCCTTTCATTTAAAACTTTACCGCAACCGGCTGACGTGCAGCCTCCTCTCCTGCCTCTAACTCAAAGAATTCGCGCTCTCCGAAACGAAACATGCCTGCAATGACGTTGTTGGGAAATGTTTGTACAGCGGTGTTGAGGTCGCGCACGTTGGTGTTGTAGAAGCGGCGCGCCGCCTGGATCTTATTTTCGGTGTCAGACAGCTCGCGCTGGAGCTCAAGGAAGTTCGTATTGGCCTTCAAATCGGGGTATGCTTCCGCAACGGCAAAGAGCGACTTCAAGGTTTCGGACAAAAAGTTTTCTGCCTTGCCTTTTTCTGCAACGCCGCCTGCGTCCATTGCGGCAGTACGAGCAGCAGTCACTTTTTCCAATGTTCCGGCCTCGTGCTTCATGTAGCCGCGCACCGTCTCAACCAAGTTTGGGATCAAGTCGTAGCGGCGCTTAAGTTGCACATCGATGTCGGCCCACGCCTCTTTGGCGCGCTGGATAAGGGTGATAAAGCGGTTGTAGGCAACAATAGCCCACAGCACGAGTACCGCTAAAATGCCCAATACAATGTAGAATCCCGTCATGCCCTTATGTTATCACAGAGGACCTAGTAGTCCATACCGTCCATTCCTCCCATTCCGGCAGGTGGGGCGTCTTTTTTCTCTTCCGGCTCTTCGGCAATCGCCACTTCGGTCGTGAGGAGTATTGCGGCTGCGGATGCGGCACGCTCAAGTGCAGTGCGGGTAACCTTAACCGGATCGATAATTCCTGCCGTTATCATATCGGGTATTAATTTCCCCGAAACAGCATCAAACCCTGCATTACCCTTCCCTTCATACACTTTAAGCACAGCAACTCCTGCATCAAAACCGGCATTCTGCGCAATCTGACGGAGTGGCATCTCAAGAGATTTGAGAAGAACTGTAAAACCTACCGTTTCATCAGCACTCATTTTATCTTTTTGTTTTTCGAGAATTTCGGCAAGTTTTTGTTCGACTTTAATGAGCGCCGTGCCGCCGCCCGCGACAATCCCTTCTTCAATCGCGGCCTTGGTGGCATTGACCGCATCTTCGATCTTGAGCTTCAAATATTTCATTTCGGTCTCGGTTGCAGCGCCGACGCGGATAATTGCAACACCACCGGTGAGCTTAGCGAGGCGCTCCTCGAGTTTCTCTTTATCGAATTTCGACGTTGTGTCGGCAATCTGCTTGCGGATCTGTGCCACACGCGCATCAATATCTTTTTTGGCGCCCTTGCCGCCCACAATCACCGTCTTGTCTTTGGTCGCAATGACTTTCTGGGCGCGGCCGAGCATATCCATGGTCGCGTTTTCAAACTTGATGCCTTTTTTCTCGGTAATAACCTCGCCGCCTGTCATAGTGGCGATGTCCTGAAGTATCTCGTCCTTGCGGTCGCCGTAGCCGGGAGCCTTAACTGCAAGCACATTAAAAGTGCCGCGCATTTTGTTGACTATAAATGTTGCGAGTGCTTCGCCTTCGACATCGTCTGCGATAATCACGAGCTCTTTTTTACCAGACTCCGCTATTTTCTGAAGTACCGGCAACACCTCAGCCACACTCGAGATCTTTTTGTCGGTGATAAGCACCAGGGGGTCCTTAAGAGTTGATTCCATGCGCGAGGCATCGGTCACCATGTAGGCCGAAACATAGCCGCGGTCAAACTCAAGTCCCTCTACCACCTCTTTTTCAATACCGAGGCTCTGAGATTCCTCAACGGTGACAACCCCGTCCTTGCCCACTTCTTTAATCGTATCGGCGATAATGGAGCCTATTTCCTCCGACTCCGCGGAGATTGTTGCGACCTGGCGGATTTCGTCGTCGTTCTGGATCTTTTTAGCGAGGCCGCGCAGCGCCACAACAGCATCGCTCGAAGCCCTTTCAATCCCGTGTCGCACGGCCATGGCATTGAGCCCTGCTTCAGTGTGCTTCATGCCCTCCTCCACCAGAGCCTGCAGGAGCACGACTGAAGTGGTGGTGCCGTCGCCGGCTATATCATTAGTTTTTGTCGCAACTTCCTTAACAAGCTCAGCGCCCATGTTCTCAAACTTGTCTTTAAGAGAGATCTCTTTGGCGATAGAGACGCCGTCGTTTGTTATAGTGGGGCTGCCATAACCTTTATCCAAGGCCACATTTCTCCCGCGGGGACCTAAAGTTACCTTAACCGCCCCGGCCGCCTTGTCGATGCCTACTTTGAGAGCGCGACGTGCGCGCTCGTTAAAAAGAATTTGCTTTGCCATAGTTCAGTAAAAGTTAGTTAAGAATGCCGAGAATATTGGCCTCGCTCACGATAAAGTATTCGACTCCTTTAATCTTGATTTCGTCGTAGCCGTACTTGTTAAACATAATTTTGTCGCCCACCTTAACACCCACAGGTATAAGCACATCTTCGTCATACTTGCCGGGGCCCACCGCAACCACCACTCCCTGTTCCGGTTTTTCTTTGGCGGTCTCTGGGATAATGATGCCAAAGGAGGTGGTCTGACCCTCTTCTTGCGAGAGCGGCTTTACGAGCACACGGTCGCCCGCGGGTGTAAAACCGATCTTGCTCCCTGCTGGCTTGGCCGCGTGGGGGGTACTCTTTTTAGCTTGGGTTTTCTTGTTTTTTTTCTTCATACCTAAGCCTTGTTTAACAGTAATGTTCGCTCGCAGTATAAAGATTTTTCTCCTGTTGTCAAACTCGGCCTGCGTTGCGAAAAAACACCGGTATGATATATTTCAGTTAATGGCCATAGCGGGGGTGCTCCCCTACATACAGGTAGTCCTCTCCGTCTTGCTTGTTGCGTGCATACTCTTGCAGCAAACGGGAGCGGGTTTGGGCGGTGCCTTCGGCGGCGACAACTTCAGCGCCGGATATCACACTCGCCGAGGTGCGGAAAAATACCTCTTCTACGCGACCATGGTGTTGGCGGTGCTGTTTGGCGCCACATCCTTTCTGGCGCTTCTGCTTCAATAGTAATAATTAACTACACTCGTGTTCTCATGCTCTCTTTTTTGCGCACTGCCGCACGGTCTGTGTATCTGCCTATAATCGACAAGGCGGAGGATGCCTATGCTGCGTTTGCGGCCTCCGGCCGAGCACTATTTCTCTTTTTCTCCGCGCTTCTAATCGTCAGTTCCGGTGCTCTCATCTTCATGCTCAACGGGGCGCTTTTGGTGTCTACCCCCGCCTCGGGAGGAAGTTTTACCGAAGGTATTTTAGGCGCGCCGCGCTTTATCAACCCGGTGCTTGCGGTGTCCAGCGCCGATAACGACTTAAGCGTTCTTATTTACTCCGGCCTTCTTAAAACCACGCCTGAAGGAGAGTATGTACCGAACCTAGCTTCGAGCTTTGAACTGTCGGACGGTGGCCGCGTGTATACGTTTTACTTGCGAGAAGACGCTACCTTCCACGACGGCACAGTGGTTAGCGCGCATGACGTGACGTTTACGGTTGCAAAAATCCAGGACCCGAGCCTAAAGAGCCCCATCCGCGCCAACTGGGAGGGCGTTACCGTTGAGGCTCTGGACGATCGCACGGTTCGTTTTACCCTGGTTCAGCCCTATGCTCCGTTTATCAACAACGCGACAGTGGGGATTTTGCCCAAACATCTCTGGAGCCAGGTGAGTGTTGAGGAGTTTCCCTTTAGCGAGCTTAATACTTCCCCCATAGGCTCGGGGCCGTTTCAAGTGAAGAGTGTCTCGCGCACGGCATCTGGGATCCCCTCTTCATATGAACTGCGGCCTTTTGACGATTACACACTGGGGCGTCCCTACCTCTCAAGCATGCGTTTCAACTTTTACCAAAACGAGGAGGAGCTTATTGCCGCTTTGGCACGCGGCGACATCGAAGCAGTGAGCAGCGTTTCCCCTTCGCTTCTGCCTGAACTCCCATACAACCACACCGAGCGCTCCGCACTAAACCGCGTGTTCGGCATCTTCTTTAACCAAAACGAAGCGGCAGTACTGCGCGACCTTGACGTGCGGGTGGCGCTCGAAATGGCGGTCGACCGTGAAGCTCTCGTCGCCAACATCCTAGGCGGCTACGGCACAGCCTTAAGTGGCCCCGTGCCGCCGGGTGTTGTCGTGCAGAGTGCAGCGAAACCGGCGGCTGCGGCAGAGGACCGCGCACTTGCCGCACGCGAGCATTTGCTTTCCGACGGATGGGAAACATCGGAAGACGGCACGCTCTTCAAAACAACAGGCTCTGACGAAGATGAAAAGACCCTGCAGCTCTCATTTACTATCTCGACCGGCAACGTCGCGGAGCTCCGAGCTGCCGCCGAGTTTGTCAAAGAGGCGTGGGAGCGCATGGGGGCAAAAATTGAGATACAGGTGTTTGACCAGGGCGACCTATCGCAAAACGTCATTCGGCCGCGCAAGTATGAGGCGCTTCTTTTTGGCGAAGTTGTCGGGCGTGAGCTCGATCTGTTTGCCTTTTGGGACTCATCGCAGCGCAACGACCCTGGCCTTAACATCGCGCTCTATGCCAACGCCACGGCAGACCGCTTGTTAAAGGCCCTGCGCGAGACAAGTGACGAAGAAGTGCGCGCCTCGCTCTATGCGGAGTTCGAAGCGGAGCTTCGGAAAGACATCCCTGCGGTATTTCTCTATGCGCCGGATTTCGTGTATAGTATTCCTAACGATATCAAAGGGTTTGAGCTGGGCTTTATAGAGACCTCGAGTGACCGCTTTCTCTCCGTGCGCGAGTGGCATCGGGAGGTCGACCACGTCTGGCCAGTATTTTTACCCGACACCACTATTTAACTAACCACAGATATGCAAGGACAAGGAAAACCCCCACGACCACGCGGCGGCCGCGGCCGGCCTGGATTTAGAGGAGACCGGCGGCGGCCGCGCCCCCGCCACGGCAGACCGCTTGTTAAAGGCCCTGCGCGAGACAAGTGACGAAGAAGTGCGCGCCTCGCTCTATACGGAGTTCGAAGCGGAGCTTCGGCAAGACATCCCTGCGGTATTTCTCTATGCGCCGGATTTCGTGTATAGTATTCCTAACGATATCAAGGGGTTTGAGCTGGGCTTTATAGAAACCTCGAGTGACCGCTTTCT
>C687J35174_10009088_pt1 | contig 12517 bp, 13 predicted proteins | sample RifCSPhighO2_01_FD_35174 | JGI IMG/M metagenome (IMG submission 35174) | reverse complement strand
CCGCCTGGGGAGTACGGTCGCAAGACTAAAACTCAAAGGAATTGACGGGGACCCGCACAAGCGGTGGAGCATGTGGTTTAATTCGATGGTAAGCGGAGCACCTCACCAAGATTTGACATCCTGTTGAAAGCGACTGGAAACAGACGCCTCCTTTTAGGCAACAGTGACAGGTGCTGCACGGTTGTCGTCAGCTCGTGTCGTGAGATGTACGGTTAAGTCCGATAACGAGCGCAACCCCTATGTTGTGTTGTATTTTTCACAACAGACTGCCGTGGTTAACACGGAGGAAGGTGGGGATGACGTCAAATCAGCGTGGCCTTTATATCTTGGGCGACACACGTGCTACAATGGGTAGGTCACAATGGGTTGCGATGCCGTAAGGCGGAGCTAATCCCACCAAAACTACCCCAAGTTCGGATTGAGGGCTGCAACTCGCCCTCATGAAGCTGGAATCGCTAGTAACCGCAAATCAGCCATGTTGCGGTGAATACGTTCTCGGGTCTTGTACACACCGCCCGTCACACCAAGAAAGTGAGAAACATCCGAAATCCTCTTTTAGAGGCCTAAGGTGGAGCTCATGATCGGGGTGAAGTTTAACGGCTTCCCATGCAAGTAATTGCATGGTAAAATCTAACTATATCGGTGAACTCCAAAGTAATTTGGACAACGCCGAGGGAAGTTGGGCTAGAAGCTGGGAATGTCCCAAACAAAGCAAGGAAATCTTATCCGACAGAGTCCGTTGACATCTCAAGAAGTTGAGGTGATTCAAGGGTGTTTACTCGGAGATGGAACACTTTCCAAGTCAGGAAAGAACTATCGTCTGCGAGTTGAACATAAGTCATCACATTGGGAGTATGTTGAGTGGAAATTTGCCCTTTTAAGGCGGATTTGCATGAACGAACCTAACTATGTGCCGACGCACGCATCATTGCGTTTTGGCTCAATCGGACATCCAGAGATTACTGAGATGAGAAGACAATGGTATCGTCCGTATAAACAGATACCGTCAGGATTAGTGCTGACACCGCTAATGTTAGCGGTTTGGTTTATGGATGATGGCACCAAGCATCGAGATACAGTTGATGTATCGGTGCAAAGTTTTTCTAGAGAAAACTTGCAGAGTTTAAGAGATCAGTTGTTGACAATGGGAGTGCAAACTACCATCAACAGTGATTCTAAGGGCAATCGACTATACTTTATTAAAAGTAGTTACCCAGTATTCAAAAAACTTGTTAAACCATACATTGTGGAATGTATGGCATATAAGTTGCCTTAACCCCGTAGAGACTATACGTTGGCTCCGTCGAAAGACGGATGAAGACATAGTCCGGCACTCTCGGTAACGAGAGGTAACAGTCGCGTAACAAGGTATCCGTATCGGAAGGTGCGGATGGAACACCTCCTTTCTAGGGAGAAAAATTTAATGTTTGGCAATCTTGAATAAAGAAAGTTGAATATTCAAATTCTTCCCGAGAAGAATCGGTCGATTCTGCTATTTCTATAGCGGAATACATAGTTCTCTGGGTACTCATTGGTTAGAAAAATAACGAGCACCGCCGAAAGGCGGTGCTCGTTATTTAAGCGTTCACGCCCCGCTTGACTGGGCGGTTCTTTTACCACCCCATTTGCTTGCCTGCCTGCCGGTAGGTAGGTCCAAATGGGGTGGTGCCCCAAAAGACACCCCACTCACAAATTATTAGCCAAACAGAAAAATTTTCTTTCTGGCTTCCCGCCCGCACCGCATACGCGGAGCGTTTCGGGCAGGTCGGCGAGCTCTCTCCCTTCGGTCGTTCAAACAACGCCTTCGCTGCGAAAATTTCTCTATTGGCTGACATAATTTGTTCGATGGGTCCCAACAGAAATAGATAACTTCGTCCTAGGGCCATTTAAAAGAAGCTCAATTCAGCCTGCCTGCCGGTAGGCATACTCCGATATTCGATTAAGAAAAAATAATTTCTCGGTTAGCACGGGACCTCGCTGCTCATTTTTTCCACATTTATAATAACAAAACAGAGCCGTTAGGCGATTTTTTGATGTCTGGGAGTAACTTGTCAGATAGGGGAAGGTCTGGTACACTCCGGCCATCTGTCCCTGATGGGATGTTCTTTTCTAAGGAGGTTATGGTTATGGAAAATCCTGTGGCCACTCAATGTCGCAGTATACCGAGCCAGGAAGAGGTACGGAACGAGATTCGGCTGATGGCCAACGAACTGGGTGTAGAGGATAAAGATGTTGGCCAGTTGCTGAATTTTTATGCCGGGGACCGCGGGAAACTATTCGGCAACATCACCGTTCAGCGCGGTGAAGAACTGTTGGCGCATGGCGTTCTTGGTTTAATCTGGCTATTGACTCACTTTCCGCTTCAAAATCAGCGTACTGTGGTGTTACGCAACAATATCGCCCAGGCCTTTGTAGCACATCCGGCTACATCTGAGGACGATCTTAAACTTGGTGTGGGCGATTATCGGCGGGCGTTATTGGCTCTGGAGGGCGGATGTTGTCCGCGAGTTTGTCGCTGGCTATTGCGCTATGGTGGCGGTTTTGGGGCCAATGAACAACAGATAGCCAACGAATCTGCTACTAGATTAATTCAGCACGTCCAGTATGCCGATGATCTACTATTAATCATCGGACATAGTTATGTCAGCCAGGAGTTGCAGATACAGGCAATGACGATGTTGAGTCAAAGAGCCGGCCAATTTCACATTGTCAGCGATCAGTACCTGGTTAACATGATGCGCAAAGTGATTGGTAGACCGGCTTTGTATGCAGATGCCTGTCGAGTATTGCTGGAATTGCCGGTACATCTTGAGGAAAAGCGAGAGGCCATCTACCAATCAATCAAGTCCTGGGAAAAAACGCGCTATCTCGGCGATGATGGTGAACCCATATCGGGAGTGACTAGTGATACTCATTATGTCAGTCCAGAGGTGGCGAACTCGGCATATCAGGTCTTATTCTCACTCGGGCTGACTGCCCGCGGAGTGCAATGGCTATATCAAGCAGGTCACGGAACGCGACTCCTGCCGATATTATGGGCTAGACGTAACGAGTGTGAAAGTGTCTTGGCCAGATTAGAAATTTTAAGCTGGGCTTGTCGATGCCATTGGGACTATTGATGTACTTTTTTATTGCGACTAAAGCGCCGTTACTTGGACGGCGCTTTTTATTATTTATGGTGGACCTGTCTGCCGACAGGCAGGCCCGGGCGGACTTCCCTGCTGGCTACGGGGGCCCTGCGCTCGCTACAACAAGGAAGACAACAATTCATATAAGCAGCATCGTGAGCGAACCGCCACTATCTTTATTGGTGGAGATGGGGAGATTCGAACTCCCGACCTCCTGCTTGCAAAGCAGGCGCTCTAACCAACTGAGCTACATCCCCAATTTATAAATGCAGTGTTCTACCAGATGCCTGTCCACCAAAGTGATATCTATGTTCCAAGTGGCTAATGACCTATTTGTGATGAGATTGAACGACGGTGGAAACTACGGGCCCCTAAACCCCAAAAAATCCTAATGTGATGCGGTCAAATCCTATCAGAAAACCCATAGCGATGGCAATTAGTCCGAATAAAATATAGGCCGTATAAGTGCCACCGGCTCCTAGATAGCGTTCTGCCCAGCCAATCTTGTATCCAATCAAGGTAGCTAACTTTTTATGATAGATAACAAGTAGAGTTCCCCCGAACACCCCCAAAATAAAGAAGAAAAATCGCATGCTGTTATTATACCAATTTCATTGATACAGACCGATTTTTTTGGTACTCTGGCAGGTGTTGGTGCCTAAATTCTCCATCCAAATCCGTGAACTAGGCCGTAGGCCGTTTACAGATTTGAGAGGAGCAACACCGAGCGCCAAGAGCCGAGCGAGCATGCCGAGCTCGTGCGTACCTCGAGGTTGTTGTGACGAGGGGCGTGTAGCTCAGTTGGTTAGAGCGCTGTCCTGATAAGACAGAGGTCCCTGGTTCGAATCCAGGCACGCCCACCAGTCTTCGCTACCTTCAGTAGCTACGCCTGGCTCCGCCAGCGAACTCGAAGACTGCCCTGCGTAGCTCGTTAGAGCGAAGCATGGGCTAATATTAAAAAAGCAGGGTGCCATTGGCACCCTATTGATGTACTGCTAGCGATTTGTCCTTGCGGACGTTTTCTGCAACAGCCCTTTTGAGTGCGACGGAAAGGTCGATGGCTGATTGTCTCATCTTGGGAGAACGTTCTTGCTGTTCGCGTTCGAGTGTCGCAAGGCACTTCGTGCAAGTTTGGGTCGCTCGAGAATCAAGCAACGGTTTGTGGCATCGCCAACAGTTCGGTGAAAAAGTTCTAGACAAAGGAACACCTCCTAAAGGACAAATAACACTTTGATTATACTTTAAAACAGCCGATATTATTATTGGTTGACCGCAGTCAAACACAATGCTATCCTATAGACGATTTTTAGTACCTTAACATCACAGGGGGTGATGTGCTTTGAGAAAGTTTGTTTTATTGTGTGTTGTAATGCTGTTGTTGGGATGCCAGGGTAGCGCCCCTTGTGTCAAAAGTAATATCCACCACAATGACGCACTAACCAGTAATCCGTACTATGTGTTGGTGTCTAAGTTTTGGGAGGAAAGAGCGCGACTAACCTCCAAGCCGTCTTTTGGGGGAGATGTAGCAGTAGGCGACTTGCATCATATTCTTGAGCCTCTTGGTCCCAATAGTATAGGGATTTCTGCGCTACCTCCAGAAAGATACAGTTTGGTCTGGTCGTATCGCAATGTCGGTGATTACGATTGGGACGGAGAAGTGTCTGTTGCTGATATTACTCAGGTTGCCGACTTTTTTGGCTATACAGCACCTGATGGTCAAACTCCCTCGTACAAACTAAAGGCTGACGGTGACGGGAACGGCGAAGTGGGAGTATCGGACATTACTCCGATTGCTTACAATTATCTATCTGCAGTTAGCGGGTATATCATCCAGGGTTCGCAACTGGATGGTGAATTTACCGACATTGTTCAAATTGACGACGAAGCTTTAGGGGTGCAGATATTCCACGGTTGGCACAAGACGATTTCATGGGATTGTACTGGTCAAGAGTATGACTTGTTTAGGGTTGTCCCGGTGGACCTCAATGGTCAACGGAGTTCTCCCTCCAACATTGCTGGATCGGTCTGGATTCAACCGAACATTCTCTCTGTTTCTCCAACGTGGGTTTGGTCGGGGGGTGGTGAGCCAAGCTATGTAGGACAAGAAATCACATTTTCTGTCGAACTATCCGAAGAGTCGGTTCCTCCGTTTGCTTATGATTGGGACTTTGGCGGGGCGTCTGCTCCTAACACATCAACGGAACAACAAGTGATGGTAAATATGACGGAAATTGGAGAGTTTTGGATTCACATCTCAGTTTCAAACCAATGGGGAACAGATAGCTGGTCATTTCCAGTTGTTGTTAATCCGGTTTAAAAGTAGTTCTTTTGGGCGCTCACGATAAGTGAGCGCCTTTTATTTCTTATGTGAATTGGACTACTTCTCCCAATACTTTTCTTCGATATTTCCAGCAAAGTATTCGTAGCGTTCAAGGGTAAAAAGTAAATCCGACAACCGATTGGAAAACTTGCGGATGACTGGGTCAACTTCTTCGGTTTCAGCTAACGAGACAATCATTCGTTCGGTTCGGCGACAAGTAGTTCTGGCAACTGACAAAAATGCCCCGGCTTTGTTTTGCCCTGGGACAATAAAAGTGGTGATAGGAAGCAAATCGGTATTGAAATAATCAATGCATTTTTCTAGTCCGGTCACTTCTAGTTCAGTGATGATTGGTAACCGAGCTGGCCCGCCTGCAGCGCTATGCCAGCCCGCAGTAGTTACAGCGTTTCTGGCGGGCGTAGCATTGCGGGCAGGGTCAGTATTGTTTAGTGGGCTAGCCAAAATTGAAGCACTATTCATTAATTTATGCTGAATCCGCTCCAGCAGTTTTTTAATATCAGGCACATTGCTAAAAATTTTGGCCACACCGATGGCGGTATTTAATTCATCAATCGTTCCGTAGGTCTGCACTCTTAAAGAGGCCTTACTAATCCTGGGGCCGTTAAACAGGCCAGTAGTACCGTCATCGCCTTTGCGGGTATAAATCTTGGGGAGTTCCATCCCTCGGTACCTCGGGATTACATCTATAACAAGTTATCTTATCAGACCTCTGATAGAATGGAAATACTAAGTCCAAAGCACGAAATCTTGAACAAGCACCGAATCGCAATTGTTATAAATAATGTTTGGGATTTAGAATTTGGAATTTGTTTAGTATTTAGATATTAGGATTTAGAATTTAATTGTTTATGGCTACCATTAAGACATCGGGGATTATTATCAGGAAGTTGAATCTGGGCGAAGCAGATAAGATTTTAACTGTGTTAACGCGTGACCGAGGGAAAATTCGAGTGCTGGCCAAAGGAGTCAGACGACCCAAAGCCAAGTTGTCTGGATTCTCGGATATTTTTCATTACAACGATTTTATTTTGGCCGAAGGACGCAATTGGGACATTGTAACCTCGGCTGTAACAATAGAACGATTTTTGCGGGATGATACGGCTTTGGAGCAAATCGGTTTGATGTATTATGTTTGCGAATTGACGGATAAATTGATTGAAGAGACCCAGACCGTTCTGGGTAGTTTTGAATTATTGCGAGAGACATTAGCGTATATGAAAAATCATCCTGGCTCTACCATTGCCAGAAGTTATTTCGAAATGAAATTATTAACTTTACTGGGTTTTGCGCCCCAGTTAAATCGATGTGTGGTAGGTGGTCAACTATTTAAAGACGACGAACAATTGCGTTTCAGTTGTATTTTGGGCGGGGTGGTATCCAAAGCTCACAGTACGGCCGATGAATTGGCTCGGCCAATTTCGGTTAATGCCTTGAAATGGTTGCGGTTACTTCAGCGATATCCCTTGGAGGGGATTGATAAAATAAAAGTTGATGATGACACAATCAAGCAAGCGACTAGCGTGTTGTCGGATTTTGTGGAGTATGCAACAGAAGTAAAGACCAAGTCATTGTTGGTAATGGGGCAATTGGAGGATTAGTTGATGAGCGTTAGGCGACGCTCAACCCGTCGGCACTTTGTCTTGGCAAAGTGCCCAAACCGCCCCGCCAGTCGTCGGGCTTGTTCGCCGAATAAAATTAGCTTTCTTCGCTTTCGGCAAACTCGCCTACGGCTCAAACAGTGCCTTCGCCTGTGCTAATTTTATTGGTTCAAGACAGCCCTCCTCCAATGGCGGACGAAGAGGAATAGAGAATCAACTTTGCTGGATGTGGATTTCAGGATCTAGATGCTGAAATAAATTCAGCATGACGGAGTTAGCGACGGCGTTTGTTATGAAAAGCTTGATGCACCCCGGTACCAAATAAACCGGAAATTATTGCCGTAATTTCAGCGGTATGTTGGTACGGGGCAGGCTTCTTGAGCGTGTGGCTATCTCTGTCGTTTGTTATGAAACGCTGAATGAACTTCTCGGAGTTGTTTGTTGGTAATGTGGGTGTAGACCTGGGTGGTGGTAATCGAAGCGTGGCCGAGTAGGGCTTGGACCGAACGAATGTCGGCACCATTAATTAACAAATCAGTCGCATAGGAGTGACGCAGAGTATGTGGCGTCACTTTTTTTACAATTCCGGCTTTGGTGGCGTACTTTTGAATAATTCGTTGAACTGAGCGGGGGGTCAGGTTTTCAGCGTTGGTATTTAACGCGTGTGCAATAAATACAAATTCGTTGTTGTCTTTCCGTTTGTCTAGATAACGATGTAAAGATGCTTTGGCATCACCGGATAAAAAGACCACTCGCGGTTTATCGCCTTTTCCGCGGACCATAAATTCACCGCGTTGAAGATTAATTTTATCGCGGGTGAGGGAGGTTAGTTCCGAGACCCGTAAACCGGTAGAAAATAATGTCTCGAGAATAGCTGTATCGCGCAAATTTTGTAAGTGATTATTTTGTGGTACGGCTTCTAAAATATCTTCGACTTCGTTTGCCTCCAAGAACTCAACCGTGCGTTCGGGAATTTTACTTAATTCAATTTTTTCGGCTGACAGGGTTTTAACATCTTGTTTGGATAAAAATTTCAGAAAAGCTCTAAGGGCAATAATGTGGTAGTTTTGAGTAATTAATTTAAGTGGTCGGTCACTATTATCAGTGGTCCGATTTAAATGTTGGCGATATTTGCGAACTAACGGCAAAGTAATGTGGGCAGGGGATAGGTTCTGTTGTCCAGCAGAATTAGCAAATTCTACAAATCGCTTCAGATAATGATCGTAATTCTGCAGGGTTTTTGGACTCCGGTTTTTTTCGATCTCTAAATAATCGAGAAAGTCCTGAATGTAGTTTTTTAGGTTACTGCTCATGTTAATATTGTACGACATTATTGGTCAAAAAGGTTTGACTAGAATTGAATTTTTATTCGACTGACAATGAAGATGGTTTTGTACTTTAACAAGGAGAGTGATTCAGGTGAAAGGAAAGGTGAAGAGACGGTCGATTGCGGAATTGATTGGGATAACTTCGGCGGGTGATGCCGAGATCCAATTCGATACCGAAAGAGTCACGCCTAAACGAGAAGGTAAGGTGATTACTTTGCCACTTGCAAATCCTCGGTGTGAGGAATTTTATCCGCTGGTTGGGGGGAGACAGTTTTTGTACCACAGCAGTAGCGGACAGTTGTGGTTCGGGGGGACGGAAGAAAAACCGTTTCTGGTCGAATTGAATCCGACGGCGTCTCTGGACTATCTAGGGAGTTATCTCGCGGACGGTGAGGAAGGGTTTTTTGACTTGTTGAGACCTCGGTTTCTTAAGCGGATAGAGTCGGATCTAGGGATAACTGCCAAACGCCAAGGCGATATTTTTGCGCTCCGGTTGACGGGGGGTTGGGCTGATTCTGAACTGAAGTTCTTTATGCGAGCATTTGAAATGAGTGTGGGTTCTCCCAAACCACAGGCGGGAAATCATTTCGTGTTCGAGACGCGACACAAACTTCAGGGCGAATATATTCTTATCAAGCTCGGCCAGGGCACTGATATCGCTCTGGGGGCTGGAGTGTTGATGAATCCTGACCATACGACGATGCGGCTTGAGGATGGGATTTATTTAATGCAACAGACCGCTGGCTTGATGAATCCCAAACAGGCCGATTAGGTTGTACCTTGCGCACCTTAATACCGCTATCCAATTTTGGATAGCGGTATTTTTAAATATCCTTTGGCCCTACCTACCGGCAATCCCAATTGGTTCGATGGGTCTCGAGAATATCGACATCACATCTCGGGTAGGGTGGAGTGGGGAGCAGAGCCACTTGCCCTTTAGGGTCGGCTTTTGCCGATGGCTCGATGAGGGGAGAACACACCTCGTGCTCACCTCATAGTGTTTACTTCGGCAAATAACTTAACGGGTTCAGAGGCGTTCCATTGTAACGAATTTCAAAGTGAAGATGAGGACCAGTTGACCGGCCGGTTGAACCCATGATGGCAATCAGTTGTCCTTGTTGGACATAATCACCTGATTTAACTTTGAATTGACTCAAATGGCCATAACGGGTAATCCAGCCATTGCCATGATTGATATCAATGTAGTTGCCATAACCGCCCCGAACTGAATAGGTCCGGATAATCCCAGCGGCGGAAGCATAGATACCCCAGCCATTGAGGCGGTTGAGGTCAAGTGCTCGGTGATAGGTCCGATATCCTTGCGAGATAAAATGGGTCGGCGAAGTGGTTGGCCAAACAAATTGTCCGGCTGAAGCCGATGGATTGAAGCCGGGCAAACCCTGGATGTTACCAGATGGAACATATTGGCTACCGCTGGATGATTTGGGAGCGACCATACCAGGGACCAATAGTTCTTGACCAGAAAAGATTGGAGCGCTGGTGTCTAGGCCATTGTATTTGACGATATCGTCGACATTGACTTTGTAGCGCTTCGCGATGGTGCTTAAAGTATCATTTTTGTTAACGGTGACATAAATACCGTCAATCGGCGGGATTTTTAACTTTTGTCCAGTCGAAAGTGCATTGCCAGTCAGTTTGTTGGCGTACTGCAAAGTATCAGGGCTAAGACCAAAATCCCTAGCCACAGACGAGACCGATTCGCCCGGTTTGACTTCGTACATAATAGTTTCGCGTCTAGCATTGCGGGAAATGATGGTTTCAGTAGCACCAGTTTTGAAGATATAGTCATTGCTGTCACCGACGGTGGTGATAACTTCGTCGTAGACCACATCTTCGTTGAAATATTCAGTTGAGGCCAATTCGGCAACTGTCCGATAACGGACTTGATTTTGATTGGTCTCACCACCGACCGCAATCATGGCTTGGCGGGGAGTGAGGCCGGACAAGATTACGGTGATAGCCAGTAAAACGATTGCCCAATGACTGCCGAAACTATTCAACGATCGGTAGATTGGTTTAATGGATAAAGCAGGGAGAGAGACCCGTTTGATGGCATCGAAACTCAAGCCACGAAGTGACCGACGGGGTTTATGACGAACTTCAACTGGCTTTTTTGAACCAGTTTCCGGACGCTTAATTGGGTCTCGTCCTATCTTTAACCGTTCCGACAACCGAGTAAAACGAGATGGCTTACCAGTGTTAATGGCTGATGTCTTTAGTGATATAACGGGGGTCAAAAGACCAACCCGAACATAACGAAAAGAGCTACCTTAACAAGTGCTCTAAGACACTTATCACTCTACCATTTTTGGGGCGATTTAGCAAGTCAGAAAATCACAAAATCACCATATCGCTAAATTGCTATTTTCTATCTTGAAATTACCGTTAATCGGACAATCTGATCGAAACGGCTAGTGTTGCCGGCTTGATCAGTTAGAACTAACGAGATGGAATAAGCGCCTGGTTGGTTGGGAGCAAGCAATGTGCCGGTAAAAATACTTGATTGATTGTGATCGAACAATTCATAAGTTTTGCCTTCAAATTCGGCAATGACTTTGGTGGTGTTGAGAGAAGCTGGCACAAACAATCCAAAGCTGCTCCCAGCCACTGCTCGGTTGGGGCTGATTCGGATATTACTAGTATCTAGTTTGACTGGCTCGGTTTTGACTGTTACGGTAACGAGATTGCTAATCGGGCTATTAATCCCTAGGTCACTAACTGCTGTGGCTGACAATGTGTGTTGGCCATTGTAAAGCGGTTCGGTTAAATGAACCCGGAATTGGCCGTTAGTATCAGTGGTGGTCGTGGTGTTAACCGCGCCGTTATCAGTGATGATGATTTTGGTATTCGGCAGACCAGTCCCCGACAGTTCGGGCTTGGGTGTGTCGATGGCACTACCATCGGGCGGGGAAATAATAATTGGTGTAGCGGGAATAGTAGCGACTGCCAAAGTGATTTTGACAGTTTGTTCTAGGGCTCCGGCTTTAACTAAGATTATTACTTCGCCGGGATTGGTGCCGGCGGTATAGGTAAATTGATAGGGATTTTCGGTGGTGGGAGTGCGTTGAATCTGACCGTCACCCTGAATGATACTAGCAGTAACGGTTTGGCGGAGATGGATCAGAGTAGCAGTAATTGTGGTCTGGCTTTGCCCATCAGCCGGCAAGGTGGTCCGATCAACTTTGACCAGCAAGTTAAATCCGAATAACCGAGTGGTAAATTGACTGATTCGGTAAAACATCTGGCGACCATTGACTCCGCTTTGATTTAATCCCCAAATTGATCCGCCGATAATAATGATTACCGCTAGACCAATAGCAGAATAAAGTAGAAAACCAAATTGTGGGCGGGGCGGTTTGGCTGTAGACATAACGCTCATATTGTAGCGGTATTGGTTGGATTGAAGCAATTTATGTTGGCCTAATCTGTTTTGTGCTATATTAGGAATGCATATAACAGGTCTTAATTATTTTTTGAATATGGTCAGGATTAAAGATGAGTCATCAGGTCGTCCGGTTAAAGTAACTAAGCGTGAACCAATCCGGCGTGAGTCGGTTGAGTCGGAAGTACCGGCCGGGGCTAGTCGGTTGAGACGGTCCCACCGCGGTCGGGGTGCCCGTCGGGCAATTTTTACTACTGTGTTGGTAGTTCTGTTGTTGGGAGTAGGTTGGTTTACGGCTCGGGCAGCCATTGTTGGCTTAGGATTAGACACTAGTAACAGTTTCTTAGCGAGTTTGTTTAATATTAAGACCGCTAAGTTAATCGGCGAAGAAGATGGCCAGGTTAACTTTATGCTGTTTGGTAATCCGGGTGGGACTGATAATGATGGCCCAGATTTGACCGACACGATTATGTTGGCCAGTTATAATACGACCACACAGTATCTGCATCTCTTTTCCTTACCGCGTGATTTGTATGTCAATTTAGACGGTTATGGCATGACTAAAGCCAATGCGGTGTTTGAATTAGGTGATTCCAAATTTAGTGATGGTCCAGGTACGGCGATGAAGACCTTCGGTGATTTGTTGGGAGTAACAGTACCGTATTATGTGAAGATTGATTTCGACGGTTTCAAGCAGGTGGTGGATGAGTTGGGCGGAG
>C687J35174_10009081_pt1 | contig 12522 bp, 16 predicted proteins | sample RifCSPhighO2_01_FD_35174 | JGI IMG/M metagenome (IMG submission 35174) | reverse complement strand
AAGGTCGGTTTTTACTGTGGGTGCGCGGGGGTAGCAAAGCCTGGTCAAATGCGCAGGAGATTGCTGCGAAACTTAAGACTGGGTAGGGTATCCTGTCTCTTAGTGGGTTCGGGAGTTCAAATCTCCTCCCCCGCATTTCATTACTCAAGAATACGCGTGGCGTTGTCGTTGAAGCAGAAGGAAAGCGAAAAAACACGTAACGTTTATTTTTTTTTCTTCCTTTTGTAACGTCCGATACTGGGAGTCCATAAGCAGTGAAAACTGATGTTCTAAAAATATTTGGCTTTATTGCGGGGAATCCAACCCAGAAAGTATTAAAAACAAAGCCATTTCATGCCCCCTTAATGCCCCAGTAGCTCAGCGGCAAACTTTATCGCTCAAGAGCGTTACCTTGGTAAGGTAAAGGTCGAGGGTTCAAATGTCCCAGAGGAAAATCAGAAATTCCTCAGGATTTGTAAGTCCCTCCTGGGGCTTTTGTCATTTCCGTGCATACAGTAATTGTGACATATATTGAGAATTATCCGGTTCTGCTGTTCTTACAATCTCGGTGAGTGGTTTGTATCGACAACCGTCGACACCAGTAGATATTCCAAAAATGGCTATCAGAGTTGCAGTACACAAAAGTAATTGTGACCTTGATGTCCTCGACTCTTCCTCAATTGGCATATCCTCTAATGGCACTCTGGTCGCTGGAATTCTGTCAATCGTTACGGCATCTACTCCAATCATCACCATGAAAATTCTATTCTTGCTTGGCATTTAAATTTTGGTACTCAAAATATTCTTATTGGAATATGCTAAAAAAACGAAATGTATTTGAACATCTCCAACTTATTCACCCTATGCGTGTGCTGCTCATCATATTTTTTATTGTTGCAGGCTGCGCTGTCGAGGTGAATATCATGAAGCTTACAAGTCCAGCGTTCAACAACAACGGGAAAATTCCTTCTCTCTTTACTTGTGATGGTGCAAACAAAAGTCCGTCGCTTGAGATTTCAGATGTACCTTCAAATGCCAAAAGTCTTGTACTTCTTATGGAAGACCCTGACGTTCCGAAAAAAATTCGCGCTGATGGCATGTGGGACCATTGGATTGTATGGAATTTAAGTCCGACAACAAAAAAAATTTCTGAAGGCAGTGAGCCTCTTGGTGTGCATGGCAAAACGACGAGTGAGACGATGGCTTATGTTGGGCCATGTCCCCCAGATAAAGAGCATCGTTATTTCTTCAAACTGTTTGCGCTCGACATATTGCTCAACATACCTCAGGGAAGTACGAAAGATAACGTGCTTGCAGCAATGAAAAGTCATGTTGTTGCTGAAGCTGTGCTGATGGGGAAATATGAACGGGGGAAATAATCACTCGACGACAGATTATTTTAAATAGATGACCTGAAAATCAGGTTTATGTCAGAACCTTCAGAATATCTTGCGCGGGCAACTCGCGAGACGCTTCGAGGAGATTTTCCTGCGGTCGTTACTCTTCTCAATGACGGATTACCTGCTGCGATGAGAACGCAGGCAGCTGAACTTTCTCGAATGTATTCGGCGCTTGGAGTTGCGGAACGCATGATTGGTAATCATCTTGATTTAGCGGTGGCACATCATTATGCTGCAATCGGTGCTGCGGCAAATCCTCTTGATAAAGCACATGCGCACACAAACCTCGCGGACTCTTTTAGAAAACTAGGAATGAACGGTGCGGCGCATAAAGAACTGGATATAGCAATGACTATCCCTCATTTATCATCCGCAGGTCCACTTGAATTAGCTGCAGCAATTGATCAACGTGGACTTTTGCGATTTGTCGAGAAAAATCATGCTCTCGCATTAGGCCACTATGACGATGCACGAAAGCATTGCGAAGCGGCTTTGGCGGCTGGTGATACAGATGTAGTACAGGATAGGCTTGCTCAGATTTTCCAGCACACTGCTGTTGTTTATGTGTTTCGAGAGCCTGCAGTGCCTGAAGAACATACTCGTGCACGAGTACTTCTCTCTGATGCGATTCGTATTCTTACACTAATCGGAGATGAAGTCAATCTCAGCAATGCTCATGCGACTCTTGGCAAGGTTGAATTACTTCAGGGAAATTCTGCAGAATCAATTGCACATTACGAACAAGCTTTACGACATGCTCAAACTGTAGCTTATAATGCGAATATCAATGGCATTGGTATCTATCTTGTGGAAACATCGTTGGCAACAGGGAATTTTGCTGAGGCTCAAACGCATGCCGATACTTTTGTTGATGGAATTAAGCAAAGTTTCATGACTGAACATGATGTAAACATTTATGAGAACCGAATCAGAGAAACTGTTACTGTCTTTGAACAAAAAGGTCTAAAGACGGATGGATTAAAAGGGCTGCTCGCGCTTGTAGAAAAGAAATAGTATTTAGTCTATTCTTAACTTTAAAAATGTATTTTTTCTCCTTCCTTTCTGCTTCAACGACCACTGGCACAACGTTTATAATCCGTTTCTGCTTTCTCATGTAAAAAAGAGGTGCGCATGGTGTTTCACTGTCGTAATTACATCAATGGAAAATGGATTCATTCTCAAAAAACATTTCGTCGTGAAAATCCTGCTCGTATCAACGAAACGATAAGTGTTGCACCTGTCAGTTCTGCATCTGATGTTGATGCGGCGGTCAAAGCTGCTCATAGTGTATTTTCTAAGTGGAAAGCTGTGTCTGCGCCAAAGCGGGCAGAAATTATGTATACAGCTGCTCGACTTCTCGAAGAGCGAAAAAACGAATTGGCACATTTCATGTGCAAAGAAATGGGGAAGCCAATTAAAGAATGTTTAGGCGATGTTCAGGAAGGGATTGATATCGGTTATTATATGGCAGGTGAAGGACGACGTTTATTCGGTCAAACGATGCCTTCTGAGTTACCAAACAAACATATTCGTACTGTGCGTGTATCAGTTGGTGTTTTTGCTTTAATCACGCCGTGGAATTTTCCTGTCGCAATTCCCTGCTGGAAAATCTTTCCGGCGCTGGTTTGCGGGAATACTGTCGTGTTCAAGCCTTCAAGTTTTGTGCCCGGATGCGCGACAAAATTGATTGAGATATTTCACGATGCTGGCGTTCCTGCAGGTGTTTTAAATCTCGTTCATGGCTCTGGTGGTGTTGGCGATGCAATTGTGCGACATAATGGCGTTACTGCTGTATCATTTACCGGCTCTGTTGCTGTGGGTAAAACTATTGGTGAATACTGCGGCAAACATCTCAAAAAACACAGCCTTGAAATGGGCGGTAAAAATGTTGTTATTGTCATGGACGATGCAGATATTGAACTTGCGGTTGATGGTTGCGTCTGGGGCGCATTTGGCACAACGGGACAGCGCTGTACAGCGACCAGCCGTATTGTTGTTCATGCAAAGGTGTACGACAAATTTAAGAGAATGTTTTTATCACGTACACGAAAATTGCGATTAGGTGACGGCTTCAAAAGTGATATTGGTCCTTTGGTGAATGCTGAGCAGGTGAAAAAAGTTGAACGATATATTGGTTTAGCACGGAAAAATAATTTGCATATCTTATGCGGTGGAAAGCGGGCATTGTCTGGTGTGTTAAAACACGGCTATTTTTTTGGACCGACTATTATTGACAATCCACCACAGACTCATTCTGTCTGCTGTGAAGAAATTTTTGGTCCGATTGTTGTTTTATTGAAAGTAAAAAGTTTTGATGACGCAATTGCCGTAGCAAACAATGTTGATTATGGGTTAAGCGCTGCGATATTTACAAACAACGTTCATCTTGCGCATCGTGCTGCTGAGCAGCTTGAAGCTGGAATTGTGTATATCAATAGCGCAACGATTGGTGCTGAAATACAGGCTCCTTTTGGCGGTGTGAAGAACACGGGCAACGGACATAGAGAAGCTGGTGGTATGGGCGGAGCGATTGACACCTATACTGAAATGAAAGTCATCAATGTTGATTTTTCAGGACGATTACAAAAAGCACAGGGGATTGATGGAAAATGATTGATAGAGAACGTGTTCTACCAAATGTGAAGAAAATCCCGGGCATCAATGCACAGCGGTGGACAAAGCGTTCTTTAAAGCATGCAGCTTCCACGACACTTGAAGAAGGTTTTGTCTGGGCACGAGATAAGCCAGCGCTTGGTCCATGGTGCACTGATGTCGATGACAATATCATTCTTGATTTTGCAAGTCATATTGCAAGCGCGCCGCTCGGCTATAATCATCCTGACATTATTGAATTGATGAAAACATTTCCAAAAGCTGACCCTGACAGATACGCGGGAACAGATTTTCTTGCAGGTTATGCGGGAACATTTCCGTCGGTTGCTGACTTGCATGAAAAAGTTATTTCAATCACTAAAAAATTTGGTTTTGATGCTGCGCTCTTCACGAACAGCGGTGCTGAGGCGATTGAAAATGCAATTAAAATCTGTTATAATGCGCGACATTCTGAAGGGTATGGCGTGTGTTTTGATGGGGCGTTTCACGGTCGTACACTTGGAGCACTGTCGCTGAACCGAAGCAAAGCTGTGCAGCGTGAATATTATCCGCAGATTCCTAACATCGTGAGTTTTCCTTATTGTACCTGTAAAAATACATGTATCTGTGGATGGGAGACGCGTAGCAAACGCGGAAAAACTGAAAGTAAACTTCATCAATGGCTCGACAATGATTTTGGCCTCGTTGATGAAAAAGAAGTTTCGTACATCATTATTGAACCTATTCAAGGCGAGGGCGGCTATAATATTCCTTCAAAGAAATTTATTCGCGACGTTTACAAAGAGGCAAAAGAACATCACATTCCGGTGATTTCGGATGAAATACAGGCAGGCATGGGCAGGACAGGAACATGGTGGGCATGTGAACAGTTTGGTGTCAAGCCTGACGTGATTGCAGCGGCAAAAGGGCTGCGCGTTGGTGCTACCATCAGCAAACGAAAGATGTTTCCCAATGTTAAAGGTCGTGTTGGCGGAACGTGGTCGGAAGGAAATGCGCTTGCGAGTGCGGTGGGTTGTGTGACTATTGAGGTTATTCAAAAAGAAAATTTATTGCGAAATGCTGCGCGTCAAGGTGTATATATCCTAAGAAGACTGAAAGAATTGCGGCGCCATCGTTGTGTTGTTGATACGCGGGGCGTTGGATTGATGGATGCGGTAGAGTTTGACACACAAAAGACACGTGATCAGGTTGTAGAAAAATGTCTGAAAAAAGGGTTGCTTATTTTGGGCGCAGGGTATAAAGCGATTCGATTATTGCCCCCACTCAATGTGACACGACGGGAGATTGATGTCGCGGTGGATGTGTTGGATAGGGTTGTGAAAACATTTAAATACTAGACTATCCTAGTAATCTCAATGGCATCTATGACCAAAGTAACCAGAAATTTTCAGATTACCCTTCCTGAAAATGTCCGGAATGAGCTTCACGTTCAGCTTGGTGATACTATAGTTCTTGAACGAGCCGATTTTGGCTTTCGGCTGCATAAAGTCGAGAAAGGAAGAATAGAAGATTTTGTAGGTATCCTTGGCTCGTTTGAAAAAAATATTTCGAGCACGGAACTCCAGCGTGTGTGGCGCAAGGATTTTGAGAGGCGATAGCTTGTGATAGGTGTTGATACAAATGTTTTTCTTAATGTTTTGAGAATTGATGACCCTCCAGCACAGAGGAAAGGCTCGCTTGATTTTTTTAAGTTCACCCAGCAGATGAAAATTGATATTGCTATCTCTGTTATTACACTCACTGAACTCTTTAGGAAACCTTTTAGTCATAAATCATCGGAAGAAAAACAGAAAATCGATGCATTTCTGCATTTACTTAATGTTCGACCGGTCACAATTAGCAGTGATGCAGCTATAGAAGCGGCACGATTGATTGAAGAGTGCTCTACTCATTTTGCTGATGCACTCATTGCCGCCTCTTTAGATTTTAGTAAAGTGCATATTTTTGTAACTCGGAATAAATTGGATTATAAGAAAACTAATCTGCAGGTATTGACTCCTGAGGAATTTATCCAAAATGTCAAATTAGGAGCTATAATCATATAATCTTCAATCTTGACTATTCACCGTTGTTACGAAAGGAAGAAAAAAAATACGTAACGTTTAACTTTTTCGCCTTCCTTCTGCTCCAACGGTCACCTTTGAAATTGACATTATCGTTTTGTCGTAAGTTATTTATACAAATAGTACTGTCTCGTTGTTATGGAAAAAGAGCAGATCGACGCGTGTGTTATTCTTGAGCTGGTTATGGAGCAACACACTAAAAAAGAACAGCGAAGGATACTGGAATTGTGCCAAAAATATTTGTTTTTTCGTGTTGCAACTCATTGCAATGCGACTATCTCATTGCCTGCGCTTGGCGAGATCTGGGGCGCATTATTGCGTAAAGTTTCAGACGTTCATGAGCGACAACAGCGGTTTAATCGTATAATAGAAGACCTAATTATTTGATTTAATTTGTTAGGTCTTCTAGTATATATTAGAGTATAATAAACATTGATTATTTATGTCCTCTACTATATTTCTGATTTGATTGAGCGCTGTAACATAAAGATAAGTTCTCCAACACGGAAAACTTATTTTACTGCGGATAATATCATGCAGTTTGACACACGTATAGAACCTGCTGATGCATTGCGTATTGCTGAAGCAATATCAGAAGAAGCAATTTTTGTTACGCTCGAGGAAAAGCTTGTAGCAAATAATGAACTCCAGAAAAAATTCAATGTCAAAATTAAGCTTCCTTACTAAATCCTGTTCTCCTTAATTCTCTAATTAAGTCACAAGCAGTGCCATCAAACTTTATACCGCCTTCTAAATCTTTAAAAATCTGCTTAATTTCGGCTTTTTCCTTTTCGGTGAGTTGTTTCATGGCATTTAGCTATACGTACTTCAAATGTGTTATATACTTTTCGGTGGTTTGTCGTTCAAGGAGGAAGTTCTTCAAAGAGCAGATATACTAATTGTTCTCTTGTAGGAAACGGACTTTCTGGACTTATCTTTGCTCCTGCTTCGTTCACCACCACAACTGCACCATGGTTTCGTAATGACAAAGCAGTTTCATAAAATCTGTGATGATTCTCTCCTAAATACCTGTAGAAATCGCGTTCTGTTTTTACATCTTCATTACATAAAATTCTCATAAGTCGGACATAGCTACACCTGTTCGATATATCAGTAGCTCTGAGATCTCCACGCACCTTAACTTTATGACCCGCGATCATTTCGTCTTTTGCTGTTTTTTTCAAAACAAACTCTATTCCTTCGGTTGCAGGCTCAGAGCTTACGTATGCCCTCGTGCAATCTTCTCTCGACTCTGCTCTGAAACCTAATGAGCTCATGAATCTGTCTAAATCGGTTACATTAGGTCTTGCGGAAAATCCTATCTCCTATGAAAGTGTCATTTGTATTACTCACTTCCAAACAGTCTCGAAAAGAAATCCAAAATTCGTTGCAGAATGCTTCGCTGTTCTCTTAATTCTTCTTCAATACCTTCGATGCGTTCGTTGAAGTTCTGGCAGATGCCATTTCCGCAGCTGTTGCTTACACATTCAAAATCATTCTGACATTGTTCGTCATCTGCTTTCTGCAATTTGATATTTCCATCTTTATCACAATAGGATGAGCCTTCTATGTCTGCTATCCTCAAACCCACGCTAAAGCACTGATTGTCGTACTCACATCCACTGCATGTTGGTTTATCGTCTTCTTCTTGCGGGATAGGATAGGTCGGCAGCTGCGGTTCGGTTACCCACCCTACTGGCTCAACGGTCAATCGTTCTCTTTCGATGTCAATTACAATATTGTAACTTTTTGTACCATAATACCATTCTGCTTTGAAAATGTTATTTGTTTTATCTTTCACATATGCTTTTGACAAAAATCCGTCAGTTCCTGTGATGACAAACATTGGACCCTCTTCACTTTCTTTTACTATCTTCAGTTTAAATACCTTATTTTCAACTGTAAATGTGTATTCATTTGATTCTGGTTCATCTTCATCACTAATTTTTAACTCATTGATGACTTTTTCAAACTCGCTGTAATACTGTGAGCCCACAATTTCTTTTGTTAAACCTCCCTTTGTAATAAAAAAGTGTGGTGTCCCTTGAACACCATACACGGTACCATCTTTCGAATCTTTTTCGACTTCTGTTTTATACCTGTTTGAATCCAGGCATTCATTGAACCTTGTCGTGTCTAATCCTATCTCTGCTGCCCAGTTTTTGACATCCTCTTTTGTAAATTGAATGGTTTCCTGACCCTGCTCATTCTGTTCGTCAAAAATCTTATTGTGCATATCCCAGAATTTTCCCTGCTCTTTTGCACATTCAGTAGCTTCAGATGATACTTGTGCGCTCGGGTGAAAACGTAAAGGAAAGTCTCGTACAACAAACTTTACTTCGTTCGTGTTCACATAGTTTTGCACGAGCTGTGGGAATGTTTGTGTGTAGAATCGTCTACAAAATAAACATTGATAATCTACAAATTCGATGATTGTTATTTCAGCGTTCTCGTCACCTAAATATGCGTCGTCATCTGCGCTTATTTTTTCAGCTAATGAAGCAATGCTTTGTGCGCTTAGAAAAATAAATGCGAAAATCATTAAAACTGCGATTTTTTTCTTCATGGTGCTTATCGTCGTGAATTTCTATTTAAAGCTTTCTTTGCTGTCTCCTTATCCGAAACCCAGATAAACCCGATTTGTTTCTTTCCCTTGGTGATTAGACGTTGAAGATTGTTATAGCGTTAGGTGGCAATGCTATCGCGCCGAAAGGCGATACAAAAAATACCCAGCGTGCGCTTCGTTCTGTTGTTCCCTTACTCGTGAAACTTATTTCAAAAAATCGTGTTGTCATTGTTCACGGTTCAGGCCCACAAGCAGGCATGTTGCAGCAGGTAACACATCAATCGCTTGATGTTATTGATGCCGAAATTCAAGGTCAGTTGGGTTATCTTATTGAACAAGAATTGCTTTCTGGACTTCAGCATCGGCGTGTCCGCAAAGAAGTTGTTACTCTCGTTACGCGTGTTGTTGTTGACAGGCATGATGCGGCGTTCAATCATCCCACCAAACCAGTTGGCATGTTTTATACAAAAGTACAAGCTCTGAAGCTTCAGAAGAAAGGCATGATAGTGAAAGAAGATGCTGGGCGTGGCTATCGTCGCGTTGTCGCAAGTCCAGTTCCCAAGAAAATCATTGAAGGTCCTGTCATTGTTGATTTGGTCCAGAAAAACGTTGTTGTCATCGCTGCAGGCGGCGGTGGCATCCCTGTCAGTTATCATAGAAATAAGTTGCGGGGCGAAGCAGCGGTGATTGACAAAGATTTAGCAGCAAGTTTGGTTGCACGGATGATAAAAGCAGACATGCTGCTCATTATTACCAGTGTTCCTTTTGTTTATCTCAATTTCCATCAAAAGGACCAAAAAGCGCTGCGAAAGATACATTTAAAAGACGCAAAAAAATACCTTCGCCAAGGACATTTCGCAGAGGGAAGCATGGCGCCAAAGATTAAGGCAGCTATCGACTTTCTGCAGCACGGAGGAAAAAAAGTGGTGATACGTGGGATAACAAGTAACGGCACTACGATTGTTCGATGAGAATTATTATCTCAGGTGCGGGCGGACGCGACTTTCATAATTATCTTGTCTATTTTAAATGCAGGCATGATGTTGTTGCGTTTACTGCAGCACAGATTCCGGGTATTGAGAAGCGCGTGTTTCCAAAACAGCTGGCTAGCGGGAAAGATATTCCTATTTATGCAGAAAAATTGCTCCCTGAACTCATCAAAAAGTTGCGCGTTGATGCCGTGTATCTTGCGTATTCTGATTTATCTCATCAGTTTGTGATGGAGTTTGCGTCAAAAGTGCTTGCTGCAGGCGCACAGTTTGGTTTGTTGGGGACAAAAGATACTTATGTCGCATCAAAAAAACCGGTTATCGCAGTCTGTGCGGTGCGTACCGGCTCAGGTAAAAGCCAAACGTCCCGAGCTATTGCAGAAATCTATCGAAAGCACGGGATGCGTGTGGTGGGCGTGCGTCATGCAATGCCTTATGGAAATCTGCTGAAACAGACATGCCAGCGGTTTGCATCCGTCGATGATTTTAAAAAACATCATACTACAATAGAGGAAGAAGAAGAATATCAGCCATGGATAGACCACGGATTCGTTGTCTATGCTGGATTCGATTACAAAGAAATTGTTCACCAAGCTGAAAGAGAAGCAGATGTCATTATCTTCGATGGCGGGAACAACGACATTCCTTTTTTGAAACCTGACTTACTTGTTGTTGTTGCTGATCCGCATCGTCCCGGTCATGAACTCACGTACTATCCCGGTCATGTCAATTTTTTGCTTGCTGATGTGATAGTCATCAACAAGGTTGACAGTGCTCCACTCTCTGCAGTGAAACTTGTTGAGCAGCACGCCCTACAATATAATCCTCAAGCACCTGTCATTCGCGCACGTTCAGATGTTATTGTCGAACATCCCGAACTTATCAAAGGCAAGCGATGTGCTGTTGTGGGTGATGGTCCAACGCTCTCTCATGGCGGCATGAGCTTTGGCGCAGGAACATTGGCAGTGAAGCAGTATGGCGGCAAGCTTGTGTATGCACGACCTTACGCAGTCGGAAGTATCAAGAAAACATTTGAAAAATTTTCACATCTTGCTCATGAAATCCCGGCAATGGGCTATGATGCGCATGAGCTGAAGGATTTGGAGAAAACGATTAATAATGTTCCCTGCGATATCGTCATTGATGGCACGCCTGCAGATTTGGGTCGTGTGCTTCATCTTCGAAAGCCGCTGATTGATGTTCGTTACGAATTGGGCAAAGATGCGGTAAAAAAGCTTGAATTGCTGCTCAAGAAACGAAAACTCTTATGAAACATTTGCTGACGCTTGCTGACTGGACATCGGAAGACATCCTGAAAGTGATAGCACTTGCGTTGCGCATCAAAGCAAAACCTCGAAAGTATGAACATGTTCTTGATGGGAAACGATTGTTGATGCTCTTTGCGAAGCCAAGTTTGCGAACGCGACTCAGTTTTGAAGCTGCGATGCTTGAACTTGGTGGTCATGCTATCTTTTATGATATTGCAACCAGTCCCATGGGCAAAAAAGAAACGGTGAAAGATACGGCCCGTGTTTCTTCGTTGTATGTCGATGCTGTTATGGCTCGATTATTTGAACATGCAACCATTGAGGAATTTGCTCGTTATGCTACTGTGCCTGTTATCAATGGATTGACGGACAGTCATCATCCCTGTCAAGCGCTTGGCGATTTCATGACAATTTGGGAGTTGTTCGGGCGGTTTGATGTTCATCTTGCATACATGGGTGATGCGAATAACAATGTCACTCATTCTTTGATGTTAGCGAGTGAAAAGCTCGGTGCGCATATGACCGTTGCTTGTCCTGTGTCGCATGAGTTTCTGCCAGCAAAAGAAGTTATGCGACAAACCAACGCACGCATTGTTAGCGTGAACGATGTTAAAAAAGCAGATGTTGTCTATACTGACACTTGGCAGAGCTATCAAATCCCCGACAAAGCGATGGCACGACGGCGTCGTATGCTTCGACCCTATCAGGTCAATTCAAAAATTTTTCCGTCACAAGCGTACTTTATGCATTGTCTTCCTGCAAAACGTGGAGAAGAAGTTACTGCTGATATTATCGATGGAACACGAAGTGTTGTGTTGCGTCAAGCTGAAAACAGAAAACATATTGAGAAAGCTATTCTTGCAACACTTCTGGGGGCTCTATGAAACAGATGATTATTCGTGAAGTCGAAGGTGGAAATCGTATTGCATTCGTCAGTAGACAGGCATTTATTGATTTAGTTATCAGTGCACTCGAAGTGTACAAGAAAGAAGCATTTGGATTGCTTATTGGCAGGACTGAAGGTTCGCAGTACTTCATTTCTGATATTATTCCTTATCAATCTGCGCAGCGCAGCTATGAATGGGTCAACATGTCCTCGCAGCGCATCAACCGAATCAATTTCGCACTGGGACATTTGACCAATCATGAAGTCATCGGTGATTATCATTCTCATCCTCAGGGACCGGATAAGTTGAGTGCGACTGACGTCAGTGATTTATTCAAAGGTGTGCGACGACTTACCTGTTTGCTTAGTGTTTACAAGAAAAAGTCGAGAGAGCCGTGGAGACATGAGGATTATAGTATTATGGGAAGCATCGGTGGCAGGTATTTTGTGCGACTGATGGCGTATGAAGTCGATAGGAAAAAGGGTATCATTCATCGTATCAATGTGGTTTGTCCGTACATGAAACGGGTGAACAAAGCGAAGTTGTTTAAAACGAGAGTGAAAAAATAGTTAATCTTATTGAGTTACGAAAGGAAGAAAAAAATTAAACGTACGTATTTTTTTGCATTCCTTTTGCTCAAATGACTACCATTGATGTTGACATGTCAGAAATCAGCATTCGCAAGCGTCGGGCTTCAGCCCGATGTTAGAATAGCTGATTTCTGAGCATGCTCAAAAACATGCTATGGGCTTTAGCC
>C687J35174_10009071_pt1 | contig 12531 bp, 10 predicted proteins | sample RifCSPhighO2_01_FD_35174 | JGI IMG/M metagenome (IMG submission 35174) | reverse complement strand
AATTTACTGGAGATCTCTATAAATTAAATTGTAATAAAATTAGGCCACCCAGTCCTATTAAATTAAGAAAGAAAATTAAAATTAATAAAAATTTATTAGAGATTGTTGGTCTTTATTTTGGAGATGGCGCAAATTCTAAAAGTGGTAGCGGTAATAGAAGAGTGGCTCTGGCTAATAGTTGTGTTTATTTACAGAGATTTTGGATTCAATTTTTGAATGACCTAGGAATTAAAAAAGAACAACTATACTTTCAAATTCAAGTTGGTAATAATAACTTATTCTCTGATGCAGAGCTCTTATCTTATTGGAAAAATAATTTGGATGTTGATAAACGCAGGTTTTGTAATATCTCAGTTAAGAAAGATACCAAAACTATTGATTATGGTTTAATTGTTGTTAACTTTCATAATAAGCTATTTAGGGAAATATTTGATAACATCTTTAGTTTTTGTTTAAATATTTGTAAAAGAGATAGAAGCCTTGCTGCTAGCTTCCTTAGGGGGTTATTTGCAGCTGAAGGATATGTTCATCTGAATAAATATGGGTCGTTAGCTTGGTTAGATATACCAGTTAAAGATAATAAAAGGAGAAGGTATGTTGGGTACCTATTTGATTACTTGGGTATAAAAGTAAAAAGTACAAATGAAAGAATTTTAATTACTAGCTATTTGAATTTCAAAAAATGTGATTCTATCAATTTGTGTGATTTGCATCCAAATAAATTAAAAAATTTTGAAATGGGTTTAAATCATTTAGTAACTTTTGGTAAGGTGCCTATATTGTCTAAATTAAAAATAATTGCATCTATAAGTAAATATCCTAAGACAAGATTCCAAATTGCGGAAGAGAATGATTTGAGTATTTCTGTTGTTCACAAAGCCCTAAGAGATTTAGAAATTAAAAAAGCAGTTGAGAGAGTAGGAAAAATACATATTGAAAGTTCCTTAAAACCAAGAGATCTTTGGTTTTTGAAAGATAGGATCAGTGAATGTGCTCTTATGAAAAGAGATTATTAAGAAATTTAAAGGGAAGTTTCCTGGGTTTTAAAAATATCTGAAAACAAATCTTCTCTTCCTCTAAAATATCTAACCAGAGTTCGAATATGTAATTTATTGTGTTGTATATTCGCTTCTTGTTTTTTGTTCTTCCACATTCTGAGTTATTAGATAGATTAATCTTCCTTGTCTTAAATCATATAATTGTCTTGCGGCAGATAAGGTTTCTCTAGTTGCCGGAATTGCGGTTATTTGAAGCCCCATTCTAGCTAATACATCTTCTATTCTTTTTGCTTGTTGTTTATTACGATCTGTTGGCATTTTTTAATGACTTATTTACGCGTTGCTAATCTTGAATAGGTTTAAATATGTTGTCCTTTTCATTAAAATATGGAATTAGTACAAATTGGCGCTGAGGCAGTATTAACTAAAGAGAATAATAAATTAATAAAATATCGTGTTTCTAAAGGATATAGATTAAAGGAAATTGATGAAAAATTAAGAAAATTTAGGACCAGAAGAGAGAGTAAAATATTAGAAAAATTAGATTTTGTTCCTAAGGTTTTTAGTTCTGATGATAAGAATATGAAGATAATCATGGAATTTGTAAATGGCGAATTAGTTAAAAATGTTTTAGATGGATTAAATGAAAAAGAAAGAAAAGAAATATGTGAAAAAATAGGCGAACAAATCGGAGAAATGCATGATTTAGGAATTATACATGGTGATTTAACTACTTCTAATATGATCATAAGGGTTTTACCATTATCAACCCAGAAAAAAGAAATTGTTTTTATTGATTTTGGTTTGGGACTTTTTTCTAAAAAACTAGAAGATAAAGCTACCGATTTAAGATTATTTAGACAGGCATTGGAAAGCAAGCATTATAAGGTTTTTGATGAAAGCTATAAAGCTGTTTTGGATGGATATAAAAAAAGTGAAAATAGTAAAGAAGTTTTAAAATGGTTAGAAGAAAAAGTTGAGAAAAGGGGAAGATATAAAAGGAAGGTTTAAAAATATTGTATTCTGTTCTATTTCTATATAGCCCCATAGTCTAGTGGCCAATGACGCAGGCCTTTGGATATTTTTATCAATAAAAGAAAGCCTGAAGCCCAGGTTCGAATCCTGGTGGGGCTAATTTTATTACGATAGTAATCACAATAATTTTTATATAGTTCTAAGTTCTAGTTTTTAAGGGGGTGTTCTGTAAAATGGAAAAAGAAAAGGAAATTGGGGATGTTTTTTCTTACTATAATAATATAGGAGTAATTGCTGTAAAATTAAAAGATAAACTTAAGGCGGGCGATAAAATTAGGATAAAAGGAAGTACTACTGATTTTGAACAAGTGGTTGAAAGTATGCAAGTAGAACACGAGATGGTAAAAGAAGCGAAAAAAGGAACACAAATTGGGATAAAGGTAATAGATAAAGCAAGAAAAAACGATAAGGTTTACAAAGTAGCTTAGAAAAAGGTTTATAAAGGGAAAATTCAGGATAAACAAATAGGATAAGTTGGTATAGCCTTTTAGGAAAAGGCTAGCGAAAAACGCTGAAAAGTCAGTGAATAAAAACTTACTTATACCAGATGGCTTTCTTAGAAGAGCCCTTTAAAAAAGTGCTCGCGGAAACTAGGAAAGAAATTATTCTGGTTAACTTCAAAAATGGCAAAAATGCATAGTAGGAAGAAAGGAAAATCTGGTAGCAATAAGCCTAGTGTAACAATTAAAAAATCATGGAATATTCATTCTGCTAAAGAAGTAGAGCAATTAGTTATAAAATTAGCAAAATCTGGAAATAATTCTCCTAATATCGGCTTAATTTTAAGAGATAGTTATGGTATTTCTAATGTTCAACTTATCACAAATAAAAAGATAAACCAGATATTAGAGGAAAATAAATTAAACAAAGATTTACCTGANGATTTAATTGCTTTGATTAAAAAAGATATAAGATTAATGAAGCATGTTGAAACTAATAAGAAAGATATGACTGTTAGGAGAGGTTTGATATTAACTGCGAGTAAAATTAATAGGTTAGCAAAATATTATAAGAGAAATAATAAATTACCTCTTGATTGGACTTATGACAGAAGTAAAGCTAAATTGTTAATAGAATAAAATGGAGGTTTTTCTAAATAAGATAAAAGAGGGCGTTGATAAACTAAGAAAATTAAATGGTATTGTAAAGATTATAACCCATATTGATGCAGATGGTTTGAGTTCTGGGGCAATAATAATAAAAGCTTTACAAAGGGAAAATATTAATTTTTCTTTTTCTTCAGTTAGATTAATAGATGAGAATGTTATTGATGAGATGAGTAGGGAAAATTGTGATATTTTCCTTTTCTTGGACCTTGGAAGTGGCAGCTTAAGTAAGATTGAGGAGAAATTAGGAGATAGAGAAGTTTTCATATTAGATCATCACAAAATTGAGGATTATGAATTTAAGAAAATTTTTTTGATTAATCCGCATATGTTTAACTTAGATGGTGGTGTTGAAATATCAAGTTCTGGGATATGTTATTTTTTTGTAAAATACTTAAATTCAAAAAATCAGGATTTGGCCCATATAGCTTTGCTTGGTGCTATAGGAGATATGCAGGAGAATAATGGTTTTAAATCTGAGCTCAATGATTATATATTGCAAGATGCAATAAATGAAGGCAAAGTAGAAGTTAAAGTTGGACTAAGGATGTTTGGGATGCAGACTAGGCCTATAAATAAAGTGCTTGAATATAGCATAGATCCTTATATACCCGGAGTTACTGGTAGTGAAGGCTCAGCAAACAGATTTATTGAAGAATTGGGAATAAACGCCAGAGTTGATGGAAGGTATAAAAAATTAGTTCAGCTTGATAAAGATGATATGAAGAAGCTAGTAGCAGGAATAATATTAAAAAGAATTGGTATTGAAGAAAACCCAGAGGATGTTTTGGGTTCTATCTATATATTAACTGAAGAGGAAGATGAGAGTCCTATGAAGGATGCAAAAGAATTTAGTACATTATTGAATTCTTGTGGAAGAATGAATAGGGCTAGTTTAGGTATTGGTTGTTGTTTGAATGATAAAAAAAGTAAGAATGAGGCTCTTATCTTGTTGAATAATTATAAGAGAGAAATAATTAATGCATTGAACTGGTACAATGCCAATAAAGACAAGTTTATTGAAGAAAATGGATATGTAATAATAAATGCAGGCAATAGTGTTAGAGATACCTTGATAGGAACTTTAGGTAGTATATTATGTAGAAGCAACCTGTATCAAGCTGGAACTATTGTTATTACAATGGCTTATACTATAGATGGAAGCATAAAAATAAGCCTTAGACTGGTTGGAAAGAAAGAAATTGATTTAAGAGAAGTTATTAATAATATTGTTAATAAAGTTGGCGGTGTTTGTGGTGGGCATAAACAAGCAGCAGGAGCACTAATAGATCAAGAAAAAGAGGAAGAATTTATCAAAATAACTAAATTTGAATTGAATAAATTGGTGTTAGAAGAAGAGGTTAAGTAAACGGAAAGTTTTTAAAAGGGTTAAAAATATTTAGGTTAAAAATGGCACAAGAAGAAATCAAGAAAAAGAGAAAAGTGTGGGTTAGAATAGTTGGACCTAAGGATTTTAAAGACAATGAGCTTGGCGAAAGTTATGTTAATGATGCTAATGTTCTAATGGGTAAAAAATTAAAAATTGACTTGTCTCATTTAACAGGGGATTTTAGGAAACAGAGTGTTTCTCTTGGTTTTTTAATTACAGAGGTTAGTGGAAATCAAGCTAAAACTGAAGTGATTTCTTATGTTGTTTCAAATGCCCATATTAGAAGAATGATAAGAACGGGAAAGGATAAGTTTGAATATTCATTTGTTTCTCCTATAAAAGATAATAAAAAAATTAGAGTTAAAACTTTAGTTTTAACTAAAACAAAAACTAAAAATTCTGTTTTAACTTCTATCAGGAAAGGAATAAATGCTTATTTTGTCGAATTAGGCAAAACCGCTAATTTCTATGATATTTTAAATATAGTTGTTGGTGGGGAACTTACCAGAAATTTGAAAGGGCAATTGAAAAAGATTTATCCTTTAAGTGTTTTTGAGATTAAAAGCATTGAACTGTTGAAATAGTTAAATTTTTAAAGAATTCTTTTATATTTCTTATTATTAAGCCGCCGTAGCTCAATGGCAGAGCATATCTTTATAAGAGCTTAGCTGCCTTGTAAGCAGAAGGTTATCGGTTCGAGTCCGATCGGTGGCTTATTTTTTATTCTTTTAGATAATTATTTATACATAAGGAATGAATATTTTATTTATGAAGAGGTACATTTTAATATTTTTAATTTGTTTAGTAGTTTTATCTTTAGTCTTTATGTTTTCTCAAGTAAATACTTTTGTTCTCAGAGAGGTGACTATAAAGGATCAATGTAGCATAAATGCGCATTCAGATTCAGATGCTATTAAAGTAGTATTAAGAGTAACACAGTATGGTAAAGTTATGGTTTCTTTATACCCTGAAGGATCTGAAGGAGATATAGACCAAGCACAAATTATTACCTTGACTGAAATTTCTAAGGATAATATCTATAGATTTACTTATCAAAATAAAGAATATGTAACAGAACCTAAAATCCTGGAAGATGTTTGTTATATTGATAAAGTAGATAAAACAGAACAAAGAGCAAGTATTCAAGAAGAAATTGTTCACATAGAAGGGCGTTGCACAACTGCTTCTGCTAATGTTCCTGGTGATCCTAGTGCAAACCAGTGTAGTTGTTATATTGATAAAAATATAAATGATGTAAGAGTTCTGACTCATCCGACATATATAAATGAGATAATTCCTTATGTACAAACTGGTCGTGTTTATGGTACCTGTCCAGATCCAAAAAGCTGGGATATAATAATTCAAACAACTATATCAGAAACAGAAGAACCAACATCGCAAATAACCATACCAACTACATCACCTTCAGGTCCTAAAACATGCGAAGACCTTAACAAAAAAGAATATATTAATCCTTATGAGAATTGGTATAATGCATGTAGACAAAGCCTACTTAATTGTGAAGTTAAGTCTAAAAAAGGATTTTTAGGTTCTCCACTTGATATTTGTGTTGCTAAGTGTACTGATACAGATCTAAATGATGATCCCTTGGAAAAGGGAATAGTAACATTTGGGTCTGAGACTAAACAAGATGAATGTATTGATGGTAATAATGTTAATGAAGTAAATTGTGAAAGTCATGGAGTGGGATTTGCTTCTACTAGACGTGATTGTCCGAATGGGTATATTTGTCCTGAAAGAGAAGGAGCTTGTATAAAAAAGACAGAAATAGAAAAGGTTGAATTAAAGTTAGATTCTTCTGGATATAATTATTATCATGTTTTGAGAAATCACAGGATAGATGCAGAAAAATATGCAGAAACAACAAAAATAAATAATAAAGATTATTTAGTTATAACCGAAGAGTCTGGATTCTCTGATGAAAGACAACCTGGTGGCTTGGTTTGTAATATATTAGTTAATAATCCTGAGAAAAAAGAAATAACTACTGATATTAAGCTATATTCAAGAAAGGAGGTAGATGATCCATTTGTTTTAAAGACTTTAAAAACAAATTTGCCTTGTGAGTATTATCCATATGCTGGTTCTGATAGTTACAGGTGTATCTTAAAGATTTCAAAGAATGAACTAGTGAGAGGAGAGCAGATTATGTGTGGAGCAGAAATCGTACAAAAAGACAGTGGCGAACTTATAACGGTTTCTTTGGCTGACCGTTACGATGAAGCTGAAAAAGATTCTATAAAACAGCTTTCAAAGGAGGATATTGTAATAGCCCAATACAAATATATAATGATGACAGTAACTGATAAAACAGAACATGGCAGAAGTATAATAAGCAATGGAGCCTTAACTAGTGCAAAAAATTGGTTAAATTTTTTTTATTCATTAAGCGAGGTAAATAAAAATATTAAGCTTGGAGCAAAAGAAGTTTACTTAAAAGAAAATATAGAAATAACTAGGAACGATATTACAAATAAAGTTGGTGAACCAAACGATATAGCTGATTTTATAGCAAACTTAGTAGAAAAAAATTATTATTTTAGTTTAAGTAGAGAAAAAGACGCCATTATAGCTATTGTTCCTTCGCCAACAATGCTTTGGATAAGTGAAAAAAATAATATTGATAATGCATTTGTAGTAAGAGATAAAACTGTTGATAACAAAATAGAATATAAGCCAGTAATTTTTATAAAGTATGGTACGCAGGATAAAACTTTGGCCCACGAATTTGGGCATTATTATGCTAAGTTATGTGATGAATATGATCCTATAACTTGGGGTTTACAAAATTTACAACTAGCTCAATTTGGTGATGGTTGTCCCAACCCACAAGGAGATGATGGTATGGTAAGATTTCCTATCTGTTGTTATGCTGAATATAAATGTTGTCTGAAAGATAATAAATTTGAATGGAAATTACCTAATGAATGTAGAAAAATTAATGGTGAAATGCTTTCTATTAATGAGCAAGAAGAAAAATGTGGAGAACCACCTAACGGTAATATAGCGATTCAATTTTCTGTAGAAAATAGGTGTTTAAACTTACCATATCCAGAATGTTATGGGATGCCTTATTCTGATACAAGTGGTGAACATAGTTTCGATATCAATTTTGTGCGTGAGAATGCAGTGGCATTTTCGATTATGGGGAAACACCCAAATGGACCATACGTATATCCACAAATTGCTAAATGTCCCTTAAGAAACTGCGAGGATATGCCATAAATCTTATGACTTATTTTTTTAATATAAAAACAAGATTTTTTCCAAATGGTTTTGCTTTGATAATTTCAAACTTAGTTTTTTTAATCAATCTTTTTAATTCAAAATAAGTAAATAAATGGTAGTATCTTTTGTAGACTTTATTATTTATTTTCCATGAAACATAGGTATCTTTAGATTTAAGTAAAAACTTTAACTGTAATTTATTCCATACAGTTAATAGAACTAAACCGTTTTGTTTTAAAACGCGATGTGTTTCTTGTAAAGATTTGAATTGTTCTTCTTTTGTTTCTAAATGATGTAAAGAGGCTAGATGTAGGCAATAGTCAAATGAATTATTTGGATAAGGTATTTTTGCAATATCTGCTAATTCTAAACTAATTTTTACTTTATTCTTATCAGCTAAAGCCTTTGCATTTTTTAACATATTTTCTGAGAAATCTATACCAGAGCATTCAAAATTTAAATTTGCAAACGGAATTAAATTTCTAGCATTACCACATCCTATATCTATAATCTCTCCTTTGTTTTTACAATATTTATTTAGAAACCAAATTACTTCTTCTGTTGGCTTTTGCCTAAAATTGTGCCATTGAGATGCTATTTTATTCCATATTTGTTTTTGGTTCATTTGATTAATGGGCCCAGCAGGAATTGCACCTGCGATTCCTACCATTTTGAATCTTGTTTCGTCAAGGTAGTGTCTTAGCTACTGGACCATGAGCCCTTAGACTAAGCTTTTAATTTATATTTTTTAATCCTTTTCTTAGTAACTAACTTACTTAGTAACTTAATAAGTAAACTTTAAATAGTCTAAAATTTCCTATAAAACAAAAGAGGATGAAGAAATATTTACTTCTGATAGAAGACGAGAAGCTTTGGAGTAGATTTAAGTCTATTATTAAAAAAGATATTAATACCGAGATTATGGAGTTAATCAAGAAAAAAATAGAGGGAAAACTATGACAAGAGCCTTTCTTTTGGAAAAAGAAACGTTCGCGAAAGAAAAAAAATTAGGGAAAAGAGGGCAAGTTACGGTTTTTATCTTATTGGGTATCTTAATAGTTGTAATAGCTGGTGGAATATATTATACTGTCTCAAGACAAAATCAGACTCTAGAACCTAAAGAGAAAGAAGTTCCAAGCCAAGCTCAAACTGTTAATTTATATATAAAACAGTGTGTAAATACAGTTTTAGAAAGCGGAGTCAATCTAATTGGAAGACAAGGTGGGTATATTGAAATTCCTCAAGATCCAGTTGGTGTTGGAGAATTTAAGAATTATTTACCTTTATCTTTGAATAGTAAGGTTGTTTATTGGTATTATAAAGCTGATAATAATGTTGATTTTATACAAAAGCCAAGCATAGAAAGTATGGAAGAGGAAATTACTAATTATATTGATAATAATTTAATGAGTTGTTTAGGGGAATTTAATGAATATCAAGGATTCAATGTCAGAAAAGGAAAAATAAGTGTCTTAGTTGATATACAAAAATCTAAAGTTGTTACTAGGGTTGATTTTCCGGTAAGAATTGAAAAAGGAGATTTTAACTTTGATTTTGATACTTTTTATGGTGAGTATAATGCTCCTTTAGGTGAGTTATTTGAAATTGCTGAGAAAGTTTATGATAAAGAGCAGGGAGATTATTTCTTTGAGAAAAAAACATTGGATATGATGAGTGTTTATGATGAAATACCCTATGTTGGAGAAGTTGATAGTTGTGTTGCTCCTGTATGGGTTAAATATAATGTTGTAAAAGATTTCAAAAGGATAATAAGGGATAATACTTTGTTTTACAAGATAAAAGGAACTGATTATGTTTTAAGCAGGGAGAAAAATTCTTATTATGAACTTGATGCAGGTGTAAATGCAAAAGAGGTACATGCAAATTTCTTGTTTTCTGAAGTATGGCCTTTTACATTAGAAGTATTTCCTGAAGAAAATGGATTATTGAAAGGACATAGTGTAACTGAAAACTTGGGTGAAGCCAGAGGTTTGGCTGAAGCTTTTGTTTGTATGAGTACTTATGAATTTATTTACAATGTGCAATATCCTGTTTTGATAATATTAAATAAAAACGATTATACTTTCCAATTTAGCAATATGGTTGTAATAGATAAAAATACTCCTAGGGTGAATAAAGATGAATTTTTTACAGTTGATAAAGAATATGACCAGAGATTCTGCCAAAAACAGATTGATTTTAATGTAGATGTTGTTGATGAAAAATTCAATGTTATTGATAAGGCAGATGTTAAATATAAATGCATAACTCATTCGTGCAAATTAGGACAAAGTGATAATGGATTGTGGAAAGGGCAGGTTCCTTTATGTATAAATGGCGAATTTGTTGGTGAAAAAGAAGGATATCATTTTGGAAGAGCACAGATTAGCACTAATGAACCTGGAAGTGCTTTATTGGTATTAGAGAAATTAAAGAAAATTAAAGTTGATGTTATAGCAATAAGAGCTGGGAGCGGTGAAGTGAGAGAAGGTGAAAAAGTATTTATTGATTTAGAAGAAAAGAATAAGAAATTTAGCAGATTTATAATTTATCCGGAGCAAAAAGAGATTGAATTAATACCTGGAGTTTACACTGCCAAAATATTTATGACTAGCCCTGTTACTGGTGGATTAACTGTGCCTGAAAAAATAATTAATAACTGCGCTACTGTTCCTAGGGGAGCATTTGGTGCTTTATTTGGAATAAATGAAGAGAAATGCGAGGATGTAACAATACCAAGCACTACTGTAGATCAAATGATGACTGGAACTAAAGACTTTACTTTTTTAGTAACTGAGAATGACCTTAAGAAAAACAAATTAATATTTTATGCTCCCTATTATGGGGTTATAAAAGATGTTACTGATATTGGTAAATTAATGGAACAAGAGGGAAAAAATCCTAGTTTCGAATGAACAAAATTAAATTAATCGGGATATTTTGTATTTTTTTGATAGTTAGTTTACCAATTGCTAGTGCTCAGATTGTAGGGCAAGTTAATCCTAATGAAAGATCTAATCTTGATTTAAGTGGCAGACAATTGCCTGATGGGCATTATAGAATTGGAAATAATATTTATTACGGCAATACCATTGTGTCAACAGATGGAGTCTATAAAGGAACTATTGGTTATAATCCAAGTGGCGTTATTGGACAACCTACAAATACGTATACTGGTCAAGTAAATCCTTATTCAAGTTATCCTTACTCTGGGCAAGTTCCTTCTGGGCAAGTGCAATTTAATACAGGACCAAGTTTTATACCTAGTTATATGGATAGAAGTGGTAATCTACTTCCTGGATATACGAGAGATTCTAATACAGGAGAGATAAGAGATCAAAATGGAAGAGTTATTGCTACAAAAGATGAAGCTGATAGAATTGGTAGTTCTCTTAGAGTTGGAGCGGGTGAAATCAACTTTAATTATATAGGGCCGACTAATGGCAGTGGATTAAGTTTAGGTACAAGTACTGGTAATTTGTTATTGAATGTTAATAGATATGAACCTACTGTTTTAACTGCTAATTTGATTGAAGAGCAAAGTGTTCCTGTTTATGCTTTTTTATCTGGAAGTATTGCTACTGCTCCTGGAATTGCTCCTAAAATAAGTTATATGGATGTTAATGTAATTGGTGGAGATGTGCAATATGTTGCTGGAAAGCCAAGATTTAATCCTCCAATAGCTTATACTTTGGAAGATTTAGGTTATGTTGAAACTTGGTTAACTAGAACTCCAAAAGAAACTCAAGTTCCAAATAAAATTGATTTGACTTTACAAGCAAGAGTTCAATTTGAAGGCGATAGTACTGTGCCCATATTTGGTGGTGAAGAGAGGAAAATTTTACAAGAAAACAGAAAAAGAGACATTTTCATTAGAGGCGGGTTTGTTGATCAAGATTTGAGGATCTTTGGTGGAAGAGCTTATTTGAGAGCTAAGTATATTAGTGATAATAGGGTTTCTTTTGATGTTTATACCGGAGATGGAGTTTATATTGGAGAATTAAGCGCTAGTCCAGGACAAGAAACTTATCCAATTTCAATAGTTCCAGGAAGCAATTTCATAGGAGACCAATTAAGAGTAAGAGTTGAAAGAATCTTTGGAGGAAATCAGGATAGTGTTAAGTTTAATATTAAAGGAAAAGATTACATTTATAATAGAGGACAAGAAATACAAGTTGAAAAAGAAATTGCTGGAGAAGATAAAAGAATAAAACCGACTGGTTGGATGGTTCAGGAGATTTTTGTTCCTGGTTCTAGTCAAAGTACGACTACAAGTGGTTCTGGTACTGGTTTTGTTCCAACTACCCAACCTATATCTGGAACGCCACAAACACAACCCGCTACAAGACCCGGTATACAATTGCCAGTAGATACTCAACCAGCAACGATCCCTGCAACTACAAGGGCTAGTGGAGAGATTGATATAGATAATATTCCACGTATGAATGTAGAAGAGTTACATGTTGGTGATATTGTTACAAATATAAGAACTGGTTTAAAAACAAATATTAAAGAGATAGTGCCATTTAATGATCCTTTCATTTCTGGATATAATATTAATATGAATGATGGTACTTCTCGTTTCATATATAAAGATGTTGCAACGTCAACTTTGCAACCTGCGACAAGGTCTGAACCACCAAAGTCAAGTTATGGTTTTTTAGTTTTAAAGCAAGGAGCTTTATTGCCCGGATACGGAAGTGCTAATTTTATTCCTAGTTTTGGTGGAGTTATACCTAATGTTGGTACTGGA
>C687J35174_10009055_pt1 | contig 12548 bp, 11 predicted proteins | sample RifCSPhighO2_01_FD_35174 | JGI IMG/M metagenome (IMG submission 35174) | reverse complement strand
CTTTTACCTGCAAAAGGTTTACAGGCCTTATTAAGGCAGGTTCCTGTTAAACATTTTCCTCCAATAGGAGCGCCGCATGCGCCTGAACTATTTATGTTACATGTATTATCGCACTTACCAGCGCAGGAACACTGTTCCATTAATTTTACAATTTCATCGGATAATTTTTTAATTAGTTTAGATTTTTTTTCGGCCGCTTCTGATAATTTTAAAAAACAATCAACCCGGTCATGATTTAAAAGAGTGGGGCCATTAATAACATTATTATTGTTGTCGTCTATTGTGATTTGACCTTCTATTGGGTCTCCATTACCGTCGTAATCATAACAGTCCATTGTTCTTGATAAAGTACTTTCGGTTAATGTTCCAATAGGTATTTCGTCGTAATATAAAAAAGGCGTTGTATTTGTTGGTGGTTGTGAAAAAAGATTACCAAAAGGAATTGACAATAATCCATCAAGCTTAAAAACAACTAAATTAGGATTAATAGTAAATGCTATTAAATAAGAAGAAACTGTTAAAATTAATCCCAAAATACCAGCTTTCACCCATTGCTTTCCTTCATCTGTGAATTTGCCCATACCTAAAGAAATCAGGTAATAAATGCCGCCAAAAATTATAACAATAACTGCCAAAGTACCGGCTATTGCCATTCCAATATTAAAAAAATATTTTGCATATTCTGGCAAAGTACCATTACCAATACCAAGCCCTAAAATAGTAGGATATTGTTGTTCTAATGCTAAAACAAAATTGGCTTTTACTAAAAAAAAGCAAAAAACTAACAAAAAGAAAAATATTTTTTTATTATAATTATTCACTTTTATTATTATTTTAACTCTTTCCAGACTAATATTGTCCACCCAGGATAAACATCTCCCAGAAAAGGCACTAATTCTGCTAAAAGCGTAAAACCAAATCTTTTTAGTGTTTTTTGAGCAACTTTTTGTACCCCCTTCGTGCTTTTAACAGACCCTGTTCTTATTAACAACCATCCGCCAATAAATACCATTCCTAAGACATCTAACAAAAAAGAGAAAGGTATTCCCACGCCAAAGAAACTCAAAACAAGAAGAATAATTCCGGCCAAATCAAGAGGGACAGCTATCATAAGCATTAAAATCCCCTCTGGTCCCGTGAGATTGCCTTCTGCCATTTAGTTTATTTTAAAATTAATAAAATTTATTCTTCTTCTTTAGTCTCTTCTACTTTTTCTGTTAACTTATCGGTTGCTATTTTTTTCTTTGCTTCTCTGATTTTCAAAACTTCTTCTGGGGCAGTAGTGATTAGCTGGTCTTCTGTGTAGCTGGCAACAACGCTTAAAGCAACATGTTTTTTGCCAGCGAAAAATAATCCTTCTCCCACCGAGGCCTCAAGCAGTAAATACTTTTCTTGTTCTGTTAAGTTGAATGTTTTTTGTACAACATCAATAGTTGCTGGCGATTGTTTCATTAAAAATTGCAGAGAAGAGTTTGAAATAATCGGTTTTCCGTATTCCGACTTCATAAAATCGTCTACATCTTGGGTTATTGTTGTAACTCCAAGAAAGTACTTTCTTCCTCTTTTTGCCAAACCAAACAAAAATGAAGCGCCATCTGGTGACTGCATTAGCCACCACGCCTCATCTACCACTAGTATTCTCTTTTTAAGTTTTGTTCTAATAGTATTCCAAACATAACGCATTACAATATAAAGAGCCATTGGTTTTAATGATTCTTCCATATCTCTTATGCCGAAAACGGCCATATTTTTTTCTATTGATATATTTGATTGCTGGTTAAAAAATTCGGCAAAAGTTCCTTTAGTAAATTTTTTAAGACGTTTTACTAAAGAGCCGGTTCCCTCCATGCTTTCTAAAATTTCTACAAAGTCCGACATTAAAGGAGTATTGTTTTTCCATGTTGTTGGGTCGGATTTGGTTGTAATGTCTCTCACGGCATAAGTTTCTGTTAGTGCTTCATCTATAACGCTGTCTTCTTCAGGGCTTAGCCCGCCCAACATAATTCTCAAAAGTCCAACCAAGTTAATAATGTTTGACCTTAAAATATCTTCTGGGTCATCATCTGGGCCAGGCGTAGGTAAATCAAAAGGATTAACATGACTCGACGAATTTAAAGAAATTTTAAAAAATGAACCACCCACTGCGTCGGCTAAATACTCATACTCGTTTTCTGGGTCAATAACTATTACATCAACTCCTTGCATTAAGTATCGCAAAATTTCTAATTTAATTGCATAGGATTTACCCGAACCCGCTTTTGCAAAAACTACCAAGTTGGCATTTTCTAAACTGAATCTATCAAATAAAACAAGAGAATTATTATGGCGGTTAATTCCATATAAAATTCCTTCATTAGAACTTAAGTCAAAAGAAACAAAAGGAAAGGCGGTTGAAAGGGGTTCTGTGTCCATTGGCACGTGCACATTAATCAGGTCTAATCCGTAAGGGCTGCAAGATATAAATCCTTCTTTTTGGCGAAACAAGGCAGGTTTTATATAAATTAAACGAGATTCAAAAATTGATCTTAAAGTAAGTTCGGTATCTTTTAGGCCTTTTTCGGTGGTTTCATAAATAGTAATATAAATGCCAAACCTAAACATTCTTTCTTGAGCAGTTGTTAATTTATCTCTTAGGTTTTCAATGTCTTTATAGGCAGTTTCTAGGGAAGGGTCTCTTATCAAACCTTTTTCTTCTCTTTCTAAAATTTCTGAAGAAACTTCGGTTATTTTTTTCCTTAATTTTTTTAGAATTAATTCTCCCGAAATTGGATGAATAAAAAAAGATATATCCATTGGTGTATTCAAGTCAATTACTGGAGAAAACCACCCTGTATTTAAATATCTTGGATAAGAAAAAATAAAAAAAGATTTGGCCAATTTCTCGCCCAGTTTTATGTGGTCTTGCATGATTCCAATATAGGGCGGAGCAATAATGTCTCTTACGTCAAAAGCCTCTTCTTCAAAGATTTTATCTGTAATTTCATTTTCCTTTTTTTTACCAAAGATATCTAAGAAAGGTATTTTCATTATAATTTTTGAGCAGAAAATAAGGATATTTTTCAATTCGGGCTGGCCGTGGGTTTGGCGGGCGTTGAAAAATATTCTTATTTTTGCGTATATGGTTTTAAATTACTTCAGAAGTTCTGGTAGTATTTCAGGATAGTATCCAACTTCTGCTTGTTCTGGATGATGTATCGACCAGAAAAGTTCAATAAGTTCAGGAGTTGTTAGGGGAATAGCTTCTAAGCCACAACGCCTTAGCCCCATTGCTAAAAACTCCATTCTTTGCCAAATTTGTGATTTACATCTTTGAAAATCATCATCTTTCATTTGTTCTTCTTGCTCTTTTTTGGTTTTTAAAAAATTAAATTGTTTTGCAACTGCTCCAACACCTAAAACTTCCATTAAACTATATGGCACAACAACATAAAAGTTTTTTGTCATAATCATATCTCCTTTGACTAAGTTTTTTATAAACTCTCTGTAAGAAGCAGTTTGTTGGCGGAGCAGTTCGCTAGTTTGTTTTTCTTCTAAATCTTTAAGCCCGTCTAAATAAGGCGTAATGTTTATGTTGCGCGATTGAATAACTATTTGGCAAGAAAAATCTAAAGAATTTAAAAAAGTTTGAAAAGCATAAATAATAGCCGATTGTTCTTCATCGGATTTTAAAGCAAAATTTATTGAGGAAACCATTAAAATTCCCCTTATGGCGTTGTTTTTTAAAAGCACAACTCCTTCTCTAATATCTTTTATTTCTAAAAATTCTTGTGTTGCTGAATTTGCCATAGTTTTAAATTATTTCGTTTTTAGTTCTACCTCTGTGTGTATTTTTTTTAATCTGCTTTGCTGAACTTTCAAAACAGGTCCTTCTTCTATTTTTCTAACCTCAACTCTTTTAATGGTTTTGAAAGGGTAGGGCGATTCTTTTTTTTGCCAAACATAACTTTTTGAACCAGCCACAAATCCCAACGACATTAATAGAACATTTACTATAGGAGTTCCATTAACAGTAACAAAAGCCAAAGCTATAGCAGTTGCACTAATTATTACTGAAATAATTACAAAAAGAAAACGAGGCAAAATAAAGTATAAGAGAAAGCAAATAGCCCCAGCTCCAACAACATAAAAAAACTGCCTAAAACTTATAAAGAAAGCTATTTTACCTTCTTGTTCTATAAATTGAGGAATAGGATATTGTTCCATGTTCTTCATTATATCATAGAGAGGAAAAAACTAACAAAGACAGTTATTAACATATTTTTTCATCTATTGACAAGTGTAAAGTAGTATGATATGATTAAGTTGTGAGTCCCTTGTCAACTAAATAAGGAGAGTAGCAATGTGGATACTTTGGTTGGTTGTGCCGGCTGTGTTGGCAGCTTTAACGACCATTCTTTTTTTGGTGCCGATTACCCGTTGGTATACAATGGCGCTAATGGCAAAGTTCGATTTTGTTTTTACCAATGTGCCAGAGTCGTATTTTAAAGAAGTAGTGCGATTTGGAGGGCACAAGGAAACCCTTCTTTCAAAGGCGGGGTACACAATTCACGACAACGGCGATATTGAAGAACTTGAGCCAGGAGAAATGCCAGAAACATCATTACCCGGAGGATTAAGGTTTGTAGGACTGCCATTTATTGACAGAATCTACAAGGGGAGAATGAAGTTTTCCAAAAGTTTGCCTAATGGAGAAATTAAGGATTACGATGTTGAGAACGTTGACAAGTTTTATGCAAAGGTTGATTATCCCTACGCGCTTCCTTTTGTGAAGTGCGAGGACAAAAATAATCTTCCTTTGCTGGGACATGCAACGCTTTTGACACAAATCGTCAACCCGACTAAATCTTTGTTCGCGACAGCAAACTTTTACGACACGATGGTAGGACTTGTTTTGCCATCGGTTCGTGAATGCCTCAAGGTTTTTACCTTTGACGAGATTAAGGTTAAGGATGACCTTGATGAAATCATTTGGGCAGAGCTCAATGCTACTAACCCAGATGTGTCCGGCGATGTGAGTGTGATTGACAAATTACGCGACAAGTACGGAATTGTAATTGTTGCGTTTCGGATTGTTAATATTGACCCGCCAACGGAATATCGCGACATCACTTTAACCAAGTGGAAAGCAGAACGCGAAGCGGACGCCGCTGAAGCTGTTGCTACGGCCGAGTCAAGGAAAGCGGCTGGACCCATTGATATTGCTATGGAAAAATGGGTTAAAAGTGAGCAGGAGTACGAAGAGACTCCCAATGGCGAAAAAAAGCTCACTGAAACTATAGCTGCAGCAAAAAAGAGGCTTCGTGCAAGTGGTGAGTACAAAGAGCACAAAGCTCTTTTGGCTGATCAAATAAACCGTAGTCGCAGAACAGTTCAGGAACGAAAAGTAGATGTTACCAGTGGAGGAGAGCCCCTCAAGGGTGGTTCTATTGCTTCTATCGCTGGCACTATTGTAGGCGCAGTCATAGCAGCAACTGCCGGCAAAGACATCAAGGATGATGATAAGGATAATCCTGGTGGACAGAAAAATCCGCAAGGAAGCGCTGGATCAACCAATCCGCCATCGGATAATCCCGCAGATGCCGCTGAACGTTATTTCAAGCTGAACGGGAAATATCCCCCTTGGGATCCCTTGAAGCGAAAGCCAAACTAAGGGTTCTGACAGTCAGAACCAAAAGGGCAAGCACCAACGTGTGACTTGCCCTTTTGTATTATAAATTTTTACTCAATTGGCTCCTTATATTTATCTGGCTCCTTGTATTTTTTATTTACTGTGGGTACTGATGGTGGCGGTACTGACTTTTTGGGAGGTTCATCGCCGAAATCATTTTTAATATCTGACGATGCGGGTATTTTTTGTGGCAGAGTTTCTTCTGTTGCTTCCACTACTTCCTTTTTTATATGTAAAAGAGATTCCTTTTCCTTTTCTGATAATTTATTCCACAATGTTGGAATAAGAGTATTCTTAATTTCGGTAGCTATTTGCCCAGCAATCTTTTGGGAAACACCAACTTCTTTTTGAATAGAATTTATCATTTCTTTTTCTGATATTTCCGCTCGTGAAAAAAACATCGTAATTTTCTCCAATAAAAATTCAACAGAACTCCCTTCCAAATTATTTTTTTTCATTATTTTAGCAAGAACTAAATCTGATTTTGGACTAAATGTTGATTTTATATTTTGATTATCCATTTTTTATAATTTCATTAATTCGTCGCGCACTTCTTTTAATCTTCTTTCTCTATTGGTTGAAATTCCAGGTGTTGCCAACTCAGCACTTACATGCGCCAGCATTGTTGTTTTGTGTGTAGTTCTATTGGCATGTCCCGCATCAAGCAACTTAAAGGATTTAATATCTTCGGCGTTCCTACTCAAAGCAAATTCTTTAAGATCATCTGGATGTAACCCGCCCAGGTCTGTATTTGCCTTAGTTTCGAGATCCTTACTGCCCCAGTTTTGCATTAACTGTGTGTAGATTGCCTTTTCTTGTCCCCTGCCTATTGTGCCAGCTACAAGACCTCCACTTGCCTCTAAACTTCTCGCTGCGACCATTCTTTGAGCAGGTGTGGCAGTTCCAATAGTAATACCCCGAGCAGTTAATTCTGCATCAATGGCCCCCTTGTGTCCCAAACTCGTCAACGCTGTATCCATGTTTTTATCGGTAAATCCAGCCAATTTTTCGTACTTATTCAGAGCATCTTTTCTCATATTCTTTGGAGCGCCAGATTTTTCCGCAGCTACTAGTGAATCGTTCATCGCACTATGATTGACGGCGCCGGTGCTTGGATCTTTAAACGCCTCATGAAGTTTGCCCTCACTGACTGCTGCTATTATAGCAGCAGTATCTCCATTATGAATTTTATCAAAAACTCTTTGTTCATCTTTTTTGTTGCCAGATTGAAGTGCAGCAGTTAATAGCTTAATTGCATCTGCAAGGACTTTATCATCCTTTCCGGCTTGTGTGCCAGGTGGTATTGCACCAGCTCCTTCCAAAGCTCGCCCAAATGCAGACCTTGTTTTTTGAGCAGTTGCTCGGTAATTAGCAACTACACCAGTTCCCATGCCACCTGTTTTATCCCAAACCCATCCAGCTCCTTTACCTATAGTACCCGTTGTGCCACCTTTACCTGCCATCCAATTAGTAAGATTTTTTACTTTGTTATTTACACCGCCACTTGCTTTTGACAATGCACCCAATCCACCACCTAAAATTTTACCTTTATTCTTATTAGCAAAATTTGTTACTATGCTAGCTCCCATTGCCGATGTTTGCAAAGAAAAGAGAAAGCCGGCGATCAATAGGAAACCAGGCACAAGATATGTAGCAAAATCAATATTTTCAACCCCTGTTGCTTTTGTAGCCTCCTCTGTTACTTTATCTGCCAGGAAAAGGAAAAAACCAGCCGGTATTCCTATGATGCACCATGCAAAAAACTGGTTCCACCACATTTCAAAATATTTTTTAGTAAAAGGAAAAACATAAAAAACAAAAGCTAATGGAGATAAGATTACTAAAATCCATAGCGCCATATATCTAAATATAAAAAGAAAAAAGAAAAGCATAAAAATGATGGTAGCCACAATATTATAAAAAACAAATCCAGTAACCATTCCTAATAAACTGAGAGGATCAATTGCGTCAAAACCAAAAGCTTGTCCTACAATGTTTGTCTGGGTTTCAATTGATTGCATAAATTTTTGTCCGAAATATCCGCCTTTATTAAGAAAATAACCCATCGTTATATTTGAACCATCAATAAATATACCGCAAATTAATAAAGAAAAATTAATAAGCAATGCAACTATTATTAATTTCGGCAAAAGTTTTTTCGCTTGGTACTCTTGAATTCTTAAAGTGGTGGCTATTCCTATAATTACAAAACCCAAAACGACAAACATATTTGCTAAATCTCTAGCAATTGGCCATCCTGTTGCTACTGCTATATTAGCATCGGGACCTGTGATATGAGTATAAGAAGAACCAAAAACATAACTTCCTACTTTTATTGGAATTGACGTAACTCCTAATAATAATGTGTGCGCAGAAGACGCTAATATCCCGCTAACGGCCATAAAAACACCACTCACTGCAAAAATTACTCCGTTAGTAACATTGTTTACTGCAGTCTCAGCAGTCCCAGTCACTGTATCACGCAGCAAATTCCCAATTTTATAGGAATTCCAAACAGGAATAAGATATTCCCACCATGCTGCAAAAGCAATATCTGGCGCAACGATCCCCAATACAACTAAACACAAAACAATAGAGGTAATTATCTTTTTATGTTTTAAAATTGAGGAGAAAAATTTCATTGTATTATTATAACACATCTTAAAAACAGTAAGCAGTGGATAATTATTGAAAAGTGTTTGTTAAGCTAATCCAATTGTCCACACTTAATGTCTCGGCTCTTTGGGTTGGGTTTATTTTATTTTTCAAAAGCCAGAGGTTTATTTGTTGTTTGTCTAATTTTAACATTTTTGGCCCATTCAGTAAACTCAGGGCAAGTAAATTGTTGCCAATTTGTTTTCTTGGTTGTGAAAATCCAGCTTTTACAATTTTGAAAAATAATTCAACAGATACAGATGGTGAAAGTTTTTGGGGAGTAATTTTTATAATTGCCGAGTCCACTTTTGGTTTAGGCCAGAAGTTTTCTTTCTTAACATAAAATATTATTTTTGCCTTGGCATAAAACTGCACAGAAACAGCCAATATGCTCATATTTTTGGGGTTTGCGCAAATTCTTTGAGCTACTTCTTTTTGAACCATTAAAATAATTTCTTCTGGCTGATTTTGGTTGGGTGGATTTTCTAAAAATTTTCTAATTAACGGTGAAGTTAAGTAATATGGAATATTGGCAACCAATTTATATTGTTTTGGCAATTCAATGTTAGTTTTCAAAATATCGCCTTGGATAATTTCTACATTTTTAAATTCTTTTAAGGTTTCTTTTAAAATTTCTATCATTTTTTTGTCTTTTTCTATGGCAATTACTTTACTTACACTTTTTGCCAGTTCTTGAGTAAGCGTTCCAATTCCTGGTCCCACTTCTAAAACAACATCTTCTTTTTTTAAATCAGCCGACTTAATAATTTTTTCAAGAGCACCTTTATTTACCAAAAAATTCTGACCCATTCCTTTAGATGGCACAGTTTTATATTCTGTCAGAATTTCTTTTACTGTTTTTGGAGAAGATAAATCAAAATTCATTTCGTTATTGTAGCATTTTTAGCTGTGGATAAAAACTTGACCTCTTGGCTTGAAAATGGTAAATTTAAGTTACTTTGTATTACGAAATACTTGAGCAAATAAAAAGAAAAGCGCTCTCAGTTAAAATTTTATTTATGGGGAAAAGGCGCACGAGTTCGAAGGGGTTATTTAAAAACCCTTTGTTTTCTTTTGGCTTATTTGCGTTTGTTCTACTCGGAGTTATATCTTTTGGAAATGATAGTTTTGCCGACCCCAATGGTTTGAAAAACAGCGATGCAGTATTTTTTAATACTTTTTTTAAAGATAATAACACAGAAAAAGATAGCCCATTTTTTAGTAAAAATGAGGCAATATCTTTAGAAACCCCCGATTTTAAAATAGTGCAGGATAATTCTATTTATGGAATTTCTACTCCAAGGGTTCTTACCACTCAAGTATTGGGAGCTATTTTTGGCGAATCAACTCAAAACGGTAAAGATATAATAGAATATGCGGTTGAACCGGGCGATACTCTTGAATCAATAGCCAGTGAATTTAATATTTCTTTAAATACATTGCTTTGGGCTAACGAACTTTCAAAAAATTCGCAAATTAAAGTTGGGCAAAAATTAGTTGTTTTACCTGTGTCGGGAGTTATTTATATTGTAAAATCGGGCGATACTTTAAGCGAAGTTAGTAAAGTTTACAAAAGCAAAACACAAGACATAGTTTCTTTTAACGACCTTTCAAATGAAGGAGATATTTTTATTGGAGATATTTTAGTTCTTCCTAATGGAGTGATACCTCAAAGAGCTCCGGTTGCTGTTTATCAGGCGCCGTTGGCATCAAGTTTCTTTATTTTCCCAACAGAAGGAACAATAAGCCAAGGGCTACATTTTTACAATGGCGTGGATACATCTAATAAATGTGGAACTCCAATTTATGCCGCGGCTCCAGGGCAAGTTCAAAAAGTTAAATATGGTTATAACTTTGGCGGAGGTAACTATGTTACAATTTTACATTCAAACGGAGTGGTTACTTACTATGGCCATCTTATGACAAGTTTGGTAAAACCGGGAGACAGGGTGGATGTTGGCGAAAGAATTGGTTTTATGGGTGGAGGTTTAGGCATGGCTGGAGCTGGCAGGTCTACTGGTTGCCATTTGCATTTTCAAGTTATGGGAGCCAAAAATCCTTTAGCAAAATATGGCATTGGAGCTACAATAAAATATTCAAAATAACAAATATTTAAAATAACAAAAAAGCCAAGGCGTGCCTTGGCTTTTTTGTTTAAAGTTATTTTTTACAATTAGTGCAAACTCTTGCTTCGGGATAGGCCTGTAATCTTTCGTCATCAATTTCTTTACCGCATTTTTCACAGACCCCATATTTATTATTATCAATTTTTTCTAAAGCAGAATTAACATCTTTTAAACGGAGTTCTAAATTATGTTCAATAGAAAGAAGATTGTCGTATTCTTGAACCTCGTCTGCTTCTTCTTCCATATTGCCATGTTCTCTATTTGGATATTTCGCATCCCAATTATTTTCTAAGCTTTCATCTTTTACAGCAAAGCTACTTAGTTCTTTTGCAAGAGCTTCTTTTTGGCTCTCTAATTTTGTTTTAAGTTCTTCAATTAGTTGTTTATTCATTGGTTTTATTTTTATTTTGCTCTTCTATTGTATCTTGCGCCCTTATGTCCTCTATAAAATGCCTTCTTTGTTCTTCTTCTCTCTCCGCTGATTGGGCCAATCTTTCTTTTAGCATATTTGACGCGCCTTTTAAAAATTCTTTTTCTTTTACCTCGCCCATAGGGGTGGTTTCTACTGGCTTAGACCATTGTTCTCTCTGAATTTTTTCTTTTTTCTCACTAAATATTTGCTCTCTTTTTTCAGCTTGAACTTGTTGTTCTTCTAGTAGCCCTCTTTTTTTATCTTCAACTCTTTTAATTATTTTTGAGTATACTTCTCTTAAAGACATATCTATTGCCTTTATTTGCTCTCTTAAACTATTCTTTTCTTTGGTTATTTGAAGGTAATCTGTGTCTATTTTTTCCACTTCTCCCTTTATTTTTTCTATTTCTTTTTCAACAATCCACCTCTTTTTTTCTACCTCTTGCCTTTTTGTTTCTAATTCGCCCCTTCTTTCTTCTAAACTCTTTTTTTCCGATGGAACATTGCTCGTTTTTTCTTTTTCCGCTATAAACTTTTGTTCTTCTTCTATTTTTTGTTCCCCTGCTATAATATCTTTAAGTTTTGCTTCTTCTGCTCTTTTATTAATTAAGATTCGGTTTTTTTCTAACGCCAAAGAGGATTCCTTTTCTTGTTCTAAAGCATCTATTTGTTTTTCTAAGCCAAGTCTTTGCGATTCAAAAATAAAAATTTGTTGTTTTTCAGATTCATCTGCATAATTCTTAATTTGTTTTTCTGCCGACCTCTCTTCATTGATATTTTTTGAAAGAACTTTTTCTCTTTGTTGTTCTTCTAATGTCATTCTTTCTTGTTCTCTTTTCTTATTTGCCAATTCTCTTTCTAATTCTTCTGTGGTTTTTCCTTTAATAATTTTGTCTCTTTCTTTTAAGGCATCAACCTCCCTCATTTTTTGAAGGTCTTTTCTCATTGTTATTATTTCAGCTCTTTTTAAAAATTCTTTTGCTTGTAATTCTTCGTCTTTGGTTATTTCCATAAACAATAATAAAAATTATTTTTTAACGAATTTTTTAGGTTGAAAACCAGCATCTACTGCCGATAAATTAATTCTGCCTAATTCGTCAATACCAATGATTTTAACTGGTATTACATCGCCAACTTTAACCACATCTTCTACTCTTTCAATTTTATATGGAGCAAATTTAGAAATATGCACTAATCCAGATTGGCCAGGCAAAATATCAACAAAAGCTCCAAAGTCCATAATTTTTCTTACTGTTCCCGAAAACTCTTCTCCTATTTGCACCTCTCTTACAATTGATTGAATTCTGCTTACGGCATCTTCAACAGCTTTTTGGTCTTGCCCTGTAACAAAAACTAACCCAGAATCTTCTATGTCTATACTTACCCCATACTCTTCAATAATTTTATTAATTACGCTCCCTCTTGGGCCAACAACTTCACCAATTTTTTCAGGATTAATTTGTATAATGCTAATTTTTGGAGCAAAAGGCGAAAGGTTTTTTCTTGGCTCCGATATAGTTTCTTTTATTATATCAAGAATTTTAAATCTTGCATCTTTAGCTTTTAAAAGGGCTTCTTTGAAAATTTTATTATCTATGCCGTTAATTTTTATATCCATTTGAATTGCGGTAATTCCATTTCTTGTGCCAGCCACCTTAAAATCCATATGCCCAAAATGATCTTCTGG
>C687J35174_10009053_pt1 | contig 12550 bp, 12 predicted proteins | sample RifCSPhighO2_01_FD_35174 | JGI IMG/M metagenome (IMG submission 35174) | reverse complement strand
TGAACCTGTCGGGAGTGTTTTTTTCCCACTGGACAAACCAGCAGGGAATACCCACATTCAGTAAACTGAAACTATGCGGGTTATCCATGGGCAGGGGGGTGGCAAAAAGGGTCTCGTAGAAGGCTTTGGTTTTGGTAACATCCGATACCGTTAAAGTGACGTGAGCCAGGCCGTGAGCTTTAGTCATGGTTCTTTTCCTGACCCCAGAGAGGGTATTTTTGGGTTAGAGCATCAACTTCATTTTTGGGCCCAAAAAGGCCGATGCCGGCATAATCGATTTCGAAATCATCTTTGGCGGCCAGTAAACCGGCTAGTTTTTTGTCGTCAGTAGTGACCATCATTTCGGGGACGTATCCTATATACAGTAAGTTGGTTTTTCTAACTTCGGCCATCAAATGTTTGAGCTGACTTGGGGATGCGGTCAGAGTAACAATGGGATATTGGGTATTGCGGGGCAAGTTGGCGCCGTCTTTGGTGGTGAAGTACTTACCGGTGTCAAAGTCGGCGGACATCTTGTTGCCTAAAAACGCGGCAATATGAGCAGAGGTATTCATGACTTGCCAGGCGGGCAGGTCCGGATTGATGACTACGACTAACTTTTGAGTGAAATCCTGCCGCGATTTGGTTGATGCCTGGGCGGATTCCGGGCGGAGGGTAGGAAAGAGGATGACTTCTTTGATGGACCAGGTATTGGTGAAAAACATGGTCAGGCGGTCCATACCGATGCCGATGCCCCCCAAGGGGGGCAGACCGTATTCCATGGCTTCCAGAAAATCTTCGTCGACTGATTGGGCCTCGGCTTTGTCCCGCCTTACGGCCTGCGTGTCAAATTCCCAGCGGGCTCTTTGAACTGCGGGGTCAGTCAGCTCCGACCAGCCGTCGCAGATTTCCCGGCCGCCAATGTAACCTTCGAAACGCTCGACGAAGCCGGGTTTGGTCCGATGGGGTTTGGACAGAGGGCTGACGTCGCCCGGATAGTCGATGACCCAGGTAGGCTCGATGAGATCTTTGGCGACTTTTTTGTCGAAAATATCAAAAATGAGCTGGCCGGAAGTTTCACCCCCTAAGACTTCGACGGCATTTTTACGGCAGTAATCGACCAGCTCTTTTTGGGACAGATCTTGGACGTTTATTGACAGGTGCTTGGCGATTAAGTCCGTCATGGGAATTCTGGGCCAACTGGACCCGATTTCCACCGTAGCGGCGTCCACCTGCATGGCTGTAGTGCCATAAATTTTTTGGGCCAGGTGCTTAAACAAGCCTTCGGTAACGTCCATGACCCGGTGATAATCGGCGTTGGCCTCGTACCATTCGATCATGGTGAATTCGGGGTTGTGGGAATGATCCAGCCCCTCGTTTCGAAAGTCGCGACCGATTTCGTAGACTTTGTCATAACCGCCGACTACCAGGCGTTTTAAGTACAGCTCAAAGGCGATCCGCAGATAAAAATCGGTATCCAGGGCATGCATATGTGTAGTAAAGGGACGGGCATTGGCGCCGCCGTACAGGGGATGGAACATGGGGGTCTCTACCTCAAAAAATCCTAAATCATCAAGGTAATTGCGGGTTTCACGGATGACAATGGTGCGAACATCGAAACGTTTTTTTACGTCCGGATTAAGCAGCAGGTCGAGGTATCTTTTTCTAAAGCGCTCCTCGACGTCTTTCAGACCGTGCCATTCGTCGGGGAGGGGTCTGATAGACTTACCCAATATTTCAAAGTAAGACACATCGACGGTGATTTCTCCGGCAGAGGTGGTGATAACTGAGCCCTCGACTCCCAGAAAATCGCCGACGTCCAGAAGTTTCAAGAGAGAAAATTTATCGACGAGTGTCTTTTTTTGAAACAACAACTGGATCTGGCCAGCAGGATCCCGCAAATCGGCGAAGACCACATTGCCGTGCTCGCGAAGCCGCCACAGCCGGCCGGCGACGGAGACGGTCTGGCCGACCTGGTCACGAGCGGAGGATATAGAGATATGGGCGCGGGAATACTTGGCGGGATAGGGGTCGATGCCCAAGTCGCGCAGTTTTTGGAGTTTGGCCAGGCGGGCTTGGCGGATTTCCTCGAGGCGCGAGTTACTCATGGCTTTATTCTAACAGAAGATGTGCCCGGAGCAGGTCAGAGTACATGGCGATAAAAACTGCCAAACTCCTTTGAGAAACATACTCGTTGGCGTTATGGGCGTGGTCGCCTGACGGGCCCCAGGTAATCACGGGTATTTTCAGGGTAGCCAGGACATTATCGTCCCCGACCGAGCTGCGGGTTATTAAAGTCATTGGGCGGCCAAGGTGTTTTCTGATGGTGGTGTGTATTTCGGCCTGATAAGGAAAACTGTCGAATGAATACCCTGGTAAATAAGGAGTGGACCGGGGCTTCAGAGAAACCCGGGCATGGGACATGTCTCTCAGCAGGGTCAGACAGTTTCCCACTGAATCCAGAGGTCCGGGAAGAATTTCTACCTCCAAAGTTACCCGGTCGCAGACACTCATACCAATTGACTCTCCGGAAATTTTCCTGACCTGGGCGATGGTGTGGGGCGAGGAAAAACAAGTCGTCCGGCGGCGGTAAAATTGGGTCACAAACCGAGCAGACAGGTCTATGGCATCGAGGCCGGCTTGATACCTGGCAATGTGAGCTGACAGACCGGTAAAAACTAATTGGAAGACAAACCGGCCGGTCCGGCCAATGGTGACGCTGTTATCGCCGTAACCAAAATTTGGCTCTGCGGAAACAATTAAAGAAACGTCCGTAAAGAACGATGGAGTTTTTTGAACGGCCATCCAGGCTCCCGAGGAGATATTTTCCTCGTCGACGGCGAGAAAAATTTTGGTGTAGGCGGGGGCCTCACTGACGGCTGACAAGAAGGCAAAAATTCCGCCCTTCATATCATACGCACCCAGTCCATACAGCCTGTCCCTTTTGGGAGTCAACTCCAGGGGAGGTGATTTCCAACCGGGAAGTGTTTTAGTAGCCGTGGTGTCGAGGTGGCCATAAAACATAAGAGAATGCCGGCCCGAGCCTCGAGAGGCCAGGATGTTAAAACGGCCTTGGGAGACAGGCTGCCGGAACATCTTAAATCCCAAACGGCTAAGGTAAGAGGCGAGAAACCGGCCAATTTTATCCTCATTGACAGCGGATGAATCGAAGGAGACCAGTTTTTTAAGTAAGGTAACGTCCATACAAGACTGAGGGGGTTAAAAAGGCGGGAAGCAAATCGTTGTATTTGGTGTGCTTTACCGGTCCGGCGATTTCCACCTGTTGCTTTAACAATCCCCGGCCGGGAAAGCCATAATCAGAACAAACGTCGGCAGAAAAAGTACGCCCTTGGGCGGCGGCCACAATCAATACACCCGCAGATAGAGCATTGCATTCACCGAAAACCAGATCCAGTTCGTAACCTTTTTGGCGATGGTAGGACTGGAAAGCCAACTCCATGAGGAGTTTGGTAGAAACAGCTGTATATACACCCATGTTTCCGTAGCCTTCCTCGGTGGCGGCCTCGGTTATTTCAGCTATGTGGAGATGCCCCCCAGGGAAGGGAATTTCGGCTTGTTCGGCGATGCCTGCGGAAATAATCCGGCCACTTTCACTGGCTACGGCAAAGATGTTGTGAGGGTCATCCAGCATTTTGGCGACATCCTGAGGGGTGCGGTTGAAACGACGGTACAGATCCGAGAGTTGGGCAATGACTGCTGACCTATTGATGGACGGGTCGAGTATGGAGATACCAAAGCCGTTGGCGTTTGGCCGGCTGAAAATCTCCTGAGCAGACTTCGGTCTAACAAGACCAGCCCGGGCGAAATTGGCTCTGATGGTAGCGAGGTCGTCCTCGGAACATGGCCTAGCTTGCTGATCGTTATGGCCCAAGTAAACCAGTACAAGCTGCTCTCCCTGAGTTTGTTTTTCCAGGGGAATCAACGCTTCAAGATGGTCCTGCAGGAAGACATCCTGAGAGTGGGCCCGCAGGAGATGGCCACCTACCAGAGCCCGAAACTGAATGCGGGTTATATTTTGACCGTCGAGGCGTAAAGCCCCCCTCTCAAACTGCCGTTGGAGCAAGCATAAGGCTGGTTCGGACAGGATAGGCCTGAGGTTGTAAAAGGCTTTAAGGCGTTCGTCTGAAGCAACCTGAGGCGGCCAAATGCCACCAATACTGCTGGTATCCGGCCCGTGCTGTTCCGGAGTGTCGAAAAATGAGGGTTCTGTGTCTTTTGACATTTTTCCACTAAAAAACCTCCCGGACGGAGGTTGAAATGCACGAGCACTACCTCCGTCTAGGAGATGGGGCCCTTCTTGGAATTAAAAATTGCGGTCATGGTCTTATTTTACTCTATGGCGGTCACAGTATACAAGATCTTGCCGGCGGGGGCGGCTACTTCTACCTGCTCGCCCACCTTTTTACCCATCAGGGCACGGCCTAAGGGGGAGGTGTGGGAAATTTTCTTTTTGGCCGGATCGGCTTCCCACTCCCCGACTATCTGAAAAGCGGCCTCCCGCTCGCCCACTTTGACAGAAACGGAATTGCCAAAATCCACCTGGCCATTGATTTTGGGGGCCACTACTTTGGCATTTTTGACCAGCTCCTCCAGCTCAGCTATCCGGCCATCGGCGAAGGCGAGATCTTCTTTGGCGCTTTGATAGTCGGAGTTTTCCGACAAATCACCCTGGGAGCGGGCAAAACTAAGCCGGTCCACCAGTTGAGGCCTTTTGTGGTCTACCAGATCTGCCAGCTCGGCTTTCAGCCGGTCCAGGCCGGAGGCGGTGATCATCATGGTTTGGATCATGGACTTTTGTAAAAAATAAGCCGCCGAACGGCGGTAGAAGTGGATACCTGGGGTATTATAGCAGGGGGGCAGGCCTTGTCAATTTGACCAGCTGTGGCTGATTTAAGGTGAATGTTGCCAGAGATAGGTCAAATTTCTGGTAAAATAAGGTGGCTCTTTTGGCTCCATCGTCTAGTAGTCAGGACGCCAGGTTCTCATCCTGGTAACCGGGGTGCGAATCCCCGTGGAGTCACACACAGGGAATGCGCGGACAAGACTTGACCTGGGAAGGAATTACATGGGTGATTGCAAGGTTGACAGCAGTTTAGCCTGGAATGTATAATACGTTCACAATTTGCAAAGGCGTTGAGTTTGGTTTCCCGCCAAACAAGCTGCGTACGATGAGTACGACGGAAGTCAACCGTACAAATGTGACAAATGCGTGTCGGAAACGGAGCGCAGAAATAAGCGTTAGCGAATTTTTAGCTAGCGAAAGCAAGGTGGTACCACGAGTTTCCCTCGTCCTTGCCAAACACACATTAGGTGTTTGGTAGCGACGAGGTTTTTTGATGCTTATGAACCTAAAAAACTTTAAAAATACTTGGGAAAAGGCCCTGATACAGGAGGGTCTGTCTCTGGTGGTAATTAAATCCAACCGAGTTCTCTATGGTGGAAATATATCCGGTATGTCTGGGCTGTTAGAGTGTCTGGAAAAAGGGCATTTGGCTGGTAGCGAGGTCTATGACACTAAGATCGGCTTGGCGGCTGCTAAGTTGCTGGTATGGGGCGGCGCGGATACAATTCACACACTGGTTGCCAGCGAGGCGGCTATCAAATTCTGTCGGGACGACGATGTAAAGCTGGATTATAAAGACGGGGTGAAGCGACTTTACACTAGTGAGGATTTTGGGGGCTGCCTGTATGAAAAGATGGCGTTCAAGTCCAGTTCTTTAGACGAGCTGGTAGACAAACTTAAGTTGTTGCGCGAGGTCCGACTGGGAAGATGTCCCAAAACCTGTGTATTTCCCCTGGATTACTATTCCACGTCCAACCGAAAAACATATGTTAATTTTGGCGAATGGATTACTGTCCAGTATCCGGAGATGGACAAGGCCATTTTAGTAAATAGACAATCTAAAACAGCTAGGACGGTAGCCTCCTGTGAGGTTAAACAAGGCGACTGGGTGGTGGTGGGAAACGGGGAAGGTGTGTATGAGGAAGAAATTGAAACAAGTTTAGACGAAAAGTTTAGATTCATGAGCAGTGAAGTAAGCGGTGAAAGACCTAAAGAAGCCCTGGTAGCTCAAGTAGCCGATCTCGTTAAAGCCAACAGGAGTCTGGGGAAGAGAACACTTTTTATAGGAGGACCGGCCATAGTCCACACGGGGTCCGGGAAATTTCTAGCCGCTCTAATTAGGGAGGGTTGGATTAATGTGGTATTTGGAGGTAACGCCATTGCCACTCATGATTTGGAGGAGAATTATTTGGGGACGTCGCTGGGAACCCAAGTAAAAACTGGTGAAAGAATCGAAGGAGGCCACCATCATCATCTGCGGACTGTAAACATGGTGAGATATTACGGAGGCATAAAAAGGTCCGTGGAAAACAGTATGGTTAAGTCGGGAATATTTTACGAATGCGTGCAAAAAAGCGTTAAGTTTGTGCTAGCCGGCTCGATAAGAGACGACGGACCTTTAACCGACGTGATAACCGATGCAGTCGAAGCCCAGATGGCTATGAGAGAAGAAACTAGAAAAGGGTTTGGGTTGGCAGTTATGGTAGCCACGACGCTACACTCGGTGGCCACAGGAAATTTACTGCCCTATGAAACCCGGAAAGTAATTGTTGACGATAACTTAGCGGCTGTGACTAAGCTGGCTGATCGAGGCACCAACGCGATGGGAATAGTTACCGACTGCGCATATTTTTTAAGCCAGCTATGTAGTGGATTGGAGGTAAGGGTATGAACGACTACTCAAAAAAGTTTCTGCCTAAAAAAAGCCGTGGGTTGCCTGGTTGGTACAACCGGGTGGTGCAACTGGCTGAGTTGGCTGACTACGGACCGGCAAAAGGCACGATGATATTCCGACCTTATGGCTATGCGATCTGGGAACTCATCCAGAAAGAAATCGACTCGCAGATCAAGGAAAAGGGTGTAGAAAATGCATATTTCCCGATGTTTATACCAGAATCTCTTTTGGCTAAAGAGAAGAAGCATGTAGAAGGATTTTCCCCTGAGCTGGCGGTGGTCACAATTGGAGGAGGGGAAGAATTGAAGGAAAGATTGGTTGTCCGGCCAACCAGTGAAACAATTATGTATGAAGCCTATGCGAAATGGGTGCAATCCTGGCGAGATCTGCCGATTTTAATAAATCAATGGAATAATGTGGTGAGATGGGAGAAACGAACCTATTTGTTTTTGCGGACATCAGAGTTTTTATGGCAGGAGGGACATACCGCCCACGCTACTCACGATGAAGCCTGGGAAATGACCAGGTGGGCTATGAATATGTATACCCAAGTTTATAGAGACATCTTTGCCATCCCGGGATATGTTGGACGAAAGTCCGAGAGTGAGAAATTTGCCGGAGCCGATGTCACCTTAACCTATGAGTCCCTTATGCCGGAGGGAAAAGCACTTCAGAGCTGCACATCCCACGATCTGGGACAAAACTTTTCAAAAGTGTTTGATATTAAGTTTCAAAACAGAGCTGGTGAAACAGAGTATGTGTGGCAAACCAGCTGGGGGTTATCCACCCGTTCAATTGGGGCGTTGATCATGATTCATGGCGATGATGCGGGTTTGCGATTGCCGCCAAAACTAGCCCCGGTTCAAGTAATTATTCTTCCTGTGGACACTGATAGCGAAAAGCTTATCGGTTTTTCTAAGGAAATATTACTAAAACTCGAATCTCGAGGGGTGAGAGCAAAAATTGATTGTCTAGAGGGCGAACGTTTAGGCTTTCGAATAAATAAATGGGAATTAAAAGGTGTCCCGTTGAGAATTGAGGTCGGAGAAGATGAACTTAGAGACAAAACCGTTACGGCGGTAAGAAGAGATAGCGGAGAGAAGATAAAAATTGCTGATTTAAGCCAGATAAGCCGGGTGCTGGAAGAAATACAGGAGTCTTTGCTGACTGAAGCATCGGAGTTACTAAACAAGCGGACGTTGGGAGTTGAAAAGTACTCTGAATTTAAGCAAATAATGGAGAGTCGAGACAAGGGATTTATAAGCGCATGGTGGTGCGAGGATTCTAATTGCGAGGCAAAAATAAAAGAGGAAACTAAAGCTACAATTCGTTGTTTACCGATGGACGCTAGTAAAGACGGAGGAAGTTGTATTTATTGCAACAAGCAAGCCAGTTACAAATGGCTTTTTGCTCAAGCTTATTAAAAGGGGGTGAAAGTAGTGGCAACTATTGACGACTTTAACAAATTAGATATTCGAGTAGGGAAAATAATAGAGATTGAAGATTTTCCTGAAGCTCGCAAGCCCTCATACAAATTGACTATCGACTTTGGCCCGGAAGCGGGGATCAAGCACTCCTCCGCTCAGCTAGTAAAGCACTACAAGAAGGAAGAGCTTAAAGGCAAACTGGTATTAGGAGTAGTAAACTTCCCTCCCCGCCAAATCGGTCCTTTTGTATCCGAGTCCTTAACTTTGGGGGTCCCGGACGAAAATCATGACTGTATCCTGATCACTCCCGATAAAGATGTGGCGGTTATTGGAGGCAAATTGTACTAAGTTTGACATCAGTTCGGGATAGCCTGTATAATTCGGCTACAATTTGCAAAGGCCTTGATGGAGAAATAGTAGAGGCTATAAGGTGACACCAGAGAGGAAGCGGTTGGTGAAAGCTTCCCGAACTTAAAGACTCGAATTACCCTCCGGAGCCGAAACCCTAAAGCGAAAGTCGTTAAGGTTTACGGGAGAAGCCCGTGATAGCTTCAAGAGTGTGTCGGAAACGGAGCACTCGAAAGAGCTTTTGAAGCTAAATTTCGAGAAATCCCGCATCCAGCGGGTTTTTTAGTTGTTTAGCCTCAAACGGAAGCAAGGTGGTACCGCGAGAAACCTCGCCCTTGCCAATCAGATATTTATCTGGCTGGTTGGGTCGGGGTTTTTTTAGTGGCGCGAGCCACAAATACCATGAATCCAAATAAAAGAATCATGAAGCTAAGAAGACAAATTGATGCGGTTGACCGCAGGATCATTCATGACGTTAGAGAGAGGCTAAAGCTGGCCGGCTTGATTGGGCAGGAAAAACAACGACGTGGTTTGTCAATAATCGACCCCCAGAGAGAGGCGGATGTAATCTCCAACATAGAAAAGCAGGCTACCCGTAAAAAAGTGAGTGTGGTCTTTATTAAGTCTTTATTTCGATTGCTGATTAACGAGTCACGAAAGGAGCAGCATGGTGGATAGAAAAATTCTCATTGCCGGCCCTTGCTCGGCTAAATCTGAACGGCAAACGGTGGCCGCCGCGGTCATGGTGGTATCGGTAACCAGAGCTATTTGTGACGATAGGCTGGATATTTTTGTTCGCAGCCCAATGACTAAGGAACCCACCTTTCCGACTGATTGGACAGGCCCAGGCGAAAAAGGCCTGCGCTGGCTCATAAAAGCTTGTAACGAGCTGGGTGTGAGTCCATCATCGGAGATCACCGACATTAAAGATGCCAGAGCCGCTGCCAGACAGTGCAACAAGCTGAGAGCTCATGGTTTTTTTGCATGGTTTGGATCAAAGAAAAGCACAGGTGGACATCTAGCTGAATGGTCCGTAATTATAAAGGATATTCCCAATCTCAGGGTCGGTATCAAAAATCCTCCCCAGAAAGATCCTCGTGAATGGGAAGGACGGATTCGTTGGGTCTTGGAAGCCGGCATTCCGCCCGAAAGTATTCATTTAATCGACCGGGGGTTCGCCCCTCAGGGTCGGGATAACCCCCTGGGTCATAGGAACTTACTGAATTTTCAATACTCGCCCGTATTGCAAGAGCAATTCCATCTGGGCGAAACATGCCTGGATCCCCAACATAGCGGCGGATCTCCTGAAAAGGCGCTCGCTATCCTTGAAAATGATCCTTTGGGTTGTGATCGTTCGATATGGATGCTGGAAGCATGTCCAACACAGACTCTTACAGACGAAAAACAGAGACTCGATCTTTGCCACTTCGTATCAGCTATGAGAATTATTTCTCGGCGCCTTGATTATGAACCAACTTAATGTTTCCATCGTTGGTTTGGGATTAATTGGAGGTTCACTTGGCCTGGCTATAAAAAATAAGACCGGCTGTCGTGTTGTGGGATTTGATAGGGACAAAGCCGTGGTGAATAAGGCTCTGGAGTTAGGAGCAATAGATCACGGGGAGGCGTTAGTGATAGCCTGTGTTAGAGACGCAGATTTTGTGTTCGTGGCCACCCCGATTTCTCAGGTGATACCAACACTGAAAAAAATCGGTCGATTTGTTAAGAAGGGAGCAATTGTCACTGATGTGGCGAGTGTAAAAACCGAAATAGTAAAGGAGGCCGGCAGGTTGGCTCGAAAGCGCTTTGATTTCATCGGTGGTCATCCGATGGCGGGAAAAGAAACCTCGGGCATCGCTGTGGCCGACCAGAATTTGTTTATAAACAGAACATGGGCACTGGTCCCTAGCAAAAAAACTAACCCATCAAACTTACAGAGGTTAAAGAGGCTGATAGCTGTAATAGGCGGTCGTCCCGTAGTTATGAAAGACGGTGAGCATGATGAGGCGGTGAGTTTGATATCTCATTTGCCGTTTATAGTATCAGCGACACTTTTTTCAACCGCTGTAAATAATCATAAATGGCATTTAGCCCGCAAGTTGGCCGCGGGGGGTTTCAAGGACACGACTAGGTTGGCGGGTGGAAATTCCCTATTACACAAAGAAATTGTGGCGTCGAACAGAGAAAACATTGTGACCGGACTGGACGGTTTTATATCTGAATTGGGTAGAGTTAGAAATTTGATAATGTCTGGGGAAGTGGAGACGATGGGAAAGTTTTTCGAAGTAACCAAGCTGAACAGAGATGGATGGCTAAAGGAGGCAGGACTATGAAACCAAACTCATTCTGGAAACACGTATCAGATCAGAAGCTGGGGACATACATTGCTCCTGTCGACAATAAACTTAAAAATTTTGCGGCTTTGGAGAACGCTCTGGGATGTAGTCCTGGGGTGGAAAGAAAAATGAGTAAGCTGGAAGGCGTCGGATTAAATAAATATCCCCAAAACAATAACGAATTTAAAAAGAGGGTTGCGAATTGGCTAAGCGTAGATCCGGCAATGGTGACGCTGGGAAATGGTAGTGATGAATTAATAAACTTAATACCTCAAGTTTTTATCGAGCCGGGAGATAAATGCGTGGTGCAAACTCCGACGTTCTTTAGGGTTATTGAGGCGATAAACAAGACGAAAGGTCTGGTAGAGGTTGTGCCTGCTAAGGCGGAAAGGAATTTTTCCCTTGATGGGGCGTATTTCTCTCAAATGGAAAGGAGAGTGAAAAAATGCAGACCCGGACTGATCTGGCTGTGTAGCCCCAATAATCCTACGGGCGAAGTCATTGACCCGAAATTTATTGACTTTATAGCAGGTAAAACCAAGGCTCTGGTGGTAGTAGACGAGGCCTATCAGGAGATTTATGATCCCGAAAATAAGTTTTCGGCCGTGAGGTTATTGGGAAAACATAATAATCTTTTGGTCACTAAGACTTTCTCGAAGGCCTTTGGTCTGGCGGGTATAAGAGTGGGGTTAGCAATTGGCAATAAGAAGATAATCGAGCCATTAGAGAAGTGGAGGCTAAACTTCCCCATTTCTACTCTTAGTCTGCTGGCGGCGGAAGCAGCCTTGGAGGATGTGAGTTTTTTGGATAGAGTTCACAAACATTTTATGACCGAGAGGGAGTTTTTGTTTAATGAGATGGCAAAGATACCTGGCCTGGAGCGTGGAGGAGAGTCTAAGACTAATGTGTTTATCCTTCGGCATGTAAAAACCAGACTTTTTGACTTACTATTAAAACAAGGCATTCTAGTTGCCAACTTTAACGCTATGAACGGGCTCGAAAACCAAGGGTTTTGCAGGGTCACCATTAAAACCAGACCAGAAAACGAGAAATTACTTATGGCGTTGAGGAAGATTTCGGAAAAATGAGGTCGTTTGAGTCTGTAAAAAATGCCCTGCGGGTTAAAGGAGTGACCTTTGATGAGGTGTTGTTCACGGACACCGCTGTTTCTGCACGAGTTACTGATACCTCGATGGGAAAGAATTATGACCCATTACACGCGATAAAGACGTTAATCGTTTCGTGTAAAGATGGGTTCAAAGCGGTCATTTTGAGAGGCAGTGACAAGATAGACCAAGCTAAACTTAAGGCTGTGGTGGGAAAGTGGAGTGTGCTGGACAGCGCAACGTTGGGCACTAAATTTGATTACCAGCCTGGCACTATCTGCCCGCTGGATTTGGATTTGCCTGTGTTGATAGACCAGGATGCTCTAAATATAGAGATCTGGAGTATGGGAGCCGGGGCAGTAGATAAGGGGGTAAACGTCAAAGTAGAAGAAGCTTTGAAGCACCTGGTTGGTTATCAAATTGTGCCTATAAGGCAGGAGAAAATATAAGTTGAAATGAAGTGGTCATGTTCGCCTGTGACATCACGGGTTGTCCCGAAAAACCGCCCGAACTTTTTCAAAAACGGTCACAAGTCACATGAAGAGGCGTTTTTGAATATCATATGACTACCAGTAGTTCTTTGGAGAGTAAACCCC
>C687J35174_10009047_pt1 | contig 12554 bp, 12 predicted proteins | sample RifCSPhighO2_01_FD_35174 | JGI IMG/M metagenome (IMG submission 35174) | reverse complement strand
TTGAGAGATATTTGCCTGACTTAATTTAGTTATTTTTATTAATTCAGTTACTGATAATTTTTTATTCCTTAAAATATTTAAGATTTCTAATCTTATTGGATTAGAAAATACCTTACATATATCTGCATGAAGATTGTATAGCTCTTTCATTAACATATTAGAATATCTTAATATATAAGGTTTGCGAATTATTAATCTTTTATGAAAGGATAAATAATAAAAATGTGAGGTGATTGATATATTTTAAAGACTTAATGGGGAATAAAAATCTGGATTTGATTAGATTATTAAACTTAAACAACTGACTAAACTTATGCAAAAAGAGGATTTCATGCGTCTTGCGATAAAGGATGCTAAAAAGCACGGACTTCATTTTGGAGCTGTTGTAACTAAAGGCAATAAATTAATTTCAGTAGCGGGTAAAAGACCAAAGGGCGATCCAAGGTATCATGCGGAGACAAAAGCTATAATTCGGGCTACAAATAGCCTCAAAACGCTAAATCTTAAAGGTTGTACTCTTTACAGCACCTGTGAGCCTTGCCCTATGTGTTTTTACATGGCATGGATAACCAATATCTCAGATATAGTTTTTGGTGCTTCATTAAAAGATTCAATTAAGTTTGGGTTTAAGGAATTAGATTTAACGGCTAAAGAAATGAATAAGCGAGGGAGTAATAAGATAAAAATTGAAGGAAGCTTTCTAAAGGATGAGTGTTTGAAGTTGTTTAGAAAGAAGGGGATATTCTAAATTTAAACAATCTTTAATTAGCTACTTTATCATCTTCATGATCTCGTCAAATCTATACCTACATCGTTCTGCATCCAACCCTTGAAGTTTTGTTGTATGTGCTACAGCATGACGCGAAGGAATGAATTTCTCTACTTCTCTTTGAAAATTAGTTTTATTTCCTTCGTTAAGTTCTAACAAGAAAGAGTTCCAGTTATTTGCAATAATTTGTTTCAAATAGTCTAAATGAGTGTATTCTAGTTCATCTGCCCTGCTGTTTTCATAGTATTTTTCTTTGTCCATTACCGCTTTTACATCTGTTTGTATTCTTTGATTTACTTTAGATTTCCACCAATTAGGTTCGTTCTTGAAAACATGACGTATCAAGTTTCTTAAGGTGTTTTCTAAAACATAAAGCAAGACATAATACTCGCTCATCTCACGAGCATCTGACAAGAGATTTTTTGGAGTATGTGGATCCTTAGAAACAATATTAATATCTTTTATCTTTATAACTCGACTTATTTCAACTTTCTTTGTTTTTGTTTTCTCAACTTTATACTCTTTGTTTTTCAATTCTCTTATTTCCTTGAGCTTATCAGCATCAGCGAATTTAGTTATATCTATATCATTTATAGAAGCCAATAAAAGTCCTGCATCTTCTCTAGTCACATCATACCCCCTTTCTTTTCTAAAAGCTTTTAATTTTTTATTAACTCCATCTTCAGTTAAACCCAATTTAGTTCTTAATAGGTTAAGAAGCACCTTGCTGATTCTGTTGTTGTTCTTGATCTCCTCCATTTGCTACGACCTCCTTAGAATTAGATTTCTTTTTATTTTTAGAGATAATTAGTGCGACGTAACTTTCACTAGTGCCTATTATCTTTGCAATATCTCTATACCCTATCCCCATCCCCTTTAATTTTAATATTGATTCTGTTTGCGTCTTATCTTCTTTGATTACATGGGCAGCGGTAAGCTTTATCAAAATATCTAATTTATCTCCAAGATTTTCATTCATTTTTATTACCTTCTTCATTTAATATCACTTCTTTGCTTTCGAATTGTGAATTATCTTGATTTATATGGCTCTTTTCTTTATTTTTCATTTTACTCAATGCTACGCTGACCGTGTTAGAAGAAGTTCCTAATAATGAGGCTATATCTTTTGGTGAAAGTCCTGCACTGCTTAATATCTTTATCTTCTGCACTTGTGTTTCATCCTTTAATGAAGATATGGTTAAGAGTTTGATTACGGTATCAAATTTCTTTAAAATTTCTCTCTCAAAATCTCTATCCATTTTCTTGCTCCTGATTGGTTGGATCTTGATCTTTCTTTTTATCCTTTAAAGCAGGTACCGAAATACCCAGATCCTTAAGAGAAAATATCTTTTTATATTTTGAGCCATCTTTTTCTAGAATGCCTTTTGAAAGCCAGTCATTCCACCATCCAGAAATTGCTCCAGCAGAAACGCCTGTTGTAGATATAATTTCTTCTCTAATCATAATCCCGTCAGTCATTTCATAAACATGCATTTTTTCAGGCTTATCTAGAGTATTCTCTATAATATTTCTTACAGTAGGCATAACCATTAATCTTTGTAGTTTGACCATTTCTTGCATCAAACTTATTATTCTTTCATTGGATTCCATTTTCTTTTTTTTCACCTACCTCTTTTAATTCTTCAACTGCTTGAACTCCCTTTCCCTTCTTTAAAACTGAAAGCTGTACTGCTACAGATCCAGGGCTCCTACCTAATACATTGGCTATTTGAGTATAATTAAGCCCTGCATCATTAAGCAGTTTGATTTTATCTTTTAGAGGCATTTTTCCATCTCTGTCTTTCAGTTCTAAGAGTAAGAACACTATAGTATCTAATCTCTTCAATATTTCGGTATCGTTGTCAGTTTTCATCTTTAATTTTTTAATTTAATCTTACCCTCTTTAAGAGCAATTGGTAAGAGCATAAATTTATAATACTTAAAGATTATTGTGCTCTAATATAGTATATCGAATAAGAAGAATAAAGGATATTTTTGTCATCTTTTAATTATCTAATGAACTCTTACCTTATAAATCTCTCCCATCACACCATTCGCAACTCTTCTTAGGGCATTTACCATTAAGCAGTTTTAGAGCATCTTTAAACAGCTTTTCAGCGTGATGGATATTTGCTTCCATTTTAATCAAATGCTTCTCAAAAACTATTTCTCCAGTTTCAAGCACTTTTTCAGGTATGTAGAAGAGCAAAAAGCCATAATCTTCAGTTTCATAGCCGTTCTTTCTTAGGAGAAAGTTATAGATGTCAAGCTGATGTTGATAGTGATGGTGCGTATCTTCTTTCAGGGCGAAACCTCTAGTTTTGTAATCAAGAACTACGAGCTTATTATCTTTCATAAGAATATTATCAACCGCACCAAATAGAGTATTTCCTTTTTCATCTTCCCATCTAATCCCTTTGAAGTTGCTCCTCCATATTTTGAGCAAGTCTTCATTATCAAACAGCTTCATACCTTTGCAATCTTTCTCTTCTTTTAGTTCTGGTGGGAGTAAACCTTTATTTCTAAAAAAATCAAAATGTTTCTTTAGTACACCATCCATTCCAGAGGGTAAAGAGGGGAATATTCCATTAGGTCTTTTCCATTTATCATTCTTATCAAGCCAAAAGCAACGTTGGCATTCTTGGTAAAGACTTAAAGATGAGGGAGATAGTTTGAATACCATTTCTTAAAGCTCTAATTCAAGACCCCCTACTCCAAATCCATTAGGTTTCTTTATTTTATCTACAAGTCGATTGAATAGAGATTTATTGATAAATGCCTCTAATCCTTTTTCGATATAGTAACTAACCTTGTCAATATTGTAGTGCATAAAGTAATCCATAAACTTCATGTATAATTTTTCTTTTAGAGAAATCTCAAAAAATCTATCTAAGTCCTTGCTGATATTGGCGGTAATATCTCTAATAATCTCTGGGTCTTTAGAAACTTCATCAATATATCCTTGTATAGCATTTTCTTCTCCTTCTGTTAAGGCTAACTTAAAATGTAAGTTAATTGCTTCGATAATTTCCTGAATTGTTGCATAATGTATTTCTTTTTTAGTCAGATTAGTTATTTTAGGTATTAAATCGAGTAAAATATTCTTCTTTACTTCATTTACTTTATACCTTACAAGGAAAACCTTCTTTAGTTCTTCATCTATTTTTTTTCCAGCTCCTAAGGGATTCAAATATCTGCTTAAATAATGGACAAAAAAAGAAAGTCTTCGTGTTTGAGAATCTTCAATCCTGATAATATTATCTAAATAACTAAAAAGCTTTAGAAATTTAGTAAGTTGACTTCTTATCTTTCTTTTTTCTAATTCATTATATCTCTTATTAACGATTTCTTGCACCCTTGAGAATATATTCTCTATCGCTGGCTGATTAGCTTCTTCATAGGCTTTCATGAAGCTGTCTACATCTTTAAGTGTGAAAATATTGTAATCGAAGATTTCTTTTTGTAAAATTGGGAGGTCGTAGCTATTAATGTCGCTGAAATCTTCAACTCCTGACTTGAACTTCTTAAATGCTTTAATGATTTGTTTATACGAATTTGTAAAATCTACTGTTAGTGTGCTATTCTTATTTGGATAAATTCTGTTTAGTCTGCTAATTGTCTGAACGGCATTTATTCCAGAAATTGACTTATCTAGAAACATCGTATGTAAGAGTGGTTCGTTAAAACCTGTTTGGAATTTATTAGCTACAACTATAAATCGATATTCTTTTTTCTTAAACTCTTTCTCAATTTTATCGTTTATCTTTCCGTTAAGAGATTTTTCAGTATAATCTTTATCTCCAGTTTTGACCGTACCAGTAAATGCTACTAAAGTCTTGTATTCTAGTTTTCTCTTCTTAATCTCCAAATCTAATATCTGTTTGTATTTTACGGCTGCCTTTCTACTTGAAGTAACAATCATGGCTTTTGCATGTTGGTGTCTGATAGCACCTTCAGTTTTAGAGTTGAAAATATCTAATATTATCTCAACTTTATTTTGAATAACTCTTTCGTCTTCATAGGCTTTATTCTTTAACTTTTTCATGACAAGCAAAGGAGGGTATTCAGATTCGCTATCAATCTTTGAAGAAAGCTTATAGAGTGTTTGATAGGAGATTATATTCTCTGAGACTGATAAGATGTGCCCTTCTTTTTCAGCCTGCTCCATGCTATATACATCAAAGGCTTTACCAAACATTTGCATTGTTTTTTCACTTGGTGTGGCGGTTAAAGCAATAAAACAGATATTAGGCATATTCTTCTTTTGAAATTCTTCTGATATTTCCTCATCAAAAGTTATTTCTGTTGGTTCTAACTTACCGAGCATGTTTTTATGAAGCTTGCCGGTTTGTGACCTATGGGCTTCATCAATTATTATGCAAATTCTTTTTTCTTTCTGTTTCTTTAAAAGTTCATCTAACTTCTTTACTGAAAATTTCTGAATTGTCGTAACCACTACTTTTCTATTTTCATTTAATGCCTTAGCTAATTCAGAGGTATCTTCTACATAAGATACTATTCTAGACTGTGTCTCCCCAGATTTAATCGTTGCTCTAATCTGGTCATCTAAATTTATTCTATCAGTTAATATTACAATTGAGTCAAAAACAGGAGAGTTACTCACGTGCAAGTACCTAAGGAATCTTTGAATAACTGCAATTGTGTAGCTTTTGCCAGAGCCTGCTGAATGTTGAATAAGGTATCGTAAATTTAATTTCTTAGTTGATTCAAATCTTTTTCTTATATCTTTTACCAATGCCCCAACAGTTCTTTTTTGGTGGTATCTTGGAAAGAAAAACGTTCTAACTTTAGAACCATCTTTAAGCTCTCTTTCAAAACAATTTAGATAATGTTCAATTATTTCAGTTAAAGACTGTGGAGTTAGTATCTCATTATAAAGATACTCAATTTGATATTCATTGTCAACAATAGGGTTTTCTACATCTTTATTGAACCACACAAAGTCGTCTGCCGAATTATCAACAAATTCCGAGGCAATCTTAGTTTTAGTGGTGTCTGTTGCAATATGCACAAATGGAGTTGTAAATATTCTATATTTTTTATCTCTATTCACATATTGAGATACCGCATCATCTACGACTTGTCCGTTCAGAGGGTTTTTGACTTCAATAGTCGCTATTGGGAATCCGTTCACAAATAAAACGATGTCTATGGAAAAGTCTTCTCCATCTGCGAACCTGAATTGACGTATATAACTAAATATGTTATCTTTGTATCGTTTAATTTGTTCTTTACTCAAATTTGTTTCTGGCTTAAAATGAATTAATTTAATAGTTTGATTTGAGATATCAATACCGTCTCTAAGAATCTCAAATATCTTCTTACTTTCAAGTGCCTTCTTGAATCTTGCAATAAATTCTTTTTTCCATCTGTCTCCATATTCTGATTTAACCTCTTTGAATTCTTCTGGTTGCGTTGTTTGGACAAATTTCTCAATTAAGGCAAGGTCTAAACAGTTCTCAAGCTCAATATTTGAGTTATCTCTTTTTTGATAACCATTTTTCTCTAAATTTTCACAAAAATGGTCTTCAAAATTCTTTTCTAAAATGTGAAATTCTTTTGCCATATTAAAATACCTTTATCTTACCTGTTACGGCTTCATTTATTAGTATTGTTTTATGTTCTTTAAGCATTTCCACTTCTTTATCTAAAATGTCAATAGACCTTCGTATTTTTGATGTTTTTTCATCTAAGTAAGAGGCTATTTGCTGTTGTTCGGCAATGGGTGGAAAAGTAACTAACTCATTCATAACAAATTCTGGGCTTGCACGGGGCATTTTCGCACCATAAGTGCTCCCATCAATCCGTGACATAAAATAATCAGATTGTATGATGTAATAAAAGAATCTCATATTTGATTTATATGGTTTAAAGACCAGTAGCTCAGATGTACAATAACCATCAAACTCACAATAGTAAAATTTTCTTAAGTAAGGTCTGAGCTTACAAAATAGGACATCTCCTTTGTTAAACAAATTTACGCTACTTTCTACTAAGATATCTTCGGTTGCATGGATTAATCTGCCCGTGTTGCTCTCAATATTCTCCAATGCTAAATAATTTTTAGTTTCAATTAAGCTGTCTTCCTTTGTGTCTCCTAAATTGGCAATTTTCTTGAGTTTTCTCATCTTCCAATGCTTCGGAATCTTGCCAATCCAATCTATTCCAGATTCTTTCAGCTCAGCCTTTTTGTCTAATCCTTTTGTTACCGCCTCATTGATTAGGATCTGTTCATATTCTTTTAATAGTTCAATTTGTTTATTTTTATTTTGTAAAACTTTATCTAATTCGGCAGTCTTCTTATCAAGAAATTCGGCTATTTTTTGTTGTTCTACAAGCGGAGGAAATGCAACTTTAGAATCATTAATTGACCTTTGATTGAATAACTTTGCACCATATATGTTTTCACGAGCATTATTCTCAAATCCGTTTTGTAAAGAATAATACAGGTAATTTAGATTTGTCTTGTTATTTTGAAGAAAGGACGCAATTGCTTCATTAGTGTAAAGGTCTTTTCCTGCAAAAGCCAATAAACCAACTGAGAGTTTAAAACTAAATAATAAAGAGCCCTTGGGAATCAACTTACAATTGGAGTCATCTATTCCCTCTTTAGTTAGTTTTTCATAAGTGTCGAGAATTACATTTTTACCATTTAAGTCCGCTATTGAAACCCATAAGTTATCTCCTTCAAAGTAATCTTGTTTTTCTCTTGGTGGGGTGCCACCGATTTCATATTGTGCAAAATTCTTTATTTTTTTAATTTCCCAACTCTTTGGAATCTTTCCAATCCAGTCTATACTCGAATCTTTGTAATCTTGGTACTTTTGGGCTTGTTGCATGTTATTTGAATCCTANCTCCTTAAGTAAAGAGATATTTTCTTTTTCAAGTTCTTCAAATTCTTTGACCACTGTTTCTGCCTTTCTTAGTGGAGCATACTTGTAGAAATATTGCGTAAAACTTATTTCATATCCTATTTCTTTACTCTTTATTAGATAAGGGAGTTCAACCTCTTTCTTAAGATAAGATTCTATGTTTTCTTTGAGCGGGATGTATTCAGCATCTGTCTTTTTGGCTATTTGAGTAACTTCTTTAGCGATTCCCTTAACTTTTTTCATTATTGTTTCAGTCTTAGGCTTACCACTATCATCAATTTCAGTCAATTCAAGATTTACTTTAGTGTATCCAAAGTAGTCATTATCAAATATCTTAGAGTGTTCACTTTCTGTAAAGGACTCATAAATATCATATATTTTTTGTATTTGTTGTAATGAAATATATTTAGTCTTTTTTCCTAATGATTTCTTCATCTTTTCATAAAAATCTACTCCATTAATTAGCTGAACTTTGCCTTTACGTTTTTTGTCCTTGATATTGCGAACCACCCAAATATAAGTTGCAATATTAGTGTTATAGAATAAATCTTTCGGTAATGCAACAATACAGTCAAGTAAATCATTCTCGATTACATATTTTCTAAACTCGCTTTCCCCACTTCCTGCATCTCCCGTAAATAATGGAGAACCGTTAAAGACGATAGCAATAGAGCTACCTCCTTGAGAAACTGGCTTCATTTTTGATAACATGTGTTGTAAGAAAAGCGTAGAGCCGTCACTCACTCTAGGAAGTCGGTCTTTGTGGAATCTTCCCGAACTATCTTCCATTATTACATCTTTGTCTTTCTTCCAGTCGACTCCGAAAGGAGGATTGGAAAGCATATAATCAAATTTATCATTTGGGACTTGATCACTTGTTAGAGTATTCCCTTCATGGATATTCCCTGCATTCTCACCTTTAATCAACATATCAGAAGCACCAATAGCCCATGTTTCTGGTTGTTTTTCTTGTCCAAAAACTACAACATTTGCTTTGGAGTTAATCTCTTCTAAAATAAATTCTTTTCCAATAGATAGCATTCCCCCAGTTCCGCATGCAGGGTCGTAAATTGTTTTTAATTCCCCATCATTTATTTTATGTTTGTCTACTAGCACTTTTACCATTAATTGAATTATTTCTCTAGGTGTAAAGTGTTCCCCTGCTTCTTCTCCAGTTTGTTCAGAAAATTTTCTAATTAATTCTTCATAGATGTAGCCCATCTTTAAGTTTGAGATAACTTTAGGGGATAGGTCAAGTTCGGCGTATTGTTTGACCAAAGGGTAAAGAAGCTTGTCTTTTTCCAATTTGCTTAATTCTTTAAGTATTCCAAAATTTTCTAGAATTTTTTTAATATTATCTGTAAACCCATTAATATAACTCTTGAAATTTTCTTTGATATTTGAGTCTTTTTCTGAAGCAAGCGTCTTGAATGTAAAATTTGATAGATTGTTGAACTTTAATGAGGCAATCAGTTTAGTGTCTACAAGCTTTTTAGCGTCTTTTTCAGGCAACTTATTGAGCTGGTCTTTAACCTTCTCTTTAACCTTCTCTTTTTCTTCTAGTAGCACGCATTCTATTCTTCTTAAGACTACTAATGGTAGTATCACATCTTGATACTGGTGAGATTTATAGGTATCTCTTAGAATATCTGCACTTTGCCAAATAAAGCTTACTTCTGCTGAAATGTTTATTTGTTCCTTCATTTTGTCACGCCGTATAATCGTCTACATATGAACGAATCGAAGGTATAAAAAACCTCAGATTCTATAATATGACAGTATTAATTATCTTTGACCTTTCCCAATAGCAACAAAATAGGCACCAAACCTTTCTTGTCCAGTTCGTCTAAAGTTTTCTTCATCTCTTTAGGCGAGCGATTGTAAAACATTGTGTAGCCAAAATTACCTCTTCTTTCCTTTAACTGAGGAAATACTCCTAAAATCTCTTTTCTTAGCTGAATAAGTCCCCAAGCTCTTAACTCTTCTTTGTAAGATATCTTTCCATTAACCTGAATAGATTCTATCGGTTGTAAATAACTCAACTCTTTTTTCATCTATCTAAATGCTCTATTCTCTTATTAAACGATTTTAGAAAAAGATTGGTAAATATATCCAAAAGTTTTAAAATGTGAGAGATTTTACCAAATAATGATCGAAGATAAGGATCGTGAGATTCTATTTGAGCTACTTCAGGATTGTAGACAACCATTATCAAAAATAGCTAAGACCGTAAGATTACCACAACAAACGGTTAGTTATAGAATAAAGAAACTTGAGAAAGATGGAGTAATTAAGAAATATACAGTCAACATCAATTATCCAAAGTTAGGATTTGCTAGGCATTCATTATATTTAGACTTAAGGAGCGTCTCTGGAGAAGAAGTAGACAAATACCTTAAACAAATTACAGACATAAGTGAAGTAAGCTGTTGCTATATGTTACATGATATAAGCCAGTGGAAAATCTATATTTCTGTTTGGACAAAAACTGTTGAAAGATACGATGAAATTCAAACAAGTATTATAACAAAGTTTAAAGATTATCTCAAAAACTATTTGTCTTTCCAAAGCATCAAGTCTTACACTTATTTTGCCAGAAGACTCAATACGAAAAAGAAAGCAAAGGAGGATATAAAAGAAGAGTTAGATCCTATAAAAATTAAAGACATAGATTGGAAATTAATGAAAATTTTACAAGCAGACTCTCGCACAGGAAGTGTGGATTTAGCTAAGAAATTGAAAATCTCTGTTAATACTGTTATGCGTCGTTTACAATTCCTTAAGAAAAATGAAATAATTGAAAGATTCTATCCAATAGTTAATATGAATAAAATCGGTTATAAAGAATATACTTTCATTAGTAGAATTGATCCATCTTATAGCAAAGATTTAGAGAAGTTCATTGAATATGTTAGGTCAGATCCACGTTTTGTAATAATTATCAAAGCGGTTGGTTATGTTAACCTTTATTATGCATTTTTATCCAAAGACGATGAGGAGTTAAAAGAGATTATGGCTAAGATTGATGAACTTATAGGCAAGGCTACTCTCGAAAGATACAAAATAGAAGTAGCCGAGATGCTACATTAAAAGAAGTTAAGCCTGCGAGCCAAAGATAGAAAGATAGGAGAAGAAGGGAGTGAGAGAAAGAAAGAGAGAATTCATTGACTGACTCTTTGGATTATTGTGGATTTATAATCGTCGACATAAGCCCAGAAATTGCCTATTTTGTCCGAAAATTCCACTGACTGAATGCAGTCAGTTGCGAGTTTTACTGACTAATCGCTTAATTAGGGTGTTTACGTATCTCTTATCATAGGTTTTTCCAAATTTAGAATAAGCAGTCCTTAGATTTCTATCTGTAACTACAAAAAACCATCTGTCTGGATATTTTTTATTTAGAAGTTCTGCTTTTCTTTTCAATGCTTTCTTATTTGCACGCAATATTTTGCCAGTTTCAATTTCAATAGCATGTTCTTTTTCATTAATTTCAAAAACAATATCAGGTTTTACAGTTTGGTAGGTTCTAACCTTATTTGTAAAGTTACTTAGATAATTGGAAATATCTTTTACTAAAAATATATGTTGAATACTTTCAGTCTTTCTTGGTCTAATAAGATAGAGCTCTTTGTTTGAACCAGAAACACTTCTCATCTTGTATTCTAAATAACCCTTTTTCTTTAGATAATCAATCTCTGGTTCATCTAAATCTTTTAATTTTAAGCAAGAATCATCCTTAGTTATTTTTATTTTGATTTTTGCACGTTTTTTTCTTCTTTCATTTTGCAAATCTATTCTTTTTTGCAATTCTTTTAGTCTTCTTTTTTCACCAATTCTCTTTTGTGAAGCAAGTAATTCATCAGGTTTAGTTGTAATTATTTTATGCTCTTCAGGAGAAGCTACTATTTTTATCTCTGAATGATCATCATCCATTACTAATATCCCTTCTCCAACGCTCGCTGTAAGTAGATGATTAACTTCCGAATCGCTTAGAAAGAATGTTCTTTGTATATTCTTTATTACTGAAGGCTTTTGTCTCATAAGCAAAGTGTATGAACTATTTGCCAAAACAGACTTTCCAGCCTCTGAATCAAGCATGCCTTCTACTTCTTGATTTATGAGAAATAGTGCTAAATTAAATTTACGGCAGGTTTTAACAATTTCAAAGATGTATGATGCTTCTGAAGCCTGTCTAAGTAATGACCAAGATTCATCAATAACTAGCAACTTTCTATGCAAGTCCTTTTTCATTTTCATATAAACATAGTCAAGAATGAGGAACATCATTAGTGGCTTAACTTGTTTCGGTAAGTTACCTATGTCAAAGCATACAAATTGTTTCCCAAAATTTATCTTTGTCTCTTGGTTAAGAAAAGAGAATACTCCATTAACATACCAGTCTAAACGGCTTATTAGACTTCGAATTGTTTGTTTTTCAGATAAAATGGCGGTTTTTTCTATTTTTTTAAAAACATTTAGCAAATCTTCAAGTATTGGGGGATCATTCTTCCAACTATCAACATGATCTACAAAAATGCCCCTTTCTTCATAAGTATCTGTTAATGCTCTCTCAAGAATTGCTTTCTGAGGGTCAGATAAGTCTCCCAACATTAAAGGCATCAGATCAAGTAATGCAAGTCGCTTTTCAGGGTAATCATGCCCCATTAAATCGAGAGGATTAATGATTGTCTCGGAAGTCGTACTTAAATCGATTAGTTGCCCCTTAAATCGCTTTACAAGGGCTTTATATTCGCCTTGTGGGTCAATTATCATAACATTTGTGCCATTAAGCAGGTGGCGAGAGATAAGCAATTTAGCCATGTAACTTTTACCAGAACCAGAACTAGCTAAACATAAGCCATTTGGGTTACTGAGGTTAAAAATATCTTTT
>C687J35174_10009028_pt1 | contig 12570 bp, 20 predicted proteins | sample RifCSPhighO2_01_FD_35174 | JGI IMG/M metagenome (IMG submission 35174) | reverse complement strand
TGGGGATAAAACATACATCTTTATAAACCACCCCGCATTCACCGCCACAGGCTACTCCGTAGCCATTCTACTGCCGCAAGGCAGGACGGATGCATGAATGGATAAAGGCAGTGTGAAAAGAACATGGGCATATACCAGGCAGACCCCAGCGAGCTGATCGAGAAGGCGGCGGCAGAGCTGCTCAAGGACAAGGCATTCACTCCCCCAGTATGGGCCCCCTTTGTCAAGACCGGCATGCACAAGGAACGCCCTCCAGCACAGCAGAACTGGTGGTATCTCCGGGTGGCGTCCATCCTGCGGAAGATTGCTATTCTCGGCCCGATCGGGACAGAAAAGCTCAGGAGGAAATACGGCGGCAGGAAGAACCAGGGTGTGGCGCCGGAGCATTTTTACAAGGGATCAGGCAACATCATCCGGAAGGCCCTCCAGCAGCTGGAAAAGGCAGGCATGGTGAAGCAGGAGACGAAATCAGGATACAAGGGAAGGGTGCTCACGGCAAAAGGAAAAAAGTTTCTCAATGATATCGCCCAGCAGGCCGCGGGCAGCAATGCGCAGGCATGACCATGGACATGGATGAACTCAGGCAGCGGAAGATGGAAGAGCTCCGGGAGCAGCTCCAGTCGCAGCAGGAGAATGCCCAGCTCCAGCAGCAGATCAGCCAGCTGGAGTCCATGGTCCGTCAGAAGATGAGCAAGGAAGCAATTTCCCGGATGAGCAACATCCGCGCGGCGTTCCCGGAGAAGTATGTCCAGGTGCTCGCGCTCCTCGGCCAGATGCTGCAGCAGGGGCAGCTCACCCATGTTGACGATGCGGCGCTGAAGGGCATCCTCCAGCACCTGAGCGCAAAGAAACAGTTCACGATCAGACGATAATGGCACGCTACAAGCACCTTTCCAAGAAGAAGCGCCTGATGAAGATGCGCAAGCAGACCAGGTGGGCTCCCTACTGGACCATCCCGAAGAAATACGGCAAGGGCAGGCGCGTCCATCCCGGCAGGCACACCGTCATCAAGCGGAACTGGCGCAGGACCAGGACGCATGCATAGGCACATCCCATGGCAAAGAAAGACGAAGCACCAAAACCAGTACTGGAGCGCCAGTATACCGTCCCGCTCCGCACGCACTGGCTCCGCGCGCCCAGGAACCGGCGCAGCAAGAAGGCGATCATCGGCCTCAGGGGATTCATCATCAGGCATATGAAGGCAGGCAGCGTCAAGATATCCGTTCCGGTCAATCTTGCCATCTGGAAGCAGGGGATGAGGCGCCCGCCGCACCATATCACCATTGTCGCGAAGAAGGACAGCGAGGGGACAGTCACGGTCTCCCTGCCCAATGAGAGCATGGTGCAGAAGACCCAGAAGAAGGCAAAGCACATCCGTAGAGAAGAGAAAGGAAAGAAGAAAGGGGCAAAGGAAGCGGAGCCGGAAAAAGCCCCGGAAGGAAAGCCAGCGCCGAAGCAGGAAGCGGCTGAGGTGAAAGAGGCGGAAGTGGTCGGGGAGAAGAAGGCAGTAAAGCAGAAAGGATAGTTATTTGCCCTGCGTCCTCTTCAGTATCCTGATGATGCCCTTATCAGCGTCTATTTCTACAACATCATTATCACGCAGTGATTGGGTAGCTGTCCTGGTGCCGATGATGCATGGTTTCTTCATTTCCCGGGCGACGATGGCGGCATGACAGGTGATCCCGCCCTCATCAGTCACGAATGCCGCAGCTCGTTCCATCGCCTGGATAAAGTTGGGCGTGGTCATCGGCGTCACCAGGATATCGCCCCTGGCGACCTTAGGCAGGTCTGATTTGGTAAAGACGAGTTTCACTTTTCCCTTGACATTGCCGCCGTATCCTGTTTTTCCAGTAATCTCAGGGGAGTCAACGGTGAAATCCTCGCAATATCTTTCTTTGATGCGCCGAATCTCGTTTCGGTCTGAAGTGAATATGAGCTTATGCGGCTCAAGAGTCATGAGTGCGTAATTGCCCTTGCGCCGCTCGATCTCCTGTCTGGGCACAGAGATATTCTCCTCAATTTCCTGGATTCGCAGGTACAGGATATCGTGATAGCTCATCTTTCTCAGCAGGGCAATCGCCTCCAACAGCGGCCGGATATTAAAGAATGCCTTGTTTAGGTAGTCGGTCCGGTATGTCCTGAAATAGACGAGTTCCTTTGCGAGGTGGACCAGTTGTACTGTTCTTGCATCTGCGTGCAGTTGGTTGAGGAGAAGTTCGGTCTCTTGTTTTGCCTTTCGTTTGTGTTGCCTGGACTCTGCGAGCATTTTGCCCAGGTCCCCCTCCAGCTCCAGTATGCGTTCGAATATTTCCTGTTTTGTCCAGGGATCCCCGACCCCGCCTCTGGTATTGATCCATCCATATTCATGGATATGCCTCTGTATCTTTCGCAGGAGTGCCGCTGAAAGGGTATCAAGACGGGCGGCCCCAGCCTTCCGGACCAGAATGCCGATCTTGAGAAGGCCGATCTGCTCCATGGCGGCGGAGTTTTCTTTGGAAGGATAAGAGAGTATCCCCATATCATCGCTGGGATTCTCCCGGTTCTGCACGACCTGCTTGAGCCGGGATTCAACGGGAAACTGGATATTGAACCCCATCAGAGAGATGGCAAAAGTCGTGTAGATGGTGGTGAAATTCTTGAAGGTGTTGAGGAGGGCCGCCAGGGGGATGCCGGAGTACCTCTTCATCCGTAACTCTTCGGAGCGTGCAAGAACCTCATCTCCGAGCGTATAAATGCCAGCGAATACCCTGTCGACAAATCCCGGATTCTTGTCTTCTTGGGCGATGATAACGTCCCCGAATAAGGCAGCCTCGTCCCCGTAATAATATTTGTCATCAAGGTACCCGCACCGCGTATAATAATCGACAAAGAAGAGCTTGCGGTAGTGGGTAGTGTCGGCATAGCTGCTCATGAATAGGTCAGATATCAGAGGCACATATTTCCTTGCGACGATGGGCTTGAGTTTTCCATATTTTTGGAGCAGCGCTGAAGATGATCCCATGTTGCGTCTGAAGCAGGTGGTGTTTAAATACATTTCTCCGCCGATCCCCGCTTTCCACGAACCACACCATTTTTAAACACCCCAGCCCTCTCATATCCATGCTCCCCTTCCAGAACATCAAGAGAGAGATCCTCACCAAGCGCGAGAGCGTCACTGATCCTTCCCTCGGCTGCCCCCCGGAGCAGCGCCCGATGGATGTCCTGCTGGATTATGGCATCGTCAACATAGACAAGCCAGCAGGGCCGACATCCCACCAGGTGAGCGACTATCTCAAGAGGATCCTGCACCTCAGCAAGGCAGGCCATTCCGGCACTTTGGATCCTGCAGTCACCGGGGTGCTGCCCACCGGCATCGGCAGGGCAACCCGGATCGTCAGCTACCTGCTCACCGCAGGCAAGGAATATGTCGCGGTCATGCATCTCCATCATGAGGTCCCGGAAACAGACCTCAGGCAGGCATTTGCCAGATTCACCGGCAGGATCAGCCAGCTCCCCCCGATCAAGAGCTCGGTCAAGCGCCAGCTCCGCCAGCGCACGATCTACGGCATGACGCTGCTGGAGACAGAGGGCAAAGACGTCCTTTTCCGCGTCTCCTGCGAGGCAGGCACCTACATCCGGAAGCTGATCCATGACATGGGTCAGCACCTGAAGACCGGAGCGCATATGGCGGAGCTGCGGAGGATTAGCGCAGGCCCGTTTGATGAGTCTACCCTGTGCACCCTGCAGGACGTCGCCGATGCATACTGGTATTATACTGAAGAGAAAAAAGAGGCATTTCTCCGGAAGGTGATCCAGCCCGTGGAAAAGGGAGTCGGGCATCTGCCCAAGGTCTGGGTGACCGACACGACAGTAGAGCCCCTCTGCCACGGCACCGACCTGGCGATTCCCGGCATCGCCCGCTACCATGCAGGCCTGCAGAGGGGGAATGTGGTGGCCGTCATGACGCTGAAGGACGAGCTGATCGCCACCGGCACCATGCAGCTCACTTCCCTGGAGCTGGCGGAAAAAGAGAAGGGAATAGCCACACGGATCGAGCACGTGTTCATGCAGCCGGGAGTCTACAGGAAAATGTAAATCGGAAGGTTTATATAGCACTATAGCGCTATAGCTTACGATGCCGACCACGATACAGGTTGAAAAAGAGACAGCGGACCTCCTGAGGTCGATGAAAGAGCAGACCAACGCATCATCTTATGACGAGGTTATCCATCATATGATACGGCAAAAAAGGAAAGAATCTATGTACGGCGCGTTAGGGAAAAAATCAATGAAGCGCCTGCTCAAGGGCCTCCGGGACGAGCATGACCGCCTCTAGGCATTTGTTAGATTCATCAGCCTGGCTGTCATACGTATTTACCGGGGGTGAGCATATAAAGGAGATTATTGATGGGGAGAATATCCTGTACACCTCAGTTCTTTCTTTGTTCGAGATAAAAAGGAGATTATTAAAAGAGGATACGCCCAATGATATGATTGAGAAATTTATGCACCTCATTACCGTAAAGAGCTTAATAATAAAACTGGATGAGGAAACATGCAGACAGGCAGCAGAAATCTCATGGAAAGAGGGTCTGGCTGCGATTGACGCGCTCATTTGTGCAGTATCCTTGTCCCAAAACACGATATTGGTCACTGGTGACAATGATTTCCGCGGCAAGAAGGATGTATTGATGATAGGATAATGTGAGAATAATGGCAGGATATGGCGCTCATGCGCTGCGCGTCGCCTGCCGGATATATTCCTCAACCGTCTTCCGGGTATACGGTTCCAGGTCCAGCGCCAGCGCATCCTCCGCTGCAACCCAAAGATATTCCTGCCCCTCATGGTTCAGCCGCACCGCAGAAGACTTCGTTCTGCAGGAAAAATCAATGAAGATGAAATGCTTCTGTTTCCAGTATTCCTTCCCGTACACAAACTCCTGGAGCAGGAGAAATCGGATGTCAAGAACACGCCCCGCCCTTTAGGGCGGGGCGTGTTCTTGAGCATGCTCGGAAATCGCTTGCTTGCCCCAAGCTGAAGCATGGCTGGCGTGCGCAAGGCGATTTCCGACATGTCAAAGACATCCAGCCCGGTTTCCTCCCTCATCTCCCGCTGGAGCGCCTGCTCCATGGTTTCGCCCAGCTCGATATGGCCGCCAGGCAGCACATATTTTCCAAACCATTTCTCAGACTTTATAAGGAGTATCTTCTGCTCTGGATTCAGCACCAATCCGCCGACGCAGGGCTCAGGATATGTGGGTGATTGCGCCATCAGTCCACCATGAACAGCTCATTGTTATCGTTCTCCAGCAGCCCCAGCAGCGCGGCAGCGTCCAGGAAGGCATGTGCGTAGTTCACCGCGGAGAGCGCGGTCACCAGCTCCCGCTTATCCGCAAAATGCAGCGCGTCCTCATAGTAGCGTTTGGCCATGTCCAGAAGTGTGTGCGCCGTGAGCTGCTCAGCATCCTTCCTGATGCGTACCTCTGCCAGCGCCCGCTTGGTCAGGGCAAGGTAGCGCTCGAGCCGTGCAGAAATCTCATCCGATCTTGGTCTCATGCGGCAGCGGGCGCCTCACGGTTATGGGAATGACGTCTTCCGCAAGCTCCAGCTTGGCGATCTCGATCGGGTTGTAGTGCAGCTGCTCAAGCTGCTCCGGGCTCATCTTCAGGAGCAGGGGGGCGCCCATCGCGATCTGCAGCGCCCGGCTTCCCAGGATCCGCGCTTTCTCATATTTCGTGTACGATTGCGCCTCTTCACTCATGCTCTCCCTCCAGCTTCTCCCGCAGTTCATTCTGCTTCTCCATGGCGATCTCGACCATGGAGATGATGTCCTGCTCAAACAGGGGGCCATCGCCGCCCTTCTGCAGGGCGCAGATCTTCCCGCCCCGGGATATGGCGACAGTCAGGCGGGCATCGTAGATCTTCTCCTCGTCAATAGTGGGATCCACCAGGTAGGACTTCCCTATCTTGAAGACCGTCACCTCGATAGGCAGGTCGCGCAGCGGCAAAGGGACATCCGTCAGCTTCCCGTAATGGATCTGCCCGTTGGTATACTCGGGGAACTTGGCGTTCTGCAGCGCGGCAATCGCGGAAAGCGCGCTCGCGTCCAGGAGGTTCCCGGAATCGTTCACCGTGCAGATGTCGATGATGACGGTCCACGCCTTCTCGCCGGCGGTGATGCAGAGCTTGTGGACATCGATGGCGCCGCTCTCCCGGATCCCCCGGTCGACGACCCGGGCAAGCTCGACAGCCGCGATGCCCGGCGGCCCGGTCTCAAAGTCAGGGTTCGCGATGGGCAGGAATTCCGCTCCCACCATCAGGCTGCCCTTGTCCGGCGTGTCCGGGTATGGCTTGTCCACCACCAGCTTGACCCCGGTGATGACTTCTGTATCCCCGATCTTCACCCGGCAGGATCCCTCGGCGTTCTTTACCGTCCCGTATTCGACAGATATCTCCCGGTACTCCAGCGGCTTCCTGCCGTCATACCGGGTGCCTGCCTCGAGGAATCTTATGGTATGTGCGCGCAAGTCCTTATTCATGGTACTTCTCCTGCAGCGCCTTTCGCTGCACTGCGATGATCTGGGCGATGCCCTTCTGCGCAAGCTGGATGGCCTCCTGCAGCTCCTCGAGGCTCAGCTTGCCGTCCATCTGAAGCAGGGTAATCTCATTTTTCCTGCCGGTCATGGCTACCGGGATGTCCGCGCCGTTCTCCGCGGAATCCTCCTCATAGTTCAGGTCCAGGATGATGCTGTCGCCCGCCTTTCCCGTAGAGACTGCGCCGACCAGGTCGCGCATCGAGACACCGGCGTCAGCCAGCGCAATCGCGGCAGCGCAGATTCCAGCGCACCTGGTGCCGGCATCGGTCTGGGGGAACTCAATGAAGACATCAACGACCGCGTTCGGGAACTCGTTGAGGTTCACGACCGGGAGCAACGCCTTCTCGATCACCAGGCTCAGCTCCTTGGATCTCCTGTTCCCTCCGGGCCGGACGCGCTCGCCCTTGCTGCTGAACGGCATCATGTTGTAGTTGACTCTAAGGATGCCCTTCTGCGGATCCTGGAGGAACTTGGGATAGAGGTTCCTGGGCCCGTATACCGCTGCATACGCAACCGTCTTCCCGATCTGGAAATATCCCGAGCCGTCTGCCCGGGGGATGATGCCTGCCTTTGCAGACATCTCCCGCATCTCATCCGCCTTCCTGCCGTCGATTCGTTTCATCGGAACCCTCCCCCGCCACTGCGCATGGGCGGGCGGTGCTGGAATGGCCTCCGTTCCCTCTGCGGCCGCTCCTCCTCAGGAGGCAGGGGCGCTGCCGCGGGCTTGGGAGACTGCTCCAGGAACTGCTTCACCCGCTCGGTCAGCCCGGACCGATGCGCGTGCCGCTCGATCTCCTGGATGGTCTTCGCAGCGAGCAATTCCCCTTCCGGAGAGCCCTGGATCCAGAGCACCCCGTTCTGCCCCACGATGATGCGGCAGCCGGTATACTCCTTGATCATGGACACCATGCTCCCTCCCTTGCCGATGATCCGGGGGATCTTGCTGGGTCCAACTCTGATGATCATGCCCTCTCCCAGCTTCCGGAGCCCCGGCCCTTTCATGGTCAGGTCGATCAGCTTCTGGGTGGTGACGTTCTCAACGCCCGCGACGATCCAGTCCCCGAAATTGAAATAGGCAGTAAGGTCAGCGTCCCGGGCGATGAAGTCCGAGCTCGCGTCCTTCAATGTCAGCATCGCGGAATACGCGGAATTGATCTCCAGGCGCCATCCATGCATGGTGATGTCCACCACCTGCGCGATGATGGTCTCATCCCNNTTGGGGATGTATTTGCCGGAGAGCGGGATGATCTTGATCGCCCTGCCCTCCACGCTCAATAGCCCGAGCTGCGAGGCGACTATCTGCTCGCCGTCGCGATAGGTGCCGAATCCCGGCAGGTAATCCATGCCGTCGGCAAGCTCCTGCCCGGGCACTACAACAGTCTTCTCTGGTACGGTTAATGTTCCCATTTATTTCACCTGAACGCTTGTTTGATTGTTTCCATGGGTGATCTTGTTGATGCGGTCGTACAGCTCCTCTTCCAGGCCGCCGGGGATCTCGATGGTCCCGAGCCAGCTGCCGTCGCCGAGCCAATCCTCCTTCACCATCCTGCCGAACTCCTTGATGCTCCCATATGCCTTTCCCGCATACTCCGGCGGTATCTTGATCGTGACCTCCTTCAGCTCAAAGCGGATGGGCAGCACCACCTGCAGCTGCTTCACCACCTTGCTCATCTGCTCCTCGGCCGAGAGGAAGGGATCCACATGCGCCTTTGCCTCGGCAAACGCGTTCTCGATGCGCGTGAGGGGGTGGGGCAGGTGCGTCTTCGGATCGACGCCGTTCCGGTGGATCAGCGCGATGATCCTCCGCATCTTGTCCTCGACCTGCTTTTTCCGGTAGGCCTCAGTGAGCTGGATCTCCCCTTCCTGGACGATCACCGCGGCGATCTTCAGGGGATCATTAGTCTTGAACAGCCGCTGCAGGTCATGCTCGGATGCCAGGCTTCCTTTCTTGGCATCGCTGAATATGTGCTCTGCCTCCAGGCAGTCCCGGACATCGCTGATCGCGCCTTTCCTGAAGGCCATGGCCTTTTCCGAGTCGATCGCCACCTCGAACTTCTCTCCCCCTTTCTTCAGGCGGGCCAGGTTCAGGTGATGGATCCGCTCCTTGTCAAAGGTCTCTGCTTTCATGTTACTTCTTCAGCTGCTTTAATGTCTGCTCGATCTTGGATCGGGATATGCGGGTGAACTTCTTCTCGCTGGTGAGGATATAGGCAGCATCCACCCGGTTGGTGTTAAATCCTTTGTCCACCACCCGCTTCAGGGCGCTCAGCGCGAGCTCGAAGCACTCGTCGACTGTCATGCTTTCCTTGTACTCCTTGTGCAGGATGTTCTCCACTTCCACTTCGCCCTCGCCGATGACGCTGGCTTTGTAGCGGAAATAGATGCCCGTGGGATCGGTCTCATACAGCTTGGGGCCGTCGCCGTCTATCCCTGCGATCAGGAGGGCAACGCCGAACGGGCGGTAGCCGCCGGACTGGGTGGTGAGCTGCTTGAGGTTGGCGATGTCCTTCACGACGGAAGCGACATCGATGGGACTGTCATACGTCACCTGGTGCTGCTGCGCGCGGACCTGGGCCCGCTCGATGAGGACGCGGGCATCGCTGAGGATGCCGGATGCGGTGACCCCGATGTGGTCATCCACCTGCCAAATCTTCTCCACGGACTCCGGAACGACCAAAGCATCCACGATCCGCTTGTCCGATACCATCAGCACGCCGTCCTTGCAGGTCATGGCGATGGCGGTGCTTCCCTGGCGCACGGTCTTCTTGGCATACTCCACCTGAAGGAGCCTGCCGTCAGGGGAGAACATCGTGATCGCCCGGTCATATCCCATCAGTTGGTGCGGCATTGGCTGTTGCATGGTATCACCTGTTGTTTGTTGATTATCCGGAAATGTAGTTCCTTGCCCCGGCAAGCGTCCCGCTCAATCCCAGGCTGCGCATCGCTGCCGGCTTTCCCTCGACGGTATGGAGCAGCGCAAGGGCTGCCTTGCAGGTATGGGCCTGGGTATGGGTAGTCTTGAGGATGCCTCGCTGCGTGTCCTGGTCCCATTGCTCAGGGGACATCCACAGCCCTGCTTCCGCAGCTCCCTTGGTGCCCACGAATCCCACGATGCCCTGCCAGATCGCCTGCGACACCTGCCGGTATGCCAGCGGCTGCACTGACTCGACGGCAAATGCGAGGTACCTGTTGGTTTCTCGAAGGCTGGGTAACAGTCGGCTCATATAGTAGAAAGAAGGTAAACCCCTTTCGTCATTTGTTCTTCTTTCTCTCTCACAGGAAAGTGGATATGCTGGGTATTTATAAAGGTTCCTTTTTTCCCATGCATTATGCCCCTGTAGTTTAGCCTGGACAGAATTGGGCCCTCCGGAGGCTCAGACCTGGGTTCAAATCCCAGCGGGGGCGTTAAGCAGGGTAGCGTAAGCTATGCCCCAGTAACATTTATTAACCCAAGGATCCTGGTGTTCTCATGCCCATCCAAAAGAGGGATCTGATTCCGCTTGCCATCGTGCTCTGCTCCTGGCTGATCGCCCTGCTTTCCTATTCCTCCCTCCCGGCCCTGGTGCCTACCTCCTGGGATGCGGCAGGCAACGTCACCCATGTCGGGCCAAAGGCGGTCCATGCCTTCCTCTATCCCGGGATCATCCTGCTCCTCTATCTGCTGCTGCAATATCTCCCGGTGCTGGATCCCCGCCCGAAGAGCATCATCCGCTTCCCCCATCTCTTCGGCATGAAGCTCGCCCTCCTCTCCTTTTTCCTGGCCCTGCATCTGCTCTTCCTGAACAGCGTGCATGGCCTTTTCCCAGTCCCGATGTCCGTTGCCATCCCCGCGCTCATCGCCGTCCTGCTGTTCTACATCGGCGCCATCATCAAGGAGGTGAAAAGAAATTTCTTCATCGGCATCCGCACCCCCTGGACGCTCTCCAGCGACCAAGTTTGGGAAAAGACGCACCGGGCAGGAAGCATCACGCTCAGGATCAATGCGCTGGCATTCCTGCTCGTCATCCCTTATCCGGGATACTTCCTGGCGATCATCCTGCTCCCGACATTGGCGAACGTGCTGTTCCTGGCCGCCTATTCGTTCATCCTCTACAGAAGGCTGCGCCGCCGCTAAGCGCCCGTGATGGCCTTGGTGATCTCCTGCACTTTCTCCTGCAGCAGCTGCGCGCTCTTCGCCTCCAGGTTCAGCCGGAGCAACGGCTCAGTGTTGCTTGCCCGCACATTGCAGCGCCAGTCATCATAGTCCAGGGAGAGCCCGTCTATCTTCGCTTTCCGGGCGTCCGCATATTTCATCTCCAGCAGCCGGAGCACATGCTCCTTGTCCTGCACCGTGAAATTGATCTCTCCGGAGATGTGGTATGCATGCGTGTCCGCGAGCAGCGCAGACAGCGGCTTCCCTTCTTTGGCCATCATCTCCAGGATCTGGAACGCCGGAAGGTAGCCGTTTTCCGCATACAGGTCCTGGTATCGGTAGTAATAATGCCCGGAGACCTCGCCGCCAAAGATTGCCTTCTCCTTCCGCATCAGTTGCTTGATGAACGAGTGCCCCACCCTGCTGGGAAGGGGAACGCCGCCTGCAGCAGCGATGGAATCAGGCACGTATCGGGATGCGCGGATGTCATACACCACTCTCCCTCCCGGAGACTTGGCCAGCATCTGTTTTGCCAGCAGGCCGGTGATGAAGTCGCCAGGGATGAAGTTCCCCTGCTCGTCCACAAAGAACACCCGGTCGGTGTCCCCGTCCCAGGCGATGCCGAGGTCTGCCCTCTCTTGCACCACCCTTTTCTGGATATCACCGTGGTTGAGCAGGGGATTGGGCCCCCTGCCGGGAAAGTTCCCGTCCAGCAGGAAGTTCATCCTGATGATCTCCAGCCCCGCCTTCCTGAACATCTCCTCAGCGACCAGGCATGCCATGCCGTTTCCCGCGTCCAGCACGACCCTCTTTCCCTTGGCCATCTTCCGGTCAGCCTGCTGGAGCGTCGCGGCTGCATACTGCCGGAGCATTCCTTTTTTTTCCCGTATCTTCCCTGGTTTTGCCGGGGGAAACTTTCCCTGCTCCGCCAGCTGCTGGATCTGCCGCATGCCGTTGTCCTCAGTGATCGGGATCGCCTTCTCCCGGACGAATTTCATGCCGTTGTATTCTCCGGGATTGTGTGAGGCGGTGATCATGATGCCGGCATCTGCCCGGAGATGATACGAGGCAAAATAGAACAAATCGCTGGAGGCAAGCCCGATGTCCAGCACATTCGCCCCCTGCTCCAGAAGCCCGCGCACCACCGCCTGGTGGATNTGNGGGGAGGAGTTCCGCATGTCCCGCGCCAGGAGCATGGTCTTCGGCCGGAGATGCAGCACAAACGCCCGGGCAATGGCGTATGCCGCTTTTTCGTTGAATTCGCCGGGATATTTGCCGCGGACATCGTAGGCCTTGAAGAGGGGCATGGGTGCATCCCCTCATCCGCCGGTATTAATAGGTTTCGCCGGGGCAGCTGGCGCGCCGGGCGTATTATGTGCTTATTATTCTTACTATAAAGTAGTCACAATATAGAAAGCTTTATAAATAAGGAGTATGCCCTCCTACCCTGATGAAGCACAAGATGAGCATCACCATTGACGAGGACCTGGTTCATAAGATCCTGCAGAGGCGGGCAGAGAACCGGCTTTTCCAGAGCAAGAGCCAGGTCATCGCTGAGGCATTGCGGTGCTATTTTGAGGGTGAGGAATAGATTTATGGCAGCAAGGCACAGAACAGATGCAGAAAGTGCAAGGGTGTTCTCCCCTGCCCAAATAACAGCCTACGCAGAGGCCAGGCTGTTCGGCGAGAACGCCCCTCCCGGGGAGATCTCCCGCATTGAGCTGCACAACGGCACGCTTCCCTCCCAGCTCGAGCGGCGCCTGCAGGGGTCTGATCTGCAGTACGAGCGCGTCCGGCAGCGGAATCCTCGCGAGCCGATCTACCGTGCAGGCAATACGCTGTTCATCCCCCAGTTCAGCGGCT
>C687J35174_10009011_pt1 | contig 12580 bp, 14 predicted proteins | sample RifCSPhighO2_01_FD_35174 | JGI IMG/M metagenome (IMG submission 35174) | reverse complement strand
GTCGGCGAATCGAGCCGCACCGACGAAGGGGAACAATATGACGTTGTGCGCGAACAGCTTCGCGCGGGACTCGCCGACGTCGCCGCCTCTTCTCTTAGCCGCGTGCTCCTTGTATACGAGCCGCTCTGGACGATAGGAAAACAAACGGCGATGAATCCCCGCGAGATGCACCAGATGGCGATTTTCATCAGGAAATGTGTCGTCGAGTCTCACGGTGAGGGCGGGCGCTCACTCAAAATTCTCTACGGCGGCTCCGTTGATGAAAAAAACGCTGCCGCGATGCTTCGAGAAGGAGATGTTCATGGATTCCTTGTCGGTCGCGCGAGCGTGAGAGCGGAAGAATTCGCGAAACTTCTGCAAGCGATTGAAACAGCATGAAATTGAAATGCATCGATGAGTTGCCAGCAGGAGAATTGAAAGGAAAGCGTGTCTTTCTGCGCACGATATTGAATCTCCCGATGGCGCCGGACGGCTCGGTAGCCGATGTGTTCCGTCTTCGGCAGGGACTTCCTACTCTCGAGTACCTCGTCAAAAAAGGCGCGAAGGTGATCGTGGCCGGTTACTTCGGCCGCAAAGGCGAGTCGATGCGGCCGGTAGCCGAAGCGCTCCAGAAACTCGCGCCCGATATCAAAATGTATTTTTTCGGCACACCTTTTTCGGAAGCGCCGAAAGAAGTTGTAGAACTTCGCGAAGGCGAGTGCCTCATCCTTGAGAACACGCGGCGCGATGCGGGCGAGGAGAGCAATGATCCCGCGTTTGTACAGCTTCTCGCGAGCCTCGCAGATATTTTTGTCGGCGATTCGTTCCCCGACGCACATCGCGTGTACGCCTCGAGCGTCGGTGTTGCAAAGCTGCTGCCCGCCTACGCCGGTTTTCTCATTCGCGACGAAGTACAGCATACCGATGCCGCGCTCTCTCCGGAGCATCCATCGCTTGCGATCCTCGGCGGCGCGAAATTCGAGACGAAGGCGCCCCTCATCAAGCTTCTCTTGGAGAAATACGACCACCTCTTCATCACCGGTGCTCTTTCCAACGATGTGTTTAAAGCGAGAGGACTTTCTATAGGCCGTTCGCTCACATCAAAAGAACTTCCGGACGAGACGATTCTCTCGAACCCGCGATTCCTCGCGCCGATCGACGTCACTGCGGAGGACCCAAGCGGACACGCAAAGGTGAAGAAGCCGGAGGAGATTTTGGACGACGAGCGCATCGTCGATATCGGCCCCGATACGGTCGCGATGCTCGCACCGCACATCGCACAGGCAAAATTTATTCTCTGGAACGGCCCGACCGGAATTTACGAGCAGGGATACATTCACTACACACAGCAGATTGGGGAGCTTATCGCGGGAAGCCGCGCGAAAATCGTGATAGGAGGAGGCGACACGATAGCGGCTATCGAAGAGGCCGGCGTGTCGAAAGAAAAACTCGGCTTCCTCTCGACAGGCGGTGGCGCTATGCTGGAATATCTCCTGAAAGGCACTTTGCCGGGGATAGAGGTTTTGAGGTAAGGTTCAGTCATTACCGGCGTCAACACTAACGAAATCTATGAATAAAGCCCGAAATGCCAGTATCGCTGCGCTTCTTGCCGCTGTCTTTATGGTGACAGGTTCGGGAACACCCGCTTCCGCGCTATCTATCGCGGATATCCAAGCTCAAATACAATCTCTCCTCGGGCAGATTGCGGCATTCTCCGCTCCCGTCTCTCAATGGGAGGCCTCGGTCACGGTGGGTAGAAGGCACCGCATCTGCCTCGCGCTCTATCGGAATCTCTCACAAGGGGCTCGCGGCGAGGATGTCGTGAGCTTGCAGGAGTTTCTTCGAGCCGAAGGCTATCTCTCTGCGAATGCGACAGGGTACTTTGGTCCGATGACGCGCGACGCCGTCGCTCGCTGGCAGGCATCGCAAGGAGTCTCGGCGGTTGGCGCATTTGGTCCTGTATCACGCGAACGCATTCGCATCTGGTGCGGAGCCGGGGGGCCGATGGCATGTACGAAAGAATACGTGCCGGTTTGCGGACTGAAACCGATTGTGTGCATCACGACTCCGTGCGATCCGATCCAGCAGACCTACGGCAACCGCTGTCTGATGCAGGCTGACGGCGCAACATTTTTCCACGATGGCGCGTGCGTGATGCCGGTCGTCAACAATCCCCCAACGATCTCTTCGTTCTCCGGACCGACGACGTTGAATGTCAATCAAACCGGTACGTGGACGATACAAGCGAGCGATCCGGAAAACGGTCCTTTGAGCTACAACGTCAGCTGGGGAGACGAATACCGAGCCATTCCGATGATGGGATATGCCACGGAGACATTTGTGCAGACGACGACCTTTACGCACGTATATAGCGCGGCGGGGACATACACAGTTTCTATTGTTGTGCGCGACTCTGCCGGACAGGAAGCGCGAACGAGTACTACGGTTCGCATCGAAGGTGCTCCGCAATACTGCACGATGGAGTACGCTCCCGTGTGCGGACAGCCGCCCGAGCCAGCGTGCCGCTACATGCCGCCCTACTGCATGCTCCCGACACCCGCGCCGCAGACCTACGGCAACCGCTGCATGATGAATGCGGTCGATGCAACGTTCCTCTACGAAGGAGAGTGCCGCAATGAGCCTGTCGCGTGCACAGTGGAGGCGATGCAATGTCCCGACGGCACGTGGGTCGGACGGACAGGGCCGAACTGCCAATTCGTCTGCCCGGGCTACTGATCTTCAGTGTAGTTGTTTTATTTCTCGTACCATGGTACGAGAAATAAAACAGCGCCCTGCCTACGCTAGAATGTGGCACGGATTTTTTCGAGCGTTGTTTCGGCCTCTCTTTTTTCGTACGAGCGCTGCGGCATGAGTTTTAAGCCGTCGCCCTTAAAGCGGGGGATGATGTGCACGTGCGGGTGAGGGACGACTTGCCCGGCGTGTTCGCGGTTGTTCATCGCGATGTTGACGCCGTCGGCGTTCATTCCTTTTTCGATTGCGATCGCGAGTTTTCTCACCGTCTCGGACACCGCAGCCCAGTCGTCGGGCGTGATATCGAAAATATTGTTTGAATGGTTTTTTGGCGCGACGAGCGTGTGGCCTGCGTTTACGGGGCGAATATCGAGGAACGCGATTGTTTTGTCGTCCTCGTATACTTTGTACGAGGGGATCTCTCCGCGGATGATTTTGCAGAAAATACACTCTTGCATGCTTTGAGTATCGCGCATGCCGCCATCTGTAGCAAGACGCGCAGCTTTTGTTTCAAGTGCTGATCCGCTATACTGGTGATTATGGCAATGAAAACTGTCGAAAAGGCGCGGCGGGAAGTTGAGGCGGTGCTCAGACGTTATCGGGTACGTTGGGAGGAGGTAGCACCTGACCGCGACGAAGAAATTTGGAAGAGTGTTCGTCCCGCTGCGAAGAGAATCCGCAAAGATCTGTTTCGAAAATCCTATCCATCGTTGCGATGACGATGAAACATTCTTTGTTTCTCGACTCGAGCGTGNTCGTAGCAGCTTTGATATCGTCAGCGGGCGGTTCTTTCCGGATTTGCAGGGAATCGAGNGCGGGAAATCTCGAAACACACGTCACTCGGTATGTCTTGGATGAAGTTGCGAGCGTGATAGGTCGGAAATATCCGGCATTGTTAAATCGCATTCCGTACCTTCTGTCATGGGCGAACGTGAACGCGCACAAGAACGCGAGCGCAGCGAGGGTGAGAAAGGTGCTTGATCTAATTAACAGAGAAGATGCGCCAATTCTTGCGGGTGCACTGCGTGTGAATGCAGACTTTCTTGCGACGCTGGATCAAAAAGATTTCTTTACGAAGCGGCTCGCAGAGGCTTACTTGCCTCTCGTCATTGTTACCCCTCGCACGTTTTTCCAACAGTACTGGAAGCAGTAGACATTTCTGAAAGCTTGCACGACAGGAGTTCACCGCGGATGATTTTGCAGAAAATACAATCATTCATATGCGGTCTGAGAGAACCGATTATCTCAGGATTAAGAGGATTGTAGTCATGAAGACGGGCTATTTCACGTGCAACGGCACCACTAGCGGCTCCCGGACGATGATCTGCAAGAATAGCAAAAATGCCGGATATAGCTGGAGTCGAGACAAAGGCTGTAGCCGAGGCCGCTCCCAGTAAAAATGATCGGCGATTCATTTTCTTTTCTTTCAGAGCCTTGCCTGCGAGAAAGCCAGCTGTACCCATTGTGATAGTATTCTTGATTAAATATTCCAAGCTATTTTTTCTTGAGTCTGTTGTCTCCTCGTCAATATCAACGAAAGCCACGGGGGTCAGAGTCTTTTTGGCATAGGCGGCAATAGTTTCGTATTGGTGGCCTTTCATAAACATTATGTGATGTACTCTCCCACCGACATTTTCTAGAAGAAGCGCATCTGCTCCGGCAATCTCTTTCTCTGACGTTGTGATGAGATGAATGGAATGAACCAAGTTATACGTAACTGGATGCCCCTCAATACTTGTTTCCACTCGAAATACATTCCTTGGTTGTTCTTGTGATTTCTCGGATTCGACGCCCATAACCTTTGACTCAAAGTATAAGGTACAATTCTTCCGATGGAAATCATCGTCTCAAACTTGGTTCGAGAACTTCTTGCCAAAAGAGGAATAGCAGAACCCAAGGAGATAGAAGCGTTTCTTGTGCCGGATTACGAGAGAGATACGCATTCGCCGTTTTTGCTCGCGGGAATGGAGCGTGCGGTTGCCCGCGTTCTCGTCGCCATTCGCGGGAACGAACACATCGCGATCTACGCAGATTTTGATTGCGACGGAATTCCGGGAGCGGCCGTCCTCTGGGATTTCTTTAAGAAGATCGGATACGAGAATTTTGAGGTGTACATCCCACACCGTGACCGTGAAGGCTATGGGTTTCATACGGATGCAATCGAACAGCTTTCGGCGGATAAGGTTTCGCTCATCATCACCGTCGACGTCGGGACGAGCGCGGTTGAAGCCGTTTCATTCGCAAAAGAAAAAGGCATCGACGTTATCGTCACCGATCACCATGAAATGACGGGAGCGCTCCCCGACTGTATTGCTGTTCTCAATCCGAAATTGGGCGAATACCCGTTTCGTGATCTCTGCGGTGCGGCCGTCGCCTTCAAGCTCGCGCAAGCGCTTCTTATCGAAGGGAAGAAACAGAGATTCGAAGCGTTTACAAGGATTCCAGACGGTTGGGAGAAGTGGCTCTTGGACCTTGTCGCGATCGCTACCGTCGCGGACCTCGTTCCCCTCGTTGGTGAGAATCGCGTGCTTGCTCACTTTGGCCTCAAAGTGCTTCGCCAATCAAAGCGGGCCGGTATCGTTGCCCTTTGCAACGCGCTTCGTCTGCGTAAGAGCGAGCTCACGGAAGAGACGATAGCGTTTTCAATCGCGCCACGCGTTAATGCCGCTTCACGCATGGACGAGCCGGAGTTTGCCTTCAGGCTTCTTGTCACGATCGATCGCGCCGAGGCGGAGCGGATTGCCGCACACCTTGAAGAGCTGAATGCGAAACGGAAAGTTGCGGTCGCAACCGTGGTAAAGGCCGCGAAACGTATAGCGCGTACACGCTTTCGCTCCGATGAACGCGTCATCGTCCTCGGCTCTCCCGAATGGAAACCCGCGCTTCTCGGCCTTGCCGCGAATTCCATCATGGAGGAGCGCGGAGGTGTCGTGTGTTTGTGGGGCCGCGACGCGATGGGGCGCATCAGAGGTTCGTGTCGCTCCGACGGTTCAGTCTCTGTCGTCGAACTTTTCGCCGCCGCGCGGGATGCGTTCGTCGAGTTTGGCGGTCACCACGCTTCCGGCGGCTTTACGGTTTCACATGAGCGCGTGCACATGCTCCACGAATCACTTGTATCTGCGAGCGGCACGCTCACCATCACGCCGAACGAGGTCGCCGAGCACACGCATGATGCATGTATTGTTCTCCCAGAACTCACGGAGTCACTCTTCGAAGAAATCTCGAAGCTTGCACCATTCGGGATTGGCAATCCGAAGCCGCGTTTTCTCATCTCCTCCATCACTGTTTCTTCCGTGCGCAAATTCGGACGCGACAGCAATCATGTCGAGGTTGTAGTTTCATGCGAGCGTACGGGGATCTCGGCGCGCGCGTTCGATTTTTTCAACTCACCCGAGCACTTCACGCACACGCCCGCGGTAGGAAATCCCGTGCGTCTGCTCGCCTCTGTTGAGCGTGATACGTTTCGCGGTGGCTTGGCGCTTCGGCTCTCGGATGTCCTCTCGTCGTGAGTCGCTGTCCACAGCACCATCGTTTGCACACAGCATGTCGAGTACCATATCAGTATGCCTCCTGCTACTCCACCGGCTTCTCCCGCACTCTTTGTCGGGAGCTTTGTCAGCTTCGGATGGGAGATGTTTAAAAAACGCCCGTGGTTTTTGATCGGCACAACGCTACTCTTTGTCGTTATCGGTTGGATCGTAAGCTTAGTCATCGCATTTTTGGCATCGATCCTCGAAGTGCTCGTTGGATCTGGGCTTGCCGTAGTCGCGAGCTTCATCGCAAGCATCGTCGTGAACAACCTCATTGCGATGGGCTGGATTGCCTTTTTTATCAAGGCTCACGATGACATTGCTGCCGTCGACGTTTCGAGTTTTTGGCATCCGCAGCGGCTTTTCAGCTATATCGCTGTTACGATCCTGTATGGCCTTATGGTTTTTCTCGGGTTCCTCCTTCTCATCATCCCCGGAGTGATTGCCGCCACGACATTTATTTTTGCGCCGTACCTTGTCGTCGATAAAGGTCTTGGGCCGATTGCGGCTCTGAAGGAGTCTGCGCGAATTACCAAGGGGAATCTGCCGCGCGTGCTTGCGCTTATGGGTGCAATAACATTGATCTCAATTCTCGGCCTTGTCGCTCTTATCGTCGGTCTTCTTGTCGCAGTTCCTGTCGTATCGGTTGCCTACGTGAGCGCATNCCGGCGTCTTTCTGCCGCTGCTGATGCCGGCGCGCAGCGGCAGCCCCTTTCGGGTGGAGAAGTTGCGCTGATGATAGCGGGTCTCATTGTTCCGATCCTTCTTATTGGCGGTGTCCTTTCGTCCGTCGTGCTCGCATCGCTGAATTCCGCGCGTGAGAAAGGGCGCGCTGCGCATGCCGAAGCGGACCTCAAGATGCTCCAGCTTGGTGTTGAACTCTACCGCGATGTATATGGAACATACCCCACGACGCTTGAGGCGATGGTACAGGACTCGAGCATCTGGACGGACAGCAGCTTTCTCACCGACGGTTTTATGTATACACCGCTTGTGGGCTCATACCAGTTGTGCTCGAGACAACCGACGAGTTCTGGCAAGACATGCGTGACGCCAGAGGGCCTCGAGCTTCCCGGCTTTGCGCAGTAGAATGCTCGGATGTCGACGGTCGTCATTTATACCGATGGAGGAGCTCGCAATAACCCAGGGCCTGCCGGTGTTGGTGTCGTCATCGTAGACGGCGCGAAAAAAATCCAACTCAAANNGTACATCGGTGAGCGGACGAACAATTGGGCCGAATACGAAGCGGTGATAGTCGCACTCACGGAGGCAAAAAAGAGAGGCTTGGGAAAACGCGAGATAGAAGTCCGAATGGACAGCGAATTGATCCAGCGGCAGCTTACCGACGAGTATCAGATAAAAGAGGAAACGCTATGGCCGCAATACATGAAGGTGCATAATCTCCTCGTCGCGCATTTTCCGAACATTCGATTCGTCCACGTGCCGCGTGAGCAGAACAAAGAAGCGGATCGGCTTGTAAACGAAGCAATCGACGGTACATAATAGCGGTATGGTGCGCGAGCAGATAAAAGGAACACTTGCTGGATTCGTCGACTTTATCCGTGAGCGGGGAGTCGCAGGGTTTGCCATCGGTTTTATTTTGGGTGGCGCCGCGCAAAAGTTCATACAAGCGCTCATGGACGATATTATCAATCCTCTGATAGGACTCTTTCTTAATACCGAGACGCTGACCCAATATACGATCGGCAATTTCAAAGTCGGTGATTTTATCTCGGCGCTGATTAATTTTTTTATCCTCGCGCTTGTTGTGTACTTCGCCTTCAAGGTGTTCCATCTCGAGAAGCTCGATAAACCAAAAGGGTAATGGGCGCGCGCTTGGTGTGGACGGTCGTTGCAGGCTTCATCGCGGGAGTGTTTCTTCGCTCGATTGCTCCGCTCGGATTCTCGTTCGTCGGTTTTTTGCTGCTGTGCGCAGTTGCGGTGCTCCTGCTTTCGATACTGAATCGAAGGGTCACGCAAGGAGTGCTCGTTGCCGTCGCACTGCTTGCAGGAGGGATCGGAATTCTTCGCATGGACGCAGCGGTTCTCGTTCCCGATCCGACACTCGCAGAACAGATTGGTGAAGAGGTAACGATTGAAGGTTTCNTATTCAATGAGCCAGATGTGCGCGAGGCGAGCGTGCGTCTCTCCGTGAGGCTTGAAAGNGGTGCGGGAGTACTCGTGATTGTTCCAGCTCACGCGGATATTTCCTACGGAGATCGCATTCGCGCAGAAGGAACACTTCGGCTCCCTGCAGCATTTGAAACCGGCGTCGGCCGCGAATTCAATTATCCTGCGTACCTTGCGAAAGACGGCATCGGCTACGAGCAGGCCTTCGTGCGAGAGGTTGAGGTGCTCGGACGGGGAGCGGGGAATCCTGTGAAAAGCTTCGCCATCGGGACGAAGCATCTATTTCTCGAGGGTCTCGGGCGTGCTTTGCCCGAGCCGCATGCGGGATTAGCAGGAGGCATTACCGTCGGCGACAAGCGGGGTTTGGGGACGGATCTCTCCGACGTATTCCGAACCGTCGGGCTCATTCATATTGTTGTGCTGTCCGGCTACAACATTATGATAGTGATGGAAGGACTCTCGCAAGTTCTCGGCTGGTTCCATGCCTCTCGCTACATTCGTTTCGGCACGACGGTTTTTGTCGCCGTCTTTTTCGCGCTCATGACGGGCCTTGCCGCAGCGTCGGTACGCGCCGCGGCGATGGCGATCATTGCGGTGATCGGGCGCATGACAGGCCGCATGTATCTTGCTTCGCGGGCGCTCGCGATAGTCGCAGCGGGGATGGTGCTCTGGAATCCGTACATCCTTGCGTTTGATCCCGGATTCCAGCTTAGCGTTCTCGCGACTGCGGGCCTCATTGTCTTTACGCCGATGATCATTACGAAATTGCGGTTCATGCCGACGAAGCTTGCTTTGCGCGAGATCGCCGCGACGACGATCGGCACGCAAATTGCCGTCCTGCCGTTGCTTCTCTACCAGAGCGGACAGCTTCCAGTATTTTCACTTCCGGCAAATCTTCTCGCGCTCGTCGCCGTACCCTTCGCGATGCTCTTTTCGGCTATCGCTGCGCTCGGCGGGGTTCTTCTTGGTTCATTTAGTGTCGTTATTGCGTTCCCATCGTATGTACTTCTCGCCTACATCATTGAGGCGGGAACTTTCTTCTCATCACTCCCATTTGCCTCGGTCTCGCTTCCCGCATTCAGCGAGTGGTGGCTCGTACTCGCCTATCTTTCCTTGTTTGGAATTTTTATGCTGCGCCCGCAAACCTTTTTTCCATCACGCTCCAGTTGAGGTTCTTGAAAAAAGCGTCGATGTATTTGCCTTTGCCTAATGCTCCGTAGTCGAGAAGGAAGGCGTGTTCCCACACGTCCAAGGCGAGGATTACCGGGAGCGTCACGAAGTGACCTTGATGTTGTTCGCCGACAAAACCCGCCTGAAATTGCTTGCCGATAGGATCATAGTAAAGCATAGCCCATCCCGGACCGCGCATGAGCCCGATCGCTTTGAAGTACGGTAGGAAATATTCATGATACTCGGCTACGAAAGCTTTCGCGAGCGTGCTCTCTTTCGAGAGAGGAATAGCACCGCCTTCAAATTGTTCGAAATATAATTCATGCAGTCGCATGCCGTCGAACTCAAATGATTTGCGGCGTATCAATTCTGAAAGCGCGTGAGCGTGCTTTTCCGTATCTTCTTTCGCGTATTCAACGAGCTTTGCAGAGATCGCATTGAGATTCTTTACGTAGCCTTGATAGAGGCCGATGTGCTCGTCAATCGATTTTTGCGAAATGCCATCAAGGGCCGAGATGTTGAAGGTTTGCGCTTCGTAGGGATTCATACGCAGGTCTAACGAGCGATTTCTTCTAACTCTTCTATGTCGTCTTCCGGAAGATCAGTACGATACTCGGCGAGAAGAAATTCTGCCACCTTTTTATTCTTAACTAATGTAACAGCGGCCACCACTTCTTCTTTGAGAAATTCATTGAGTATGTCATCGGGTATTGAAACCGAGGACAATACATCTTCAAGCTTTTCTTTCGCATTGGGGTGATTGTCCTCGATGGAACTAACAACGTCTCTAAATCGTTCTTCGTACGGCTTTTCTGGTCCGCGTGGATTGTCAGGACCTCTCATGCCGCCGAGTATAACATGCACATAGATAGTATGATTCCGTAATGAACACGAGCGCGAAAGTACTGGGTGTGACCGCTATCGTGCTCTCAATAGTCACCTCATGTATCTGGTACGCGGTTATTCTGGAAGATCGAGCTGGAAAGCTTACGGTCTCGTTTCTCAACGTAGGCCAAGGAGATTCCATTTTTGTCGATTCCCCATCGGGGCGGCAAGTTCTTATCGATGGCGGACCCGACAGAAGCGTTTTGCGCGAACTCTCCAAAATAATGCCGTGGTACGACCGCTCGATCGATGTCGTTATAGCCACACATCCGGATGCGGATCACATAAGCGGCTTCGTCGATGTCCTTCAGCGCTACCGCGTCGAATACATTTTCCATCCCGGTGTTGAAAAAAATACTGGTCCGGCCGAATCGATGCTGCTTTCTGTCGCGAAAGAAGGGGCAAACGAAGTGTACGCGCGCCGAGGGCAGATTATTAATCTGGGGAAAGGCGCGTATATCGAAATTCTGTTTCCGGATAGAGATGTGTCGGATGTCGAGACGAATACGGCTTCGATTGTCGCGCGCCTCGTGTACGGAAACACTGCATTCATGCTCACGGGCGATTCACCACAGGCTATCGAGAATTACTTAGTCGAGCTCGACGGAAAAGAACTTCACTCGAACGTACTGAAAGCCGGACACCATGGTTCGAAAACATCCTCATCAGAGTTATTTTCGGGTTTCGTAAACCCGAATTTCGCAGTGTTCTCGCGCGGCTGCGACAATTCGTACGGCCACCCGCATCCAGAAATTGTCGCACTCTTCCAGCGCTTTGAGATACCGACGCTCGACACGTGCGAAGACGGAACGATCACGTTTGTTTCAGATGGTACATCTGTAAGGCAAAAATAAGCATACACCGATTTTATCCGGTCGGATAAAATCGGTGTATGCGTGATATTGACCAACGACCGCAGAGATTAGATAAGGCCTGCGGCATTGAGTGTTTGGAATGCACCCCGTCCACAGCACCAAAGCTTCGCAGCAGAAAAGCTCGCTTTGGTGCGGGACTTCGGCTCCAACAGTGGTTTGGCCGATTTGGTTTGTATTTTCTAGCTAACGAGACCAGCCGCTTTCAGCGTTTGATACGCGCCTCGCTTTTTCATGGTCTTCAAGCCTTTTGCCGAGACGTTGATGGTGATTTTTTTGCCGAGTTCGGGAATGAAAAGCGTTTTCTTCTGCAAATTCACCTGACGGCGGCGCGTGCCAGTTGGATTGAACTTCGTCGCACGCGTGCGATTCGAATACCCCCCGCCAACCTGACTCTTTTTACCTGTTATCGCGCATGTTCTCGCCATATGGAGGCGCATGCTACCATTCGAGAAACTCGCATGCAACTAATCTATTTCGTCATTCTCATCTTCTCCATCATCTTGCATGAAGTGGCGCATGGCTACGCGGCCGACAAGTTGGGCGACCCGACCGCGCGCTATGCGGGGAGACTTACACTGAATCCAATTCCGCACATCGACTTCCTCGGCTCCATCATCCTCCCCATCATCTCCGTACTCTCGCCGGGCGGCTTTCTCTTCGGATGGGCGAAGCCCGTGCCGTACAATCCGTACAACCTCGTGCGCGCGCCGCGCTGGGGCGAGACGATCGTCGCGGCGGCGGGGCCGGGGACGAATTTCGCCCTCGTGCTCGTCTTCGCCGTCCTAATGCGCCTCTCTGGAGATCCGGCGTTTGGGGCGATATGCTTCATAGGCATTCTGGTGAATCTTTGGCTTGGCCTCCTCAATCTTATTCCCATTCCGCCCCTTGACGGCTCGAAAGTCTTGGAAGGACTTTTGCCCCGAGCTTTGTCGAGGGGCTACTCCGAGTGGCGCTCTCGCATGGAATACAATCCGTTCCTCGGTTTCGGCCTCGTCCTTATTCTCATTGTTCTCTTCGGCGGCACGTTTGGAAGTCTCATCTACGCTCTTGCGCGGCTGATCGCGGGGATGTAATTAATTGTACACAATCGCCCGACAGGAAGTAACCAAAAGTGCTAGCCTATATTTATGAGAAGGAGACGTGGGACGAAGCAGAACTCGGAGTGGTCGCGCTCAAGGATTCTCATACTTGCCGTGACATTTTTCGCTGCGGCCGGGCTCGGCACGCTGGGGATTAACGCAATATCGCGGGTGGGCCAGG
>C687J35174_10009010_pt1 | contig 12581 bp, 15 predicted proteins | sample RifCSPhighO2_01_FD_35174 | JGI IMG/M metagenome (IMG submission 35174) | reverse complement strand
CTGCGACTGTTGTGGCAGGGCTGGGATATACACCTTCGGTGTAGTATAGCTTTGCTATAAACGAACCCAGGACCTTGGCTTTCAAATTTGCAGAGCAAATTTCGTGCAACTTATCAGCCTTCGCAAATTAAATAAGTGGCGGTGGCAGGAATTGAACCTGCGACCTAAGCTTTATGAGGGCTCCGCTCTGCCACTGAGCTACACCGCCGTTAATTTGCAAATCTGATTTTTTGCCTTTGGCAAAATGGTTGCCACGCTCTAACTCTTCGAGCCTGAGGCTCTCAGAGCCGATGGCCAACTGAGCTACCCTGCCGTGAACAGTATTCTATCAAAACAATCTTAACAAAAAAAGACTCGGCCACATGGACCGAGTCATCTAGTAGCCCTCAAATTTCTTATTTCGAACCAAATTATAGACGAGTTTGTGGCTGTTCTCAAGGACTGGAAGATAATTTTTGACTCAAACCCTGTGGCTAAAATTATAGTTTAGGTTGGAATTTTACTAAAATCAGTCCGTGAGTATTGGCTCATGTCTTTCCGAGTTAGGATCTCGGCAGTACGAATATAGCCTTGGAAAAACTTCGCCTGCCGTGTTTTTCCGCCTCTACTTTTTTCGGATTGTACTTCTTGGATAAATCTTTTAATTGCATCCTTCATTTGATTAGTAAATTCGGGAATAAATACTCCAAAGACATTCATTTTTGCGGTATTGCTTATATACCAACCAATGATTTTATTTCCCTTTTTAACCCATTTAGGGTGATGTGAGTGCATTAACCCATGCCGAAATACTTCATAGTGAACGCCGTGTTCAGGTGGAAGTATATTGAATTTTCGCATGAATCTTGCGACGTACTCGCTTTCCTTACGTTTCCTGTAAGAGTTTTTACCCCAGTACAAATGGGATAAATATGTCAATTCCGCGAATAAGAATCTTAATCCGGCATAAAATCCAGTGTTGCTTCCAGAAAGCAAATGTTTCATCTCCCTATCTATGGATTCGTAAATTTCGTGTTCGAGATAGTGTACTATCAAATCATGATCGACAGCTTTTTGGTATTCCTTGTAAGAAACCTTTCGCCAAGTTTCCGGAGCGCTGTAATATCCAATAATGTTTTTCGCCATAGTTTAGCTTCGAGACATTCTATAATATTCGGATAGTGACATGAACACACATATATTGATAACCGGCATTCCCGGTACAGGGAAAACTACTTTGGGTGATTATCTTCGTGATAAGCAGAGCTTCGAGCACGTAAATCTGGAGATAAAAAACGAGATCGAGTTATTTTCCGCAAATCCTAGCGTTTATATTGGAAATCTTTTAAAAAAACCCAAGGTCGTCGTTACTTGGGGATTTTTGCCATACCATCAAGCAAAGTTTGTAAGACAATTTAAAGAGAAAGGTTTCACCTTATTCTGGTTTGATGGGGATCGTGTTTCGGCACACAGAGAATTTATTAAAAGGGGAACTGTTGACGAACAATACTTTTTTCTTCAGATGTGGAATATAACTTCTTCAAAAGTGGTTGAATTTATCAGCCCAATAATTGTGAATCCATTTGATGATGGAGGTAATTTCATAGACTTAAAGGATATTGCGGAGCATGTCTTGGAAAAACCGGAGGTCTAGTTAGATTTTTCTAGATTTTGTAAAGTTTGCCTGTTTCTGCTTTAACTATGGCTATCAAAACTTATTTGCATATAAACTTTCTACCACTTTTGCATATTGGCTGATTTCGTCAATTGCCCTTTCTTGAGATTTATTAGATAAAAAGTGTAAATCAGCTAAGAGTCTGTAAATAAGCTTAAAACTTAACTTAATTCTGCGACCTTTGATCTTTTGACTATAACTGTTCCGAAGACGTTTGTGTACCAATTTAATAGTATTATCGAATTCAGGACCTTTCCACCTTCTTAATACTCCCTTAATACCGATAAAGATTAAGGATAAAAGTAAACTTACATCCCTTCTCAAGGTGTTCGATTCTTTTGCATCCTTATCCAAAATCCATTCACCTCGCCTGAAAACATCCTTGCCATACAAGAGTTTGGCTTGAGGCTTAATAACAGTATTTGAAGATTTGGAAATATAATAATCAATCTGAAACAAACCAAATTTTGTCTTGTGGATAATCAAAGTTGCACTACCGCCCGGCGGACTCCAGCTTTTGGATTGGTGCTTCACTAAAACTGGGGCAATTTTTTTAAAGACATTATTCTGATTTTTAACTACCGACTCAATTTTCTCGTCTGCAAAGGCGAACCAAATATCCAAATCGCTAAATTCGTCTTTGTAGGTCGTCGCACCCGAACCAAATTGGTAAATTGCGATAGGTTTAAGCCTGCCAAATACCTCAATAATTTTATTTAATAATTCTTCCCTACCACGAGTTCTTGCTTCCTTAAACTCATCTAAGTTCATTGAAACTTTTTTGAAATGTCCTCTATTTGCCTTCTTCGAATAATAAGTTTTGGGTCGGAACTGGCAATTTGTCTGGCTATATCTAAGTGTTTTCTTGCATCTTCTGGTTCGTCATTTCTCAAAAGATCGGCCAGTTTCATATGAAGACCAGATTCCCAAACATGAACCAAAAACGGATCAACCTCTGGTGCACCCTTCTGAATCTCCCCAAGACCATCAAAGATAGTTTTCTTGCCTTCATCTTTTTGATCATTACGATATAGAGCTTCGCCGAGGTGATAACGATAGTCACCCTTTTCGGAAAGACTTCCTTGGTAAGTCTCCAGTGCCTTCTGATACCAGTTGATAGCGCCTGCAAAATCTTCAAAAATCATAGCTATTTCTCCTAACCTGAAATAACAGGAGCTTAATTTTTCTGCGATGTTTTTACTTTGGGCCACTTCAAGACTCGCGTCCGCTTCTTTTTGTGCAATAGTTGCAAAAGCAGTATCCTTTGTTAGGAAATAAAAATGCTTAAAAGTTAGAACTCTGCTTTGAAGGGCTTCACAAATTCCCAGGTAATCTCCCTCTTCTTGGTACAAGACAATTGCTTGGTCAAGTTCTTTCAAAGCGTCCAAATGCTTATCACTTTCCCTTAATTCTTCTGCTTGCCTATGGTGTTCTTTTGCACTCAGTTTTTGTTCGTTCATACTAACTACCAACTATTTTCTTTCCCAAAACAATTGCCTGCCTAGGGTCATGAATAACAATCCAACTTATGTGTTTCATAGAACCAAAAGCTGCCCCTAGAGCTCTTCTTTTTAGATTTCTTCTCAAAATGTTGCCTTCAATTGTCACCTGCCTATTATAGTTTCTGTCGCGCCTTGAATCCCAGTTAAGTTTATGAGCTGAATTATAGAGAGAATCAATAGCAGCATTATCCTCACCAAGTTTTTCCGAAACTCTTGCAAGCTCCATTGTGGCTGCCGCTTGAGTACCCAAGTCGCTATCTCTTTCTGAAAGTGCCACGACTTTGGAATAAATGAGTTTTGCAAGCTGCCAATATTCAGGCGTTTCATGCCTTTCATACATTCTTCCAAATTCTCTAAGTTTAACTTTAGACCAATCGATTTCTTCACCGGAGACCGTTTTTGCAAGTTGCTTGGCAAGAATATGAAATCGTCCTTCTCTTCTAATAGACTCTCTTGCTTCGTCAAGTAGTCGTTGCCTCGTTTCTGAATCAGCTGTGTCTTGGGCAAGCGAATTTATCGCTGATAATTCTTTGAACGCTGCATCAACATATGCTAGAGCTAATTTTTCTTCAACTTCTTTTTGCTCTTCTTGAGGTAAACTTTTTATTCTTTTCAAATCTGTTAATATTGCTTCTTCCGACCATAGGTCTTTTGCTTTTTGGGCAGCTTCTTGGGGTTTGCCAAAAACTCTTTCATGCTCCACTTCTTCAAGATTTTTAACTGCTGCCTCAACTATACGATCTTTTTTGGGTTTGCCAATGACTTTTCCTTCCGTTAATAATCTATCTATTTCTGCTAAGTCGAGATCTCCATGCTCATGCTCTTTAGGGTGAAAACGAGAACCCATTACTTTTTCCATTTCTGGTGTTGGGCTCCAAGGTGGATTAAAAATAGGCGAGTCACCGTGCCATTCTTCTATATTGGCGTTAAAAGTAACCACTCTATTTCTAGTTAGGTGAAGTTGAGTATTAAGGTAAACTCGATCTACGTATTTTTGGTTATAAAAAATAGCAACTTCATCGCTCTCCGAATTACCCCAAATAAGAACTCTATGATGTCCCCGTAAATCTTGGCTATCGGGAACGTCCAGATAGATAACTTCTTTTGGTAATTCTTTTCCCCATGTTGATGGTTCACCAAATCTCCTTATGAAATCCTGGGCTTTATTAAAAATTGATCTGACCAATTCTGCTTCACTTTGAGTAAGCTCAGGCTCTCTAACACCAGATTCTTTAAATACCCCTTCTTGAGACATATTGATTTCAGTATGCATGTTTCACTTCAAAATGACAATTAATTTTCGCAATATTCAGAGGGGAATTGTACTAAATCGTGGCTAAACTAGCAAACTATGGGGTGACCTTTGCCGATTCTGCGAGTTGTTCTAATGCCTCAGTACGGGATTAAATCTTTGACCTTCACTCTCAGGGTTGTAGCAATCTTATTCAGAGCTTTAAGTGTTGGCCTCTTTTGGCCTATTTCAATGTAGCCGATATAGGTAGTACTAAAACCTGTCTTTTCTGCGAGCTGTTCCTGTGTCAATCCCGCTTCCTTTCGAGCCTTCTGGACATTTCTCCCAAGCTTGATATCTTTCTTGGTTATCATGAGCTAAGGCTAGCAAGAAATAAACAGGAGGTTTATAATCTAATGGTTTATAAATGGTCACGAAACAAGTTTGACAATTTATAAACTGTAAGTTTAATATTTGGGCGACATATTTTCTATGCAATGGACAAAGTAATCAAAGCAAGTGCTGGCTTAGGTATTCTATTAGTAAGTTCTGCTGTCTTTTACTATTTCGTGTTTTACCTTCCAAGAACTAATGAGGAAAGACAACAAAGGTTATTGGAAACCCAAATCACAGATGAACAGGGGTCGGATCTGAAAAATCAGAAGAAGTGCCGGGAGGCAGGCGAAAAGCTGTATAAAAAGCAACTTGAGACAGCTTCTGTTTCTAGCGCCTTAGTTTCAACACCTCAATATAAATTCAGCAAAAGACTTAACACTTGTTTATATTATGGCGGTGAGAGAAAGGGTGATTATGGAGAAAAGTGGATTATTGATGCTTATCAGATTTCGGAGCCACCGGTGGCCAACACTCCAAAGCTTGCATGGCTTTTAGAAAGTCCCAGTTCTTCGGAGACAGATGAGAGCAAACAAGCGAGACGAGAAAAGTTTCAGGCAGAGGTGAATAGATTATTTAGCAATTAGGTTTTGGTGTGGTTTTTAAGCTGTTGAAGTGTGCATGTTAGCTACGAGGCCTTTCTTCTCTTGTGCGTGGCATTGGCGCACGATTCCTCAACGGCTGGGCATTTTGTTTTATTAGGGAAATAGACCAGAGTTTCCTATCACAGCTTTCAAATCGTCTTTAGTGCGGTCACTTTCGAGAGTGTAAGCCAGAGGGATCCTTTTAGTCTAACAGCGTACCTATCAAATAGGGTTAAACTGTATCTTGTTTCGCCTTTTATACCTTGTGCGACGCATTTTTGTGGCTAAATGCCAATTAGTACCTTAGAAATGATCCTGTAGTATAGATTTTAAGAGGTAGATTTATGTGGCTTTTTGGTTTTAAGTCTAACGTTTCCCTTATTATACAAGGACTTGTTCAATTCTTTTAGGGTCGGGTCAGAAGGCCCGGGGTACCCCTTAGAGAAGGTGGTCATGGTGTGAGGCTTCTCTCTCTGGTCCAAACATAGTTCCAGCTATTTAAGGAATCCCTTAACCCCAGAAAATTTTTGGGAAATTTTGTGAAAGTTCAACTGCAAGACCCTTGCACTAAGTGAACTTACAATTAGAGATATAATAGAATTTGGAATATGAAAACTAAACCAAGCTCTCTCCAGAAGCGTGCTGTGGACAATGTCTTGAGCGGTAACTTTAAGTCGGTCGCAGAGGCCATGCGAGAAGCTGGTTATTCAGGGACTACTAGTTACAGGCCATCTGAGAAACTTGCCAAGTCAAAGGGTGTGCAGGCTTACTTGAAGCAGCTTGGTGACAAGGCTATTCAAAAGTTTGGGATGAGTTTGGAGGATAGGGTTTTAGAAGTTTACCTTGAAGGGTTGGATGCGCAGAAACCTTATGGAAAGAATGCCGAGTTGTTTCCGGATCACATGACCAGACTCCAATTTGCAAACAGTTTTGCTTCTTTCTTTGGGTGGCAAAAAGACCAAACTCGGGAAGGCAAAGTACAACAACAGTTTAATTTCTTTAACACTACCTCTGAGGAAGAACGGAATGCCTTCAATAAGAAATTTAATGACTTCCTGAACAAGTACTACTCGACCTAACACTCCAAATAATAGTTGTTATGCTTTTGTTCTGTCTTGACAAGCCAATCATTCTATTTTACTATTAAATTAGACCAATAAGGTCATAGAGCCCAAGGAGGCCGAAAGTCATTTAGACTGCGGCCTTTTTTAGTGGCACTATGACAACAAATCAAAACAAAATATCCTCCACCTCCCTTATAAATCTTTCGGATATAAATCTCGTTAGCTACTTAATCCATAAAGGTTTCCAAGTTAAATCCACACAACAAAACGGGCGCTATGTTGAGTTTCTGTTTGACCCACAGGTTGAAGCACAGGCTAATGCTTGGCAATTTTCTCCAACCGAGGGAATGAAGCTAATCCAGGGATTCTTACTCGAGAAAGACAAGTTATTGGGCTTTCTCAAAACAAAGCAGAACAAAGGAGTCAGCTATGGATTGGATTAGAGAAGTAAGACGATTTCAACACTTCAGATGCCCACAACGAACTCCCACGGATAAAGAAAAGGGAATTGAACTTATTTATAAATTCGACCTAATTTCTATTCCCGATTGGAAAGCGAGATTATCCTCAGCCTACTGGTCTGATACCGCCCTCATTGCTCCGCGCAAAGTTTTTATGGCCGAACGCAGCTTGAAAGACCTCATCTTTTCCGGAGGTTATCAATGATTATTTCAATCGGGGAGGCACGACAATTGATGGGCAAAGCAGGAAGTAGAAAATACACAGATTCTGAAATTGAAGAGTTAGTTCACGTCCTAAGCGCAATAGCTAATCTTGCAATTGATTCTTATATAGAAAAGAGACAGAAAGAAAGCAGAAAGCAAATAAAACCACAATTGAAAGGAGGTGATTTGTGTGGTTAAAGGAGTTTTTAAAGTAAAAGAGCCTGAAGTACCGGAGCCGATTCCAGTTGGCATGTACCCGGCAAAATTCGTTAGCTGGGAGGCAAAAAGTGGTGAGTATGGCGACTACATTCGTTTGGAGTTTGAAATAACGGATGGAGAATATGCTGAAACTAAGCGCTCACTCATTGCGAGCTCAAAACTAACAAGAGGTAAAACGCAGGAGACGACTTCAAAGCTGCTGCGCTCCCTTACTGGATTATTGGGCAGGGAACCCGAAACTGACGAAGAGGTTTCTTTGGATGATCTGCTCGAGAAAGAATGTCAAATCCTTATTGAGGATAGGCCCGGGGACGAAGAAGGCTGGCAGGATATTACAAAAGTTATGCCAGCCGTAGAAGCTAAAAAGACTAAGAGTTAAGTCATTTAACTCTGATTCGCTAGGCGTATGCGCTTTAAGTATGCGCCTAGTAATGAGGGCTAAATGAAAGATAACACAAATAAGTCGTCAGATCAAAATTTTGAAACTTGGGCTGAAGAAATTTTCAGACAGTTCCCCGAACTATTGAAGCCTGCTGAAATTGCGCTTAGCGTTATCTGTCAGCTGAAGATTCAGGACATTAAAAATCCCTTCGCCTTAGTCTTTGTTGACGTTCCAAGTAGTGGTAAGACCATTACCTTAAATATGTTTGCAGGCTTAGCGGAGTTGGTTTACACTACAGACAACTTCACCCCCGCCTCATTTGTGTCACACGCTGCTAATGTCCCCAAGAAGAAACTTCATGAAGTTGATCTTTTACCCAAAATAAAAGGTAAGGTCTTGATAGTTCGGGACCTTGCAACAATCTTTGGAGAACGCGAAGAAGATCTTCTAAAAAATCTTGGAGTTTTAACCCGGGTTTTGGATGGTGAAGGCTTGGAACTTGATAGCGGAATTCATGGCAAGCGTGGTTACAAGGGCGACTACTGCTTCATGCTTCTGGCCGGTTCAACTCCAATACCACCAAGGGTCTGGAAAATGTCAGGCAACCTTGGTTCAAGGTTATTCTTTAGCCAGATTAGAAGCCCAGAGAAAGCAGAAGGTGAACTAGCAAGCCAATTAGTTAAGTCTCCATGGTTAGAGAAACAGGGGCTATGCCAAGAGGCAACAGAAGACTTTCTGAAAAAATTATGGGAAAAATATCCTGAAGGCATTATATGGCAAAAATCGAATGATCCCGTCAATCTTCTAAGAATAATCAGCCGATGCGCAAAACTGCTTTCTCGGCTAAGGGGAACGATTAACGTTTGGCACGAAAAATGGGCTGACGAGCAAAAGGAAGTTTATACATATACTGAACCTATTATTGAAAAACCGGATAGGATAAACCAATTATTTTATAACTTGGCTCGAGGTCACGCTTTGGCTCAAGGCAGAATCCAAATTGGCGAGTCTGATCTATCAATCGTAATAGACGTCACCCTTGATAGTGCTCCTAGAACCAGAACCAATCTATTCAGACTGCTGATCGTCAATAAAGGCGAATTGCTTACTAATCAGGTTATGGCGACTTTAGGCTGCTCTCATACTACTGCACACCGAGAAATGGAGGCTTTAAAAATCCTTGGGTTAGTAGAACTAGACGAGGGTCATGGAATGACTGGTCAAGAGAAAAACATGACCCTCAAACCTGAATTTGAATGGTTCTTATCAGACGAATGTAAAAAACTACTCAACACAGTGTCAAAAATGCGTGCAGCTGCAACTAAATTTGACACTGTGTTGGTTAAATCACTTGATCTACAAGATTTACCACCAAGTTTGCAGGAATATACGAGTGACAACTTAATAGAAAGTTTTGAGGAGGCTGAATCAAAAGGTGAAGTATGATAGTTTCGACATTGAGATATATTTATGATTATGTCTATAATGAAAATGTAGCCAGTAACTTTCCGGTTTTTTGATGGCCGTCTTGGACAGAACCGGAAGGCTCTGGCTACACCAAGGCGGCCATTGTAATGACGAACGCAATAATATATATACGGGTTTCAGATCCAAGCCAAATTGATAACATCAGCTTTCAAGTTCAGCGTGAAGCCTGCGAAAAATATGCCAAAGAGCAAGAGTGGAAAATAATCAAAGAGTTTAAAGAAGAAGGCGAATCTGCAAAGCTGGCTGACAGAACCAAGTTAAAGGAACTAATTGAGTATTGCAGAGTTAACAAAGGTAAAATCCAAGTTTGTCTCGTTTATAAAATTGATCGTTTCGCCAGAAACCAAGTAGACCACTATGCTATAAAAGCAAGACTTCTTGAGTATGGTATAAGCCTGCGATCGGCCACAGAACCGGTTGATGATACTCCAATTGGCAAAGTGATTGAAGGATTGTTTGCGGCTGTAGCGCAACTTGATAATGACATTAAGTCCCAACGAGTCAAAGCGGCTATGAAAAATTGGGTCTTAAACGGCCGGTGGGTATGGGGGGCAAAGTTTGGCTATTTGAATAAAAAGGACGCTACAGACCATGCAATAAACCCAATTGACTCTATCAAAGGCCCGATTGTGACTGAATTATTTGAGAAATTCTCGACAGGTCTTTATACATACAATAATTTAGCGGACGAACTTGATAAGAGAGGTATTAAAGGTAAATTGGGTGGGAAGATCCATCCCCAGAACATTGAAAGGATTCTAACGGATAAATTTTACATTGGTATTATTGAACTTTACGGAGAAGAAGTTAAAGGTCTATTCCACGAACCATTAACTGATGAGACCACCTACTATAAATGCCAAGCAGTTATTGCCAAGCGTTCCAATAACACCAACAAGCCAAGACATACTGAAAATGAGGATTTCTTTTTAAGAGGATTATTATTGTGTCCAGATTGTGGCAAGAAGATGACAGCTGCTTGGTGCGCGGGCAGAAGCAATAAACACCCTTATTACTACTGCAAGCAAAATGGTTGCCCACTTAAAAGCAAGTCTTACAAGCGCAAAGATATTGAAGACGACTTTCTCAATCTCTTAACCATGATTAAACCCAAAGATGAATCGTTAAGTCTCTTTAAAGAAGTGTTTTTGAGATTTTACGAGAAGCGCCTAAATGAACTAGAGGGTGATTCACTTAGGATTAAAGCTGAACTTGAAAATCTCGAGAAGGAGAAGAAAAGAATTATCGAAATGGGCAAAAAGAATCAGCTAACCGAGGAGGAGTACAACGAAGAAATCTCCCAAGTGAGAGACAAGATAGCACTAGCAAACCTTAACTTAAATGAGAGTAAGACGGATATTAGTGAAGTGGAGCTATGTCTTAACTATGGCCAAAACTTTATTCGAACCGCTGCATTAGTGTGGTTTGACGCTCCACCTTTGTGGAAAATCAAGTATCAGACCATGATTTTTCCAAATGGCGTGAAGTATGCTTTTGACGAGATTTCGAACCATGATTTAGCCCTCCCCTTTAGGCTAAATAGGCAATTTGAAGAGTCAAAAAATGATAGTGTAGCGGGGGCGGGAGTCGAACCCACTTCTGGAGATTATGAGCCTCCCGAGATACCGTTTCTCTACCCCGCGTCGGTTCGGAAATTCTATCAAAAAATGCCTATCCGGTCAACTTTTGAAGAATAGATCTTTCCACTTTTGCCAGTTAGGTCTTGTGTCCTCTTTGCCGGATTCCTGAGTCTGGCTATCTGATTCCTGGGGAATTACCACAATCGCTTCGCCTTCTTTAACCAAACCTAACTTATCGCGAATTTCTTTTTCGGCAAATTCGCCAGACTCCTTATATTTAAGTTCATTTTTTAAGGCTTCATTTTCTTTGCGCAATTCCAGAAGTCTGTCCTCCGCCTCCTGCACCTTTTGCGAGGTTTGCGAAAAAGAGTGGATACGTTTGGCACTGTTTACAGCCAGAATCACGCCTACAAGCATAGCCATAAAAAGAATTAAGTTTCGGGTCATGAAATCAAGCTCATAAGGTTATAATATCGTATATCTCATTATAAACCTTCAAGGGCCGAATTGAACCTAAATTATCTCTTGACAAAGCCCATAGCATAGGATTATACTTATTTTTAATCTGCTTGCCCCGAAAAATCACCTGCACCAAAGTCTAACTTGGTTGTCGAGTTTGACTCGACACCGAAAATGTAAATGAAGAAATTGAGAGAAGCGCATAAGGATTTTATTGAGCATCTAAGGAGCAAAAAAAGAACAACCTCAACCGTACTTGCCTACGGCAAAGATATCGAGCAGCTCATTGAATTTCTGGAAGAGCTCAAAAAGGCCCACGTCACCGAAGTCAAAGCCGAGGACATCCGAAGCTTTTTGGCCAAACTGCAAAACAAAGGCTACACCCCAAAATCACTTTCCAGAAAACTGAATTCCACAAAAACATTCTTCCGTTTTCTTAAAGTTCAGGAACTTATAACCGACGACCCGGCAAGTTTGGTTGACCACCCTAAATTCGACACCAAACCGCCACGGATCCTTTCCCCTATTGAATACAGGGCGCTAAGGGATGCGGCAAGGGACGATGCCAGAATCGCCGCAATTATCGAAATTCTTTTGCAGACCGGAATAAGGATTGGTGAGCTTGCAAACATCAGGACAGATGACGTATTTGTTTCCCAAAACGGCAAAGAAGGTAATCTCTTTATCAGGCCCCAGGAAAACAGGTCGGAAAGAACCGTGCCCATGAATAAAGCCGCAGAAACCGCCTTAAAAAGATATCTGGAATTAAGACCAAAAACCCCCAACAAAGCGCTTTTCGTGACCAAAACCGGTAGGCCCCTCTTGGTTCGAAACATCAGGACGGCAATCGACAGGTATTACAGAAAAGCAGGAATCGCCGGAGCCAAAGTCAATGATCTTCGGCACACATGGGTCGCCCACCATTTATCGTCCGGAGCATCTTTGGTTTTAATTTCCAAAGTCGCCGGCCACAAGAGGCTTTCAACAACCGAACGCTACCTTGCTTTAATCCAACAGCCCCCGGGTGAGGAAAAAGTGAAATTAGAGGAACTCTAATTTTATCCTGAGCTTGTCGAAGGATTAAACTCGAAGAGTTGTAATTGACACCAACCCTCTCTTCTGCTTAACTGGATTTTGATGCCAGAAGAAGCTTCCGAAACAACCCCAACTCTAACAGTAGAACGCCCGATTAACCCTGTCACAATGCAAGGACTTGGAATCTCTCCCCAAGATATCGAAGGTTACTGGGAAAGGCAAAATTCCGCGCAACACGAAGCTTTCCAAAACGGAGCGAAAACCTATAATTTGCTCAGGGAATCCGATGCTGCTGTCACTTATCTAAAACTAAATGAGCAAGCCA
>C687J35174_10009004_pt1 | contig 12588 bp, 7 predicted proteins | sample RifCSPhighO2_01_FD_35174 | JGI IMG/M metagenome (IMG submission 35174) | reverse complement strand
GAGGCAATCCTGCATTTAAAAGAAGAAATTCAGGACTGAAATATTCAGAATAGTTTTTAATAAATGCTCTGGTATAGATGATTATCTTATTGTGAAATAATCTCGCTTGAACAGTATTGTCTGGTCCTTCCTCAAAAAACATTTTATTTTGCTCATTCTTCACACCTGGATCCTGATAGAATCCTACCTGATTAAGCCTTGCCGCGCCTCCTTTTCCTATTATGAAAAAGGTAATAAGAGCAATAAAGAGAATAAATGTAGTTAGAGTAATTCTTCTTTTAACTTGAGCATTTTTTAGAGTCAATAGATACATTATATTTATCGCCAAAATAGAAAGAGCAATAAATCCTAATGCGGAATGATAAAAGAAAATTGATATAAATAAAACAAAATAGGAGAGAAAATAGTATATAAAGTTCTTATTTTTTTTGATAGCTTTTAATAAAATTAATTGACTAAGCAATATAAGAAAGAGCGAAACACTCGCTTCTGAACTGGCCCGGACTAGATCGATATGCCAGGGTGAAATTGTGATCAAGAAGGTAGATATTAGAGTAAATTTCTTATTATCAAATAATTCTAATGATAATTTATAGAAAACAATAATAGTGAGTAGTCCAAAGATAGCAAACGGAAGCCTTACAGCAAGCTCGTTAAGACCCAAAAGCTTTATTGACCCGGCTATCAGTAAAAAATTGCCTAACGCTCTATCTAGTCCGAATGACTGAGAATAGAGCGGTAGAAAATTTCCGTTTTCGTCTCTACCCGTGTTTAAAATTAAAAAAGAATTGTAGCCTAAAGTTACTTCGTCTATATGAAATCCTGAAGGATAGTCAACTAATTGCCATAATCGAATAACTGCGGCAAGTATAAATATGAATAATAAAATTACGAGTCTTTTCATTTTGTTATTACGTTAGCCCCTTACAACTCTATATATTATGATATTTTCCTGCTGAAGAAAAATTGGAAAGTGATATTTTAATTTAATATTGCTGGTATTGTTCATAAGGTAAAGAAAAGATATGTTATTTTCCTTAAAAAAGGAGATATCCAAATTTTTCAACGCCTGTTCAACTTCTTGCTTTCTTTTCTTGGGACTTATTCCAGTATGTTCTACCAAACTAGTATCACCTAGATATAACCTTCTCTCTGAAATGGCAGAGATATACATAGAATCAGAAATACTGGGATCAATCAAAATAATATCGCTGCTCGCCGAGTTTTTTTTAATTAAATAGAGCGCTTCTAATTCATCTTTGGAGATATAACCCTTTGTGGAATGGAGGTTTTCATTGAAATTTGTAAAGGCAAATGGAATAGAAAGAGCTATTATTGCAATAATAATAAGCACACCCACAAAAGCTATTTTCTTTTTCTTCAAAATTTCCTGAATTCTTTCCAGACAGACAACTGAGAAAATAGAAAATAATATAATCGCATATGGAGTAAACTGCATAATATCATAGGAATTAACGCTGAGATTAAACAAAAGAGGAATACTGAGGGCGATAGTGATATTTATGAATAGAAAGAGAATCCAAAGAGGATTAATCTTTTGTTTTGAATGAATTGATCTTATAACTATAATAAAGAAGTATAAAAATCCCAAGAGACGAGTACCTAAATTGCCTACCAGATATATAATAAATTCAATCAGCTTTATTTTTATGAGTCCGGGAATATTTCCAATACTTTGGTAATAGTGTTCAACAGCCGCATATGAGGGAAGATTTAATCTATTGGCATCGGTCATCATGACAGTTAAAATCCAACCAGGCGCCCAGTTTAGACTTACTGATCCAAATTCTGTAATGAATATAAATATGGGAAAAAAAATTATAAGAGTAAATAAGTATAAAACAACTATTTGGACATTTCTTTTATAAAGAGAAAATAGAGTTAATAAAGTAAATGAGATTAATATAATAACCCCACCGAATGATTTGAATCCATATATGCTGCCCGCCAAAGCTGCGGTAATGACTATAAAACCTCGACTTTTTCCATACACTATTTGATGAACGGCAAAAAAAATAAAAAGATAAATCGTTATCCCAAGAACGGTATAAGGATTTATGATTTGATCTCCTGGCTGATCTGCAAGAAATATATTTTTTTTCCAGTTAAAATCAGAGCCTAAAAAGAGAGGCAGCAAATAGGAAAAACTTCCCGAGAAAAATCCGAGAAAAATACTTAAGCTCCGAAAAATTAGATTTTTTATAAATAAGGAGCTAACTGTATAGATGCTTAAAGCAAATAAAAGAGAAACGAAAACTGGTCCATAAAAATAATAAAGTTTAATAGATCCTATCCCCGTTATAAACCTTGCTGATGATAGGAAGAGATGGTAAAGAAAATGATGGTTTTTCAGTGGTTCTCCTGCAAAGCCTGGATGCTCTGGGGGGAAATTGTGATAAATTTCATTGACTATAGATATATTCCAGAGAACATCATGGGCGGCGGGAAAATATTCGTTGCCTTGAATATCTTTATATTGTCCTTTTATCAAGAGACTAGTTTGGGCCAAAACGCATATTAAAATTATGATAGCTACAATTGCATTGGGTAATGATAGTGAAAATTTAAGTTTGGGGATTTTGATATCTTTTTGATAAATTAAGATTGCTGAGGAAATAAGCGGTAATATCCAGTAAATAAACTGACTGATACCCATAGACCGGATAAGAAGTGAAAAAAGTGTAAAAATTACCAAACCGAATCCGAGCTTAAGGCCTATTTCTGATAATTTGCTATTAAATGATTGGATACTTAGCAATTTAAATACGCAATGAGAAGGTAAATATAAAAATATAGCAAAAAAAGAAATGATAAAAAATGATTCTTTTAGTGAATTCAGCATTTAATTTGCGGAATATACTTTATAGATTATTCGGCCATCATCAGGAGCATATATATTAATATCGGAATCTATTTCTTCTGGTCTTGCTATATAAAGACTTTTTGGTGGAATAGTACTTAATTTTTCTTCTGAATCTATGTCTAATGACCCGAAATAATATTTACTGAATTTAAAAAATTTTTTGTCTTTAAATAGTGTGACTGGATTACTTATTGCGTAGCGATACTGTCGAGGATCCATTTTGTTATATACAGCGTATGCTAATGTACCTCCGGAATAGAAATCAGAAATAAAAATATTATCATATAAATTTTTTCTTTCTTGCGCATAATCCAAGGCCGCTTTGTTTTCCCATCCCCACCATGTGGCTGCGTATTGAGGATATTCGAAGTAATATCTGATGAGAACAGTACCCAATGATACTACAAATACAAATGTTATACCTAAATAATATAAGTTTTTTTTATGCGATAATAAAAATGAAATTCTATTTAGTCCATAGGCGGTAATAATAAATGGTGCGGGTAGAATACTAAGACTTCTCACACCATAGGCCTTGCCTGCAATCGCTGGTGGTATAGCCATCACAAGAAGCCAGATGATAAAAAAAATTAATGAGAGTTTTTTTTCTTTTGCCAAGAAGTAAAGACCAAAAATAAAAAACGGCATTTCTGCTAAATAGAACATCCCCATGTTACCCAGAAAATATCGTAAGGAAGTATCACCATTTATATACCAGTAATTGGCAGAAAGTATTTCCAAATAATTATTCTGGAAAAATCTAAGCCACGCTGTAGCTTTATTATGCATCGCAACTTTGGCAGTATTTGGTAAATTTGAGGCGTATCTTTCTCTGATTATTTCCTGCTCTATTTTTTGCTGATTTGCTGAAATAAGATTGTATATTCTTGATGTACCTTTATCAAAAAAGCTTAACTTAATCAGCGGGAGGGACAGTATAAAAATAACGATAGCGCCTATAACAAATTGTTTTAATATTTTTTTTCTAATATCTTTATAAAAAAAGTAATGATAGATAAAAAATAGTAAGTAAAAAATGGGTAGATAAATTCTGGGAGTAAAATAGCTATATAGTGCGGCAGAAAAAAATAAACTTGATGTAATAGTTTTAACCAAGGAATAAGGTCTTTTTGTAAAAATCCATATGCCCCCAACAAAAAACATCAAACTGAGAGTTGATTCGAAAAATCCGCGCGATAAGTGAATATGCCAAGGAGAAATAGTTAATAAAAATGCTCCAAGGAGAGATATTTTTTTGCTAACAAACTGATTAAATAGCAGATAAGTAAATAACACAGTTATTGTTGAAGCAAAAGATATAAGAAATCTGATGCCAAAAGTATTGAAGCCAAAAATTTCAATGAAGGGAACCATCAAATAAACTGGAATTGGTGCTTTGTAATCATTAAATGACCTAAAATGCAGAGGATAAGCATTACCATACTCATCTTGACCTGTTTTGAGTATGTTGTAAGCATTCCAGGCAAAAGCCTGTTCGTCTCCATAAAGGGTTGCGGGAAATTGGTCGATTTTAAATATTCTGAGGGAAAAAGCGAGTAACAGTATAAGAAGGAGTGATAATTTAAGCTTCATTCACTTTCATTATAATGATTTATTATCGGTAATGTAAAATGCTCGGTCACCATTAGGATAGTAAACGGTTGCAAGCGGATGCCTAATATACTGAAAATCCTGCGGCGTTCCCACGAATAATATGTTTGTTTTATCTTTCATATTTTTCGGGAAGTCATCAAAAATATATTTATCAAATCCATATACCCAGCCGAGTCCATATTCGTTAACTTCGGATAATACAATCTGCTGCTGAATCTTACCGGGGTCGTACTTAAGATAAAAAAGCAGATTAATCCATCCCCATACGTTTTTTGACAGCCATATTTTGTGATAATTATTTTGCCTAAGAGCTACTTGCTTGTAAACTTCGCGAAGTCCGTAATGCCACTGGGCAGCATATTCTATAGGCAAATGGAAATAGTATTGATGAATATAATAACCAAATTGCAATATCAAAAACAAGACAAGAAATCCAGGTATTAAAAGATAAGGTCTGGATTTGCTCACAAAGTAAATAAGCATTTGATATGAGCCATACCCTGCAAGTAGGGATATTAAAGGCATAGTCAGGTGAATTCTGGCTGATGAGGGTGTCAACCTTGTTAGCGCATCTGGTAATATGCCAATAACTAACCACGCTGTAATAATAAATAAATATCCATTTTTTGTTCTAATAAGGTGATAAAACCCTACTACGGCAAAGATAGCTTCAGCTATATAAATGATTCCTACGTTAGGCGTATTATATATATTTACAGGATCTCCTTTGGTAAAAAGGAATGAATGATCAAAATGTACAAGAAAATTATGTATGAATGATATAGAGCTATCTATGAATTTATTGTGATAAATTACACCTACTCGATTTGAAGTTATACCATCTTCTGATCGATATTTTATTATATCTGCTAATATGCCTTTGTCCCCCCAAAATGATATTTCACTAACACGCGACCAACCTGAGTTGTTACGTGATAATAAAATAAATAAAGGGAGTAATATTAAAAAGAATATAAAAACAGCTCTGATTATGTGGGTTTTCTGCTTTAAAATTTTGGATCTAAAGTTTAACAGAAGGAAAGGTAGAAATAGAGGTACAAAGACTCTGGTGTCATAATAAGAATATAGAGATAATGAAAAAAGCGTTAGAGATAAGTGAAATAGATTTCCTTTTTTTAATCCCTTGATAAAAAGCAGTATAGCAATAACGACCAGCAGAGTTGCCAGATTGGTTTCATGAGACATTCTGGCAAACTGGAGATTCCATGGAGAAATAATATAAATAAAAGTTGAAATGGTAGATATTTTCCATTTACCAAATAACTCCTTAGCTAAAAGATAGACAACAATAGCTGTAGTAACGCTCATGAGAGCTGAGGGCAATCTTGTTGAAAATTCGTTTAAACCAAAAAGTTGTATGAAGGGTACTGATGAATATATGTAAAGCCCAGGGCGGAAGTCGCCAAAGGCTTTGAAAAATATAGGGAAATTCTGGCCATATTCATCTTTGCCTGTATTAAGTAAAGAATAAGCTTCATAGCCATAGAGGGACTCATCACTATAAAAGCCTGAAGGATAGGTGTCAAGTCGGTAGAATCGACTAAAAACTGCAAGTAAAAATAACAATAATAAAACAAATTTCTTTTTGGTCACTTTTTTGCAATAATCAAAACATTACTTTCTGTTTGTTTGTCTTCCCTGAGTAATCTATCGAATAGCCGAGATAAAATCCTTTCTTTAATAGACAGACCCCATATCCATCTATCACCAAACAACCAACGACTAATTTGCGATGGTAATGCACTAATGAGGGTGATATCGAATATTTGAGTCAAAGCACGAGAGAAAGTTCCCTGATAATAAATAATATTAAACCCACATTTTGTCAACATAGACTGCCAAGATTTGGGAGGGAGTATGTTTACATGTTTGAAAACTTTATGATATTTCTGTAAGTAAAATGAACGGGCTTGTTTCCATCCTATTTTTCTAAATATCTCTGGATAAAATAGATTATTGTTGAGCTCTTCTGTAGGGATAGTTAGTATAAATAAACCTCCCGGCTTAAGGACTCGGAATGCTTCCTTTAACGCTAATTGAACACGCTGAATATGTTCAAGCACACTTACCGATATGATAGTAGAAAATGTATTATCGGGAAATGGTAATTTTCTTGCATCGGCAATAAATAAATTTTTGTGTTTATTTACTTTTTTTGCTTTAACCAAGTCTTCAATACTAATATCTATACCTACCTCAACTTGTCTATCAAAGAACACACCAGCAAATTCTCCAAATCCACAACCTAAATCTAGCGCCGGTTTAGGAAGTTGTAAGATTTCATTTTTTGTAGATATTTTGCTTACTTTGTTCAAAGCTTCCGCTATTTTTTGGGCTTCCATTGCGCGCCACAATGATAATGAAAAAGGCGCTACGGAAAGATATCTAGAAAAATATTTATTTGCCATATATTGATTTTTTATTAATTTCTATAATATAAAATTGAGGGTGCCCATTTTGCAAGTAGATTGTATCCTTGAGTGTTGCGTAAACCCTATCTCCTATAGCAAGTCCATACGTCTGTCCAAATTTATTTTGTACGTTTTTCAACGTAAGTTTATCCATTAAAAGGCTACTATTTGTAGCAGAGGGTGGTGTATTATCTGCCCAGGAAATAAGGAGTCTATTGGGTATCACTAAATCATCTGCCCAATTGAGTTTTTTAAAAGTTAGATTGCTAAAACTTTTCACATGTTGGAAGCCCGAACTTTCTGTAGGATAACGAATTACTTCTTTTTGGAAAATCGCCGGGTCTGACTTTTCATAGAAAAGAAAATAGATATAAGGAGAATATTCTGGTCTGTCTATAAGTATTTCTTTGTATTGGTCCTTCTGACTTTGCACTTGGGAAACTAAGTCTTTATATCCTCCTCCCCAACTTGCTTCTCTTTTAACTGGAAAATGAATGAAATATCTATCAGCCCAAATAGCAACATTAACAAAAAGTAAAGCAGATATGATGACAATCGGAAATATGCTGATATAATATTTATAATTTTTTAGGAAATGATAAAGAAAAAATACGGTACCGATCGCGATAAAGATTTGGGGCAAGGGAATAAAGGAGGCCATACGATTGGTGTGGGGAGCGTCTCTGGTGATTGAAGCAGCAACTGGTGAAATAACGAGCCACCAAAGAATAATCTTTTTATACTTAAATTTATTTGTTAAGACGAAATAAATACCCACAAGAAGAAAAGGAGCATCCCATAAGTAAAGATTGCCAAAATCGGGAATATTATGCTGGATATTATCACCACCTGTTATAAAAAGGAATTCGGGTGAGAATCCCCTAATATAATTATTAAAGACTTCGATAATAAAGAATAATAATTTGTTATGCAATAATTGAGCAAAAAAAGTTGTTTTGTGTTCAAGGCGACTTAGATCAATAAACTCATGAATGGTATAAGAATCATTGGTAATCAATAATCCAGAGATTTTAGTTTTATCCGCGATGTGAAGCGTCTGACTATAAATTAATATAGCTCCAAGAAGAAAAATAAATATTGAGACTAAATTTTTTATAGATTTATCTCTTTTCCAAAAAAATAGAAAGAGTCCAGTATAAAGGAGTGGAATAAAAATGTGATTTCCATGATAGGTATACATGGGTACAAGAAGTAAAATTGTACCAATAATTTTTTTGAATAGATTGCTTGAATTTAAATAAATAATAAGTCCGGAAGTGATAAAGAAAATACTTGAACTTGCTTCCGAGGCATTTCGAGATAGATGAATACTCCAAGGAGAAATAGCAAAGAATAATGCCGCTAAATAAGGAATGAACTTTTTAATTCTAAAGTCCTGCCCATCTTCTCTAATAATCAAAATCGATGCGAGGAAGAAAACATTGATAGTCGTTAATGAGGCTAAAATTATAGCTGACAGCCGCACAGAATTCTCGTTTAATCCAAATAAAGTAATAGACGGAATTGTTAAGTAAATATAACCTGGAAGTTTCCAATCACCAAAAGATTTGAAAGAAATAGGTAAAAAATTGCCATATTCATCTCTTCCGGTTTTTAGTATTGAGAAAGCAGTGTAACCTATTGAAGCTTCGTCTCGATTTAGACCTGGTGGGATTTGATTTATTTGCCAGAATCGAAGAATAAAACCCAAAATAACAATGCAAATAAGAATAGTTAACTTTTTAGTCATACTAGAAGATTTAAAATAATTTTATTCAAATACTGGATCATTTATAAAATAAAACATAGGTTTTCCCTCAAGATCGTAAATTGTATCTTGGACATTTTCTGAATCTTTCTTTTCATCAGGTGAGAGTATAAGTAAGTAATTTTTGGAATTTCGAACTTTTTCAATCACTTTTTCAGAATAATCATAAATTGGATCGGAATTATCATAGCCTGCATAGCCGAAATAGAGATTGGCTATTTGATTATGTGAGGGACGTTTTTGAAATTCCTCTGGTTTGTAATCGAGATAGTAAAGAGCAAATATATATGGCCGCCAATATTCTCCGGTTATATATATTGATTTATATTTTCCCTTTAGATCTTTTATCTTTTGGAATACTTCCTTGTAGCCAAAAGCCCATTCTCTGGCTGCATATTGGGGGTAATGAAAGAACAATTCATGTAAATATTGGCTGGTTGGTAAAATAGCAAGAATTACGATAACAGTTCCAAAGATAATTCTTCTGCTTCTGGAAAAAATACTAATGAAATGATTTAGTCCAACTGCAGCTAGAATGGTGATAACGGGCAACATAGGAAGGGACCGGAGGGCATGAGGACTAGGCAAAGTGATAGATGCTGCAACAGGAGCAATAAGTAAAAGAGGTATAAGAATTTTTAAACTTTTATGGCGCTTAAGAATAAGTATTATGGCGCCAAGAATTACAAAAGATATTCTCCAAAGAGAGACAAGTTCCTTATCATGTACAAAATGCCTTATGTTCTGATCCGCACCAAGAAGAAAAAAGTTGGGGGAAAAATGACTTAAATAGTTCTGAGAGAATAAGCTAAAGTAAACGGAATATTTATTGTGGAAGATACTAACAAAAGGATTGTATGCATCTTTTAATCTTTTGGTGGCCATATCAGCCAGTGCTGGACTTTCTGAAAAAATGTTTATATAGGAATAACGAATGAAGGCATCTTTGGTCAGGAATTTGAAAAGCACGGGGCTTAAAAGGATAATTAAGGCAAGCATAGGTATTAAATCTTTCTTAGCAAAAGCAAGCCTTTTCCAATAAAAAAGAATAAATATGAAGAACATAGCAGGCACAGTAATACGCACACCATTATAAAAACTTACAGATAAAATAAGCGAAATTACTCCAATATAGAAAAATTTCTTGTTATCTAAGCCTTTGTGAAGCATATATAGTCCCAGAATAAGAAAAGCTAGCGCTCCCACAGCTTCAAACCCGGCTCGGCTAAACTGTATGTGCCATGAAGAAGAAGCCAAAAGGAAGGCGGCAAGTAAAGCGATTTTTTTACTAAAAAACCTTGTGGATAATAAATATATAAAAAGCACCGTAAGTGTACCGTACAAATTTGAAGGTAATCTTATGGCGTTTTCATTTGTACCAAATAGTGAAATGAAAGGCATAAGGGAGTAAATGTAACCGGGTAATTTATAATCCTGAAAAGATTCAAAAAAGAAAGGGAGGCGATGTCCATATTCATCTGCACCTGTTTTGAGGACGCTAACGACGTTGTACCCCATGGCAACTTCATCCCAGTATAAAGATGAAGGACTGGATGATGAGCGAAAAAATCTAAGAAGAAAAGCTAAAATTAAAATAAGAACAATAAAATATCTTCTCATGATTTATTTTAGGAAAAAATGTTATATTTGATAATTTCAAATATAGCTTTAAATCCATCTACCCATGAGATTTTCTTTCCTTCATTGTAAGTTCTTCCGAAATATGAAATACCGACTTCGTAAATTCTAATATTTTTGATTTTTGCTAGACGAGCCGTGATTTCCGGCTCAAATCCAAATCTATTAGATTCAAGATGAGGAGTTATTTTTCTTATTAAATCTCCCCGAAAGACTTTATAACCTGTTTCTATGTCGGTTAAGTTAATGTTGGTGAATATATTTGAAAGAATTGTGATAAACTTATTGGCCATATAATGGTGAAAATACAAAACTCTCGCCGGTCCTGCATAACTAAACCTAGAACCATAAACAACATCCGCATAATCATCTATTATAGGTTTTATTAAGTTTGGATATTCTTTGGGTGAATATTCTAAATCAGCATCCTGAATTATGACTATATCGCCGGTTGAGACGGCAAATCCCATCTTAAGAGCTGCCCCCTTCCCTTGATTTTGCTCGTTAGAAATTATTTTATAGGGCTTTTTTGAGAATTTTTTTCCTATGATTTGCTTTGTACCATCGGTAGAGCCGTCATCTACGATGATAATTTCCTTTTCAATTCCATACGTATTGGATTTTTTAACTGATTCGATCACTTTTTCTAAAGTGTTTTCTTCATTGAAGATGGGAATAATTATAGAAATTTTAGACATTTTATTTTTACTCCTTCTTTTTATCCCATAATTGTAACCTACAGCTTGTTCAAAATCCATGTTGTAATTGATATTATAAGAATATTTTAAAAGCTGCTTTGCCGTCGGGATAATTAATAAGCTTTGTATAATCAGTTTCTTCCCCTGACTGAGAAAGAGGAACTACATAGAGTGAATTTGGCAAGCGGTTATCTTTTATATCCTTCCAATTCAAATCATTGTAAAAAATATACTTACTGAAGCTTTCGACATGCTCGAAGCCAAAGGGATCGGCCACATGCGTTCGAACTGCCTCGTTTTGAAATCTTTCAGGATTATATCTGGAATAGAATAAAATATAAACGTATGTCATCTCATAATTACTAAGAAAGACTACGTTTTGGTATTTTTTTTCATGAGAAATGGCATACTTGGCTGTTTCTTTGAGTTGATAGCGCCACCAATCAGCATGATTTAAGGGCATGTTAATAAAAAACTGATTTAAGAAATAAACCAAACTTATTATATAGATGAAACTTACAGCGCAAGAAAGTATTATCCTTTTTGAGACTGACGTCATACCTAATGCAATGAATAGAATCAGCGGAAAAATGACGTTAAATGACCGATTGGAGGCGGGAGTAATAAATGTTAGGGCAGAGGGCACTACAGCTATGATAAGCCAAAATAATAAAATATATTTGCTTTGGGATTTACTTTCATAAAGCTTATACGCTCCAAGGATTAGAAATAGACTATCGATCAAATAGAATATTCCCATGGAGGGAATTCTAAATGGATCCACTGTATCTCCCTGCAAAAATAAATACTTTCCATCGAAATGGGATAAAAACCTTCTAACTATGTCTCTTGTGTACAGGAAGTAATTGTTATGAAAGAATTGAGTTAAAAGAGGATTTGCTAGACCGTCTTTTGTTATAAGTTCCCATTTCCGCAGCTTTATGCCTTGATCATAAAATATGCTTACCGTTTTTGCTCTGCCAAGCACTACGTCGGGCTTTTGAAGGAGATTTATAGCCAAAGGCAACAATATAACAAGCCCTGCTATAACTCCAAACACAAAGCCTCTAGACAAAAAGTTTATATTTTTTCTATAAAATAAAAGGAGGAAGATAATGGTAAAAGGAGCTATAATTCTTAAGCCATAATAGCTGTATATAGATAAGGAGAATGATAGGAAAGATAGTATAAAGAAAGAATTCTTATGTAACCCCTTTTGAAAATAATATACAGCTGATATGTAAAAAAAGAAGGCTATCATGACAAGCATAGCAGATCGACTTTGAAGTATATGCCAGGGAGAAATAGCTAAGAAAAAAGAGGTAAATAGGGCAAGCTTATAATTTCTCCCAGGAAATAACGATAATACCAATTGATATGCCAGAACTAATGAAAGGATTCCCAATATGGCTGAGGGTAGTCTTACGGCATTTTCATCAAGTCCCAATACAAAAACAAATGGAATCATAATGTATGTTGGAAGAGGTGGCTTCCAGTCACCAAATGAACGCAGTGATACGGGCAGAAAAGATCCGTGTTCATCTCGTCCAGTTT
>C687J35174_10009002_pt1 | contig 12588 bp, 10 predicted proteins | sample RifCSPhighO2_01_FD_35174 | JGI IMG/M metagenome (IMG submission 35174) | reverse complement strand
CAAAACCAACACCATAACTCCGGTAGTGCCCATGCTCAAATAGGAATTACGCTTAAAATTGGTCCAGCCTACATCGAAGATTCTTCTGAAAGATTCTTTCATAAATTTCTAATTGCTCTAATTGACCTAATTATTCTAAATAAACCCCAATTCTTAAATCTTGTTTAGGTTAATTAGAAATTAGATTAATTAGGTTAATTTTTAAATCACATATTTACCGTTTTCAACTTGGTCCCGAACTATCTTGCCCTTTTCTATGCTTAAAACTCTTTTTCCTATGGCATTTACCACTTCCCTGTTATGGGTGGCCAAAATAACCGTTGTGCCCAATTCGTTTATCTTCATTAATAATTTTACCACATCATAACTATTCACCAAATCAAGATTTCCAGTCGGCTCATCAGCCAAGATAATTCTGGGTCTATGTATTAAAGCTCGGGCAATCGCCAGTCGCTGTTTCTCTCCGCCCGATAATTGATGAGGGAAACTCTTGAGCTTGTCCCCCAATCCGACAATTCCCAAAATCTTGGGAACATCTATCTCAATTTCATCTCTATCGGCTCCACAAACCTCCATGGCAAAAGCAACATTTTCAAAAGCAGTTTTGTTGGATAGAAGTTTAAAATCCTGATATACGGTCCCTATCTTTCTGCGGAGTAGCGGAATGGCCTTTGGTGGAATGTGCGCCAAATTAACGCCATCAAGAACGATTTCTCCTTTATGCGGAGATATCTCCCGTGTTAAAAGGCGGAGCATGGTTGATTTGCCGGCTCCGGCCGGTCCGATAATAGAAACAAATTCTCCGTCTTTAATCTCCAGATTGACCCCATTTAATATCTCAATGGTTTCATCGTTATCGTAAATTGTTGTAACTTCTTTAAATTCTATCACTGCAGTTAAAAGTTTATAAAGTTATAAAGTTCTTAAAGTTGAACCTTACGAACATTATGAACTTTCCGACTTGATGAACTTGTCGAGTTCTCCATTGAGAATTCGATCCGGCTGAGATGATTTGACTCCGGTCCTATGGTCTTTAACCATCTGATAAGGATTCAGAACATAAGATCTGATTTGACTTCCCCACTCTATCTCACGCCTCTCGGATTTTAATTCGGAAAGTTCTTTGATTTTTGCCTCTTCCATTTTTTGGGCAAGACGGGAAATAAGAACCTGCATGGCTTTTTCTTTATTTTGACCCTGGGACCTTTCCGACTGAACGGCAACTGCAATTCCGGTTGGAATATGAGTTATTCTTACAGCAGTCTCCAATTTATTTACATTCTGTCCGCCCGCCCCGGATGAACGGAAGGTATCTATTCTTAAATCGTTGGGGTTTATTTTTAAATCTTTGCTTATTATTTCAGGCAGAACTTCAATCAAAGCAAATGAAGTGTGGCGTAATCCTTTAGCCGAAAACGGCGATATCCTCACAAGACGATGAACCCCCGACTCTCCCTTCAGGGTATTATATATATTATCACCAACTATTTCACAGACAGCATTCTTGATTCCTTTCTGTTCTCCTAATGATTGGCTAAGAACCGTAAATCCCCAGCCCTTGTTTTGGGCATATCGCTGGTACATTCTCAAAAGCATTGATGCCCAATCTTGAGCATCTACACCTCCGGCTCCCGAATATACATATAAAAGAGCCTTATTTTTCTCATAGTCGGCCACAAAGCAATTATCTCAAAAATTTATCAGAATTTCAAATGGAGCCGGAGGTGGGAGTTGAACCCACGACCTATTCTTTACGAAAGAATTGCTCTACCACTGAGCTACTCCGGCATTATACAATTTAATATTATACCACACTTTTGAGTATTTATACGATGACGTTCGAACTTATTGGCAATTCACTAACGACTTATTTTATATACCTAGTTTATCAGCAGAGGCAGCTAAAATCAATTAAAAAAACGGTTTGATTAAACCGTTTCTGTTTTTAGTATGGGCATCTTGTAGGTATTTCCCATTCGACTGATAGCATTGTTGTGCGAGCGAGGCGACTGAGAGCTGTATACTGTCCAACAAGCATCACCAACAATAGAAACCTTAAAATCCTTCTTTTGTAGACCNCTNCTTGTTCTTATAANGCACGCATCTGTATTCATCCCACAAAGTATCACATTGTCATCCAAGGAAAGATAAGGNGCTATCTCATCTGAACCATCATCATCAAATTTAAATACAATCTGACTACCCAATGCAAGCGATGCTAGTTCATCGATAGGCATTAAAAACCTTTTATTACGAAAGGAGGTAATAATAACAAAAATTACCTTATCTACTCGAGTCGCTAATTTCAGAATATTGGATACAACAGTTGAGTGTCTTTTCCACCATTTTCTATTTAAATACTTACCGTGATATCTACTTTGAGTAGTTCCTGTTTGCATGTCTATCACTACTAGAACTTTTGCCATTCAGTTTCCTTTGGAAATGAACTTCCACATATTAAAACATAAGATACTAGATTGCACAAGGTTTTAGGTTCGGACCTCAGAAAATTAAATAAGCCGTTTTCTTTTGAACGCAATCCCCGAAGCTGATTTTAAATATTTTTCAAAAGCTTCAGCTTTTTCTTGTGTAGCAAATGCACAATACCAAATAACCTTCCAAGGCCTAAACTTACTTGTATGTTTATTAGCTCCTGAATTGTGAGATTTTAAACGCTTTTTTAAATCAGAAGATGAACCAGTATATGTTTGGTTTAGAGTAATGATGCTACGAAGAATATAAACGTAATACATTCAAAGATGCTAAGCCGTTCGTAGCCCGATGTCAATTAATTTAAACTCGTGGAGAGCCCTTCTTCGCTAAAGCTACGAAGGGCCATTCTCCGCCACGGGCGTAGAATGGAGCGGGATACGAGAATCGGACTCGTGTCTCAACCTTGGGAAGGTCGCGTATTGCCACTATACGAATCCCGCATTATTAATATCCAAGAAGATACAAAAGCCACTTTTTGTAATTCGGCATTTTGCCTAATAATTCCTCAAAACTTACCGAGTCAATCACCTCTTTCGTGTTTTTGTCTTTATATACAAAAACCACCTCTTCTCCTTGGGCTTTATAATTAAGCTTCAAACGGGCTTCTTTTTCAAGAAAAGCTGGGGTGGTAAAATAAACCAAAAACTTATTTAAGTAATCAGTATCTTTCTGAACTTCTGCAATTTTGGCTTCCATATTTTTAACTTGCCTACCCACCACATCTCTCTGTGAATCAAGTTTAATGGAAGAAAGTGTAAGTCCCAAAACAACAACCCCCGCAAAAACAGTAAACACTTTAGAATTTATAAATTTCATGTTATTATCTATCCATGTTAAACAGAAAAACAATTAGAATCTTCTGGATACTTATTTCCACATTAGTCGTCATATCCATGGTTGGCTTCCTCCTCATCCCAGCGTTTTACTAAGTATAACAAAAACCCCTTCGGTCATATACTCAAAAAGCTCTGCCTCCCTGCTTTTCTCACGGCTTCCTCTTGGACTATTTCCAAAAACTCCTCCTAATTTCTCTGACCACCCGAAGCAACTCCTGTCAGGCCATGCAGCCAGCCCTTTGGGCTGAGCCGTTCCTGACATCCTCGGGTCGGTACCCAGAGAAATAGCGTCAGAATTCCTGAAATAGTTGCCAATCGTGCAGTTTGCGAGAAAATCGGAAAGGCGGAGCTTTTTGTGGATCGACACTACTCATCATAAAATACTTTAACCCGATATTCAGGCAGGAACAATGTTTCTTTGTCGGGTTTAATATCGTTAAGCTTATCCTTATTTTCAGCCAAGTAGTGGCAAATTATTTTAATAGGTATTAAACCAAACCCTTCCGATACTCCCATCGTTTTACTATAAAACACGGATACTAATACATTGGCACCGGCCGAATCACCTGCAATTATTTTTCCACTAAATAATTGTCTTAAATTGGGAAACTTTTTCAATGTGTTCAAAAGTTTGTCTGAATGTCCTCCGTGCAAATATATAATGTCGGCTTTTTGTACCTGTTCCGGAAATAATTCTTCGCTTGCTGTCTCAAACAATAAAGTCCTGTCCCCTTTGTTTTTATTAAATTGTTCAATATCTTCTTCCTTGTTTTTGGCGATACGGTCAAATTCTTTGGCAAAATAGACAAGTAATATTTTTGCTTTTCCGGGAGCACTTTTTAGTATTTCTTGAAAAAAGTCATCATTTTCCTGTTTTCCTCCAGGAGTAAAACCGCCGTGTAAGATAAATTTAGTTTTCATATCTCAATTTAATCATAAAAAAGTTCTAACATCCACGATAAGTTACGACAAAGTAAGCACAACCCGTTGTATTATTTCATGATAGTTTGAATTTCTATTGCCAATCATCATTTATCATTAAAGCAACCAGCGGAAGGAGACACTTTTTACAAAATTAGTAAATTTTTAAAAAGGCGTCTCCTTCCGTACGCATAGAGGTTGTGTGAGCTGTTCAGATTAAAAATTTAACGCTTCAGCATCTTGAGAAAAACATCTTGAGACAGATTGACCCTACCGGTTTCTTTCATGCGCTCTTTGCCTCTTTTCTGTTTCTTCCACAGTTTCATCCTGCGAGTTATGTCTCCGCCGTACATATGCTGAGTAACATCTTTTTTCTTTGCCCGAATTGATTCAGAAGCAATTACCTTGCCACCGATTGCCGCTTGAATAGAGACCTCAAACATTTGAGGCGGTATCACTTCCTTCAACTTAGTAACCATAGCTCGTCCTTCTTGATAGGCTTTTTCTTTTGGAACTATTCTTGAGAAAGGCTCCACAAGGTCTTTGGCAATCAAAATATCAAGCCGTATTAAGTCTCCTTCTTGCATATCTTTCGGTTCATAACTCATTGATGCATAACCAGAAGAAACACTCTTTAATTTGTCGTAAAAATCAGTGATAACTTCCGACAAAGGCATTTCGTATTTTAATAAAGCCGTTTCCTTACCTAAATAATCGGTACCTTTATATACATTCCTAAGAGTAGATATCAATTCCATTACACTGCCCACATAAATAGTCGGCGTAAGCACTTCAAGATAAACAATCGGCTCGGCAATTGCTTTTATTCCGGAAAAATTAGGCAACATTGAAGCTGAACGTATTTTTAACTGATCTCCATTCTGCATTTTAACAGCATACTCCACTGATGGCGATGTGATTATAAGTGAAAGCCCAAATTCCCTTTTCAATCGCTCTGATATTATTTCCACATGAAGCATGCCCAAAAAACCAAGACGAAAGCCCCGCCCCAATCCGGCGGATGACTCCGGTTCATAAACCAAAGAAGCATCGGTTAATTTAAGCTTACTTAAAGCATCTTTTAGCGGATCGTAGTCCTCGCTTTTTTCCGGAAAGAAACTTGCAAAAACCATGGGACGCGGTTCTTTGTATCCGGACAAAGGTTCAAACTTTTCATTTGGATTTTTAAATTTTTCGTTTGTTATTGTATCTCCAACTCTTATTTGTCCGGTATCTTTTAGGCCCGTGGCAATATAGCCAATTTCTCCCGACGACATACCCTCGTCCGAAGCAATCAGATTTGGCGAAAAATAACCCGCTTCTAAAACATCGGCTTTCGCCTTGGCAACAAAGGCCATTATTTTGTCTCCCTTTTTTATGGAACCCTCAAAAACTCTTATGTAGGCAAGAACGCCCTTGTAGGCGTCAAAAGTGGAATCAAAAATAAGTGCCTTAAGACTGGCGCCATCATAAATTTTAGGAGGCGGAACAACTTTGATGACTCTTTCCAGAACCTTCTCCACATTAGTTCCGTTTTTGGCAGAGACCTCCAAAATTTCTTCCGGTTCAATTCCTAACAAATACGAGAGTTCTTCTTTTACTTGTTCGGTTCTTGCGTTAGGCAAATCAATTTTATTCAAAACGGGAATTATTTTAAGACCCTGCTGTTGGGCTAAATGCAGGTTTGCTAAAGTCTGTGCTTGAACGCCTTTTGAGGCATCTACAAGCAATATAGCCCCCTCAACAGCCGCCAAGGAACGCGACACTTCATAAGAGAAGTCTACGTGTCCGGGAGTATCTATAAGATTTAATGTGTATTTCTGGCCATCTAACTCATATGCCATTCTTACGGGCTGAAGTTTTATTGTAATGCCCCTCTCTCTTTCAAGTTCCATGGTATCCAGATACTGTTCGTGCATTTTCCTTTTCTCCACTGTTTTGGTCAATTCCAAAAAACGGTCCGCCAATGTGGATTTACCGTGGTCCACATGGGCCACAATCACAAAGTTTCTTATTTTATTTAACTGTTCCATTTTTAATTCTTTTTTCTATATTTTTACTACATAAATTCATGTCATATAACCGTTGGCTGTGTCGCACAAAAGGACTAATTAAAAATATAAATTTCTTTAAATCGTTTGCATGATTAATATTTAATCGCCAAAGGTCGCCATGATAGATGCCCATTTTACCATATATTTTTTGCTTATCACCTTTTTTAAAAATTAACCTCATCTTATACGAAATACCGACACAATTAAGCCACTTAGAGATAGTGTCAAGAACATTCTTATCATATGAATCTATTTTAAAACGAGCTCGACCTTGATTAATAATAAAGTTTCCTTCTGCGTCAGTGTATCCTGCAATAAAGGCAAAGCGAGTTTTAGGTTCCTTAATCCAAGCCCAAGCACTTTTATCTTTTGGGAGTAAAAATTTAAAGGAATTATTTAAAAAACAGTTCGTATAATAATGACCGCTCGGCCTAATGGTATCATCAACTCTGCCAAATTTTGAAAACAAGGAATTTATAACCTCTACCTGCTCGCTCTGTGTAGTGTGACAACGAACCACAATGGTTTCTGAATTTTCACTTACACGATATACATTTAAATCTCCTATCCTAAATCCAATCATATAGGCCCTCTGTTCATCCTCGCCATCAAAATCAAATTTTTTGTATTTCATTCTTGCTATCGCTGGACTCTTTATGGGAACTCCAAATTCAATTAAACGATTAGTAACAGTGCTCGCGCTACAATTTAAAAGTTTTCCTATTTTATAAGTACTGAGGTTTTTATTCAAATAAAGTTCCTTAAGAGATTCTAATTCTAAATTTAATCTATTATTGGGCATTTATAAATAATAGCATTTTGTGCAATAATAAACAAGTTAGTTTCTAAACTAAAAACCGAATGCCCACTACTGACACTCGGCAAGATAAGAACTATAAAATACTTGAAAAAACACCAAAAGTCAACGCGGGGTAATTGTCATATCCTTATCCAATCGTCCGTCATAATATGGCTTACCGTCCATGTAAAATTTAAAGTCGTTCATATCTAAGCCGGGTTGTTTTTGGATATAAAATTGATAATCCTTGCCTGATGAAGGTACTGCGTATTCCAAATCAACTGTTTTCGTCTCGCCTGGATTTATTATCATCCAGAAACCGTATTCTGTCTTACCGGCTTCCTTGTAGATGGTCACGTCCGTTTCTTCGTCGGTATAACTATCTTCTTCAAACTTTGACAAATCTTCATCTTTTTTAAATTCAGAATTTGTATAATCAATCAATGATTTAAAATCAGGCCTTGAATTACCGATCAAGTTTATAAATTCGGCGTTCTCCGGAACCAAAACCCTGACATAAGTCGGACTTTGTTTATTATAAAATCCATATTTATTATCTCCCCCATTATGCGTACGCGTTATTGAAACCTTGTGTCTTACATCTCCATTTTCAACCTGCCCCGACCCAAGCGTCGGGGTTGTGGCTTGAACTTTCAAAGACGAATCCATAACCAAATCCGTTTTAGACCCCTTCACATTGCTGAAGGTAACCATAAGATAATCAGAATCAGTGTTTTTAACTTGACCGGAAAAACCTTTATCCACTGAAAAACTTTCTAAGTTAAGATCCCTAAAATACATTAAAATATCTTTTTGCTCCATACTGGATACAAACAAATTAAATATGTCCATCCATTTATCCGATTCAGCCGAATAAAGTTTTTTCAACATTTTGGGAGCCAAGTCCATAATTATTTTCTTGGGTTGTTTGCGGTCTCCTTTATACTCAACCTCTTCCTGAAGAGCGGAAAATAAATTACTTGAATCAAGAGTCAAACCATACTCCGGCATTTCAACAGAACCGACAACATCAAGAATGTTAGCCACAATCTTGGGACTAAAAGTTATTACTCCATCCACCTCATAACCGGCCTCTTTTTTAAAAAATTCAGATATTTTTCTGGCGGATGTCGGAAAATCAACAAACCAATTTGCGTCTCTCATTCCCCAATTGGGGGTTATGTGCTGAAGCTGAACCGGCGGAACAATGAGTTCTTGAAGTTGACCATCAAGATTATAGACATCATCAACTTTAAAATCCTGAAGTTTTCCATCTTTGAATGTGACAACACCGTAAGTTCCGGGAAATCCGCCGGTAGGTCTAAGCTCTGAAGGGTTCTGAAATAAAATCAAATATTTTTTAGTTCCTTTTGTTCCAATAAAATCTTCAAGGAATTTAGAATAGTCCACCGAGTCATTAATTAATTTTTCAAAGAAAGGGAGTTTTGATTCAAATTCTTTAAAACTTGCCTGTTTATCTTCGGGTATACTTGATTCGTCTATATCTGCCAGAAGTTGTTTAGCTTTTCCAAGATTTTTCTTTGAAAGTGTCAGAGATTTTTTCAAAGATGAAGATATCGTTCCGATGTTCAAAGCTCGGTTTTGAACATTTTCTGTATCCGATGTCGGTAACAATATCAAATTAGTTTTGGCGACTTCGCCCATAGCGTCAGACATTGCTTGACCAGCATCGGCTAAAAGTTTTCCGGCTTCAACCAGATTTTTTGCCGATTTCAACTTCCCCGCTCCGGGCAAGTCAGAGAGTAAGGAACCGATACTGCCCCCCATAAAGTTTAGATTATCACCAGCCTTAGAAAATTCTCCATACGCCTGGGCAAATTTATCTGAAGCGGAAACAAAATCCATATTTTTGATATTTTCTCCCGCAGTCTCAAGATTAGCAACAGCCGAATTACTCTCTATGACAAGCTGATTCTTGATGTTTATTCCATAGTGGCCAAAAAAAGCGAGAGAAGTCAATCCGAATCCTCCCACCAAAAGCCATGTCCGATTTAATTTGGGTATTTTTATTTTTGGAAATTTAAACTTATTTGGATGAAAATCTGAAGCCTTTTTGGAAAAATCTTCTACCCAAGTGTTCAACTCTTGTGATCCTTGCGCTTCTTGTGATGACTTTAAGGTGAGGAGCCCAAGACTAAAAGCGTCTATTTTTTTAGGCTCACCTACTGGAATTTCGTTTCTGGATGATGGTATCTTCTCATTTATTTTTTTTAACACGGCCTCGTATTCAGGTTTGGGTTCAGTATTATGTATTATGTATTCAGTATTAAGTATGTCGGATTTTTCAATAGCCGACTTCGATTTCTTATACTTTATACTTAATACTTTATACTTAATACTTGGCTCGTGGATTTCCGCTCCTAAAGAAGCCAACTCCACCGAAGCATCAAAGTCATTATTTAAAAAACTTTCAAACTCACTTTTAATGTCTAAGTCTTGTAGGTGTGTCGGTTTTTTTTCTATTTTTCTTTTGTTTGGGATATGACCCTTAATGCTGGAGACCACCGCTCTCCCCTTGTTTATCCTAAATCTTCTTCCCAAATTAAGAATTGATTGAATATTAGAAATTTTTGAAACATCAATATCGCCCGAATTGTCTACGGGTCTGATATCAAACATTGCAGTCATCACCTTATCTTTTGTTTTGGTAATCAAGATTTAAAAATGATCTAAAGTTGCATAAAAAGAAAATGCCACCCGGAATGACTACTTGTATCCGGATGGCATCTACCCCTCACCTTTCTGAAAGGTGAGGGGTTTATCCTTTCCGGGTTCTCTGCGCTTAAGGAACCCTCGTTTTTATAAAGAACTATATTTTCTTTCACAGTTGAAGGAATGGTCTGTGAAAGAAGTAAAAGAACAGGTATCCATAAGGACTCCTGATTTTGTTGCTTCGAAGGGGACAAAATCAGGGGAACAGTTGCTGTTAATTCATAACCCACAACAACACACAACCTCTGCTGGAAACAGAGATGCTGGAAAAGAAGGACGGGTTTGGACCCCGAAACATCTCCATAATAAAAATAAACAAAAGCTCCACTGTTAATTATACAGCACCCTTAGAGGGAGGGCAATTTATAATTTTTAGAATTATTATGGATGAAAATAAATTCGGGCGATCTTTGTTCTGTATTGTTAATAAACCTTAGTAAAGTATGATTGATTATGCTAATTGTTTAGCAATTTTAGAGTCCGTTCGGCGCACTTACTCCAAGTAAAATGCCTAGTTCTTTCGAGGCCTTTTTTGATTAATGAATCTCTTAGGGCCATGTCCGAAAGAATATATTTGATAGCATTTGAGATATCCACAGCGTTGTGCGGATCAACAAGAATGGCTCCGTCTCCGACCACCTCCGGCAAAGATGAATTAAAAGAGGTCACGACCGGAGTTCTGCATGCCATTGCTTCCAGTGGCGGGAAACCAAATCCTTCAAAAAAAGACGGGTACACAAACACAGAAGCAAGAGAATAATAAAATTTTCTATCTTCATCTTTAATATAATTTTTAAAAATTATATTATTTTTATATTGAGAGGCTTCTGCTTCGCGATAAATGTTTTTATAAAGCCATCCCTGTGAACCAGCAATGACTAAATGTAAATCATCAAAACCATCAGAACTCTTCAACAGATTAAAAGCTCGTATTAAACCAATGATGTTTTTGCGTGGCTCTAATTTGGCCAAGAACAAAACAAATTTATCGGGAAGATTGTTTTCTTTTTTAAATAATTCAAGTTCTTCTTCTTGTGGTCTGAATATTGAATCAGAAATTCCTGAATAAATCACCCCGACATTGCCGGAAGAAAAATCATATTTTTCAACAAGATCCTGTTTTGTTGATTGAGATACGGCAATAATCTTGTCGGTCAAATTAATCTTATTCAATGGTCGTGTTTGAAACCTATGCCAAAGATTTCTTCGCCAAGAAAAAAATTCTTTAAAACGAATATATGACAAGTCGTGAATAGTAGTAATTCTTCTGCAGTCTGATGAAAGAGGAGCTAAAAGAAAATGGGGCGAAAAAAATACATCCACTCCCCCAATAAGTCTATCCACATGCGGACGATTAAATAATCTCGCCAGACCAAACAACAACTTGTTCGGGAATCTAAAATTAAAAACCTCAACATTCGGCAATTTCATCCACTCATATTTTTTTAAATCATTTTTAAACGAAGAGTAAAATAATTTAAATTTTATGTTTTTATTTAACGGAAGGAGGTGGGCAAGTAAATTTTCAGTATACTCCTCTATTCCGCTTTTGGTGCCTAATGCCAAAACCCTGATATCTATGCCAATGGTCATGAATAATGTTAAGTATTAAGTATCTTGGAAATATTTTCTTTGAAAACTTCTATATCAAATTTTTCCGCCTGTTTTCTGCAATCTTCCGGCTTAAAATCAAGATTATTAAATCTTTCTATCGCTATTTGAAGTGACTCAGGAGTTTGCTCATCAAAAAATATGCCGGTTTTATTTTCCACTACGGTTTCCATCGCTCCTCCCGCCCGAAAAGCAATGACAGGTCTGCCTGATGCCATTGATTCTAATGGAACAATCCCAAAATCTTCTTCCTGAGGGAAAATACAGGCTCGTGCATTAGAATAAAGCTCTGCGAGTTTTTCATCGGAAACTAAACCTAGAAATTCAATATTTTTTCCGGCAATTTTCTTTAATTTATCAAGCTCAGACCCAATACCAACAATCTTTAATGGCAATCCGTTTTTATTAAACGCCCTAACAGCTAAATCAAACCTCTTGTATGAGACCAAGCGTCCGGCCATAAAAAAATAATCGCCCACCTTATCAGATACATAAAATTTGTCTACGTTTACAGGAGGATAAATAACCACAGAGTTCTTTGAGTAGTATTTTTTGACACGACTTTGAACAAAATTGGATATGGACCAAAATTCGTCAACCCTCATAGATGCTTCTTTGTCCCAAATTCTTAAATAAGTAATGAATGGAGGGATAAATTTTTTTACCAGTCTTGGATAGCCGAACTCCTCAACAAACTTCTGACTATTGTCCCACAGAAATCTGGGCGGAGTTAAACAATAACAAATATGTTTTGTGCTGGGCTTGGTAATAATCCCTTTTGCAAAAGAGGCGGATATAGAAATTACTAAATCATAATCTGAAAAATCAAACTGCTCTATTGCCAAGGGCATCAGAAGGGGAAAAATGGTGTGATGTTTTTTTGTAAAAGGCAGATTCTGAAGAAAAGATGTTTTAATTACCCTTCCATCAAACACGCCCCCAGTTGAATCTCTGTCATAAAGAAGTGTGTAGATTGGCGCTCTGGGATATAAGGCACACAAAACCTGAAGCATTCTTTCAGCTCCCCCGAATTGATTCAAGTATTCGTGAACGAAAGCTATTTTCACGAAGTGAAAATAGCAATTTCCAATTTCCAATTTTCAATTTTCATTGAATGATTCAATTTTAAATTACTCAATTA
>C687J35174_10008997_pt1 | contig 12590 bp, 8 predicted proteins | sample RifCSPhighO2_01_FD_35174 | JGI IMG/M metagenome (IMG submission 35174) | reverse complement strand
CCTCGTATCATTTTGCTCGCGGCATCCGCGTCGAGCGCCTCTGTTGATTTACCATCGATCTTCAAGATCCTATCGCCGCTTCGTATTCCGGCACGTTGTGCAGGTGTGCCCTTGATCGGTGTCACGACCACAAGCATCTTGTCGCGCACGGCAATTTCCATGCCGACACCCTCGAACCGCCCACTCATGTCCTCGGCGAACTGTCTGTTCTCATCTGGCGGCAGAAAAAAAGTGTATGGATCATCGAGCGATGCAGCAAGTCCCGCGACCATGCCCCACACGCGCTCCTGGTTGGCTACTGCGGTGGTCGTGGCCACGACAGATGTGCTTGCGACCGACGCGGGGACAAATTTCTCGTCAATTACTTCCCACGCACGCCACAGGGGTGCAAGGTCCACGTCTTCCGGCTGGCCCGCGCTCACGGCCACAGACTCGGTACGATTGACCCCGAATCCATACCCTCCCAGGAGGCCAAGTGCGAGGACGGCCAGGCCGAATATGAACGCGCTTCGAAGTGATATCGACTTGGGTTCATTCATCCGGATGATTATCGCACAGACACTATACGCGGACAAATTGTGTTCGGTGCTCACACATGTTCATGGAAGCATCGCGCTCTGCAGGGTGGCGAGACCTCCATTTCTCGATGTAGAATAGCGTGATGTGGTTTAGTAAACTTTTCCTCCGGCGTAGCACTGTGCCGAAAGCCGCAGTCGTGCCACTGTATCTGCACAATACGTTGGGCAACGATATCCAGGAATTCACACTCCCCTCCTCATCCACTGCTGTGCGGATGTACAACTGTGGTCCCACCGTCTATGGTGCGCAACATATTGGCAATCTCTCCATGTTCGTCTTTACCGATGTATTGCGTCGCACGCTTGAATACAACGGATTCGCGGTTAAACAGGTCATCAACATAACCGACTTTGGTCACCTCACATCCGATGCCGATGAAGGCGAGGACAAAATGAGCAAAGGCTTAAAGCGCGAAGGCTTGAAGCTCTCGCTTGAAAACATGCGCGTTCTTGCAGACAAGTATGCACAGATCTTTCTCGATGACATTCGTGCGCTCAATATTGACACAGAGCGAATACAGTTTCCGCGCGCGAGCGATTATATTCCCGCACAGATCGCGATGATCCAATCGCTCGAAGAAAAGGGTTACGCATACCGCGGTGCAAGCGGTGTCTATTTCGACACGATTCGTTTCCCTCATTACGGCGAATTAGGCGGCATTGATCTTACGGGGCTCAAAGAGGGAGCGCGCGTGGCCGTCAACGAGGAAAAGAAAAGTCCTACCGATTTTTTTCTTTGGAAATTAGACAAGAAAATAGGCTGGGACAGTCCGTGGGGCAGGGGCTTTCCTGGCTGGCACATCGAATGCTCTACAATGGTGCGCAAAACGCTTGGTGAACAGATCGATATTCATACCGGTGGGATTGAACACATTCCAATCCATCACAACAACGAAATCGCGCAATCTGAATGTGCGACAGGTAAGCGGCCGTTCTCCCGTTTTTGGCTCCACCGAGCGCATATACAAATCGACGGCGGCAAGATCGCAAAATCAGGTGGCAAAGTGATCTATCTTTCCGAAGTCATCGGGAAGAACTTCCATCCGCTTGCGCTCCGCTATCTGTATCTGGGCGCGCACTACCGCACGGCAATGAATTTCAGCTGGGAATCGCTTACCGCCGCGCAGACAGCATACCTGCGTCTGCGGAAATTCTTTGACGAGGCACCAAAAGGGGGTGCCGCTCCCCCATTGTATATCGTGCGCTTTCTCCAACGCATCAACGACGACTTGGACACGCCTGGAGCTTTATCAATTGTATGGGAAATGATCAAAGATGACTCAGTTTCGCCCGCGGACATCCGCGCGGGACTAGCCGAGGCCGACCGCGTGTTGGGCCTAGGGTTCGCATCCTCTGATGCGGCACTGGACGCGCTCGCGAAACGACCGCTTACCCGCGCTGATCTTCCGGCCGACATAGCCGAACTGCTCGACAAACGTGACGCGGCACGAACAAATCGTGATTGGTCTACGGCCGATGTGTTGCGTAGTGAGCTCGCTACAAAAGGTTACGAAATAGACGATACGCTCGAGGGTACAAAGATATATAAAAAGTAGCCCCGTACCTCTCATGCAGACTGATATGATATATCATATCAGTGATTTGATATATCAAGTACTCATCTGTTGCTATTTTTGGTCGACTACAAAGTTGACTAGTCGATTCGGCACAACGATTGTTTTAGAAATGCTCTTACCCTCCAGTCGCTCCGCAACCGCGGTGCGCGCAGCGGTCACGACCGCGTCCTTGCCGGCGTCGGTCGCGACCACGACTTCCCCGCGCGTCTTACCGTTAATCTGTATCGCGATAGTTACTTCTTTTTCTACAAGCAGGGCCGGGTCATAGCTCGGCCACTCTTCAAGGTGAACCGAGCTGACGGAAGTCTGACTTCCGTCATTCTGTGCTTGCCAGAGCTCTTCTGCTAGATGCGGCGCAAACGGCGCGAGAAGCTTGAGGAACACCTGCCACTGACTGAAGCCAATCGACCCTGTTTTCTCGATAGCATTGACCAGAATCATAAGTGCACTTATCGCTGTATTAAACTTCATCAGAGAAATATCCTCGCCGATTTTCTTTACTGTTTTGTGTATTATTGAATCCAATAGACCTACTACACCTACTGTTGGTTGAACATAATCTTTAATCTTCCAGATACGTTCCAAAAAGCGCCGGATTCCCACCACCCCATCAGGGTTCCACGGATAGCTTGCACCCCCTGTATATGGTCCCATAAATGCCAAGTAGATGCGTACCGCGTCCGAACCGACCAGGCGGACGAGTTCATCGGGGTCCATGACGTTGCCTCGCGACTTGCTCATTTTTTGCCCGTCTGTGCCCAAAACGAGCCCGTGGTTTTCACGATGAGCGTACGGTTCACTGTCTTTTACGAGGCCAAGGTCAAACAACGCTTTGTGCCAGAAGCGGCTGTACAAGAGGTGCATCGTCGTGTGCTCGGCACCGCCTGAATAGAGGTCAATGGGCATCCACTTTTCCATTTTTTTCGGGTCGGCGAATTCTTTATCATTCTTCGGGTCCGTATATCGCAGGAAGTACCACGACGAATCTACGAACGTATCGAGTGTATCCGTCTCACGCTCGGCAGTCCCTCCGCATTTCAGACACGCTACTCGCACGAAATCCTTATTCTTTGCAAGCGGCGATTTGCCGGTGCCTTCGGGCAGATAATCTTCAACGTCGGGTAACAGCACCGGTAACTGTGCGTCCGGTACAGCCTGCGGACCACACTTCGTGCAATGAATGATGGGTATCGGCACGCCCCAATACCGTTGACGGCTGACGATCCAATCCCGGAGCTTGAACGTCTTTTTCTTGCGACCAAATGCTTCAGTAATTTCTTTCTTTGCCTCTATACTGATCATGCCATCGTAAGAACCGGAATTGGTAAGAATGCCCTCGCCTATATAGGGAGTAGGTTTTATAAAACGCTGCCATATAAATTGCATATCCTCGTCAAAGGAAGTGAAGGAATCCACACTTTTTTCATCTACCCACACAACCTCATGTAATTCACTCTCTTCAGGAGCAACATCATCGCGATCCTCGTTTTCCAACTCATAGTAAAGAACTGTGAAATGGGCAAAGCGATTCTGTTTTTTTACCTCGTGATAGAACTGAGAATGCACTTTACTTTCAAAGGAGGATACGAACTTAAGATTTTTATATCCTGTCTCTTCCTGCACCTCACGGGCCCCTGCAGCCATGAGATCTTCATTAGCTTCAATACCTCCAACAACGAATCCTTGCCAGTCATTTTTTTTCCACTTCAAGCCGAGGTATTTGTTCTCAGTTGAATGTTTTACGATTGCAACAATCGCATTTCGTTCGATTACCGGTTCATCCGACCGAATACCGTCACTCCCCTTTGTTTTCTTAAAGAGAGGCTCGATGACTTCACGGACTGGCAAATTGAATTTCTTTGCAAACTCGTAGTCGCGCTCGTCGTGCGCGGGCACCGCCATGATCGCACCCGTGCCGTAATGCGCCAATACGTAATCGGCAACATAGAGCGGGATCTTCTCTCCTGTCGCGGGATTGAGCGCCGTTACGCCTTTCAATTGCACCCCCGTCTTTTCTTTCTGGTCCGCCATGCGCTCAAGCTCGGTTTTTTTCTTCGCTTGATTTATATATTTCTGCACCTCCGCGTTATTCTCGAGTACTGTCTTATGATCGAGCGCGAGCGTGACCCATTGATGCTCGGGCGAGAGCACGAGATACGTCGCCCCAAACAGCGTATCCGACCGAGTGGTGAAAACGCGAATCGTCGGACGTAGCCACATGACCACATCGGGCTCAGTATCCCCTGTAAAATGCGGTTCATTCGACGAACCGATCGTCACCGACACACCAAGCAAGTCAGCAAGCGCTTTCGCTTGACCGTCGCGCACGGCGTAATCCCGAGGATCATGGAGTACGGTGATCGATCCTACATTGCTTTTAATTTTACCCCCGTCAAAATTCCAATTCCAACGTTCTTCGAATGGTCTCGCATGGTCTTTAAAGTTGCGATCAATAAAACCGCCAACGAGCACGAGGCGCGCAATCGGCTTCTCGAGCTTCTCCATTACTTTCAGTGCGGCAACCGCTCCGAGGCTGTGTCCGACAAGAACAGTTCGATCATCGTACTCTGTCGCGTTTAATGCGGTTTCTATCCACTCATCTTCGTTCGGATCATCGGCGTTGGGCAATTGAGGGAGAATGACCTTGTGTCCCATTTCCTCGAGTCTTTGCTTTGCCCAAATCCATCTCGGTCGATCGGGCGCGCTCTCAAACCCGTGGAGAATGACAAACTTATATTTCTGTCCCATGTCGAGGGGAAAATCTATTTCCGCTCCTTCGCTACGCCCTATCCAATTACGCTGGGCTTCTTTTATCTGCTCCGGCCAATCGAGGGCGGTAAGGTCGTCTATCAGTCGGTCCGCATAATCGGTTATTTTGATGTTCCACTGCAGCATCTGCTTCTGCATAACTTCGCTTCCGCATCGATCACATTTCCCATCAATGACCTGTTCATTAGCCAGCACCGTCATATCTTGCGGACACCAATTGACCGCTGTCTCTTTTTGGTACACCAATCCCTTTTTATAGAGCTGTAAGAAAAGCCATTGCGTCCATTTGTAGTAGGTGGGATCTATCGTCGAAACCTCGCGAGACCAGTCAAAAGATGTTCCCATTGATTCGATCTGCTTTTTCATATACGCGATGTTGCTCTCGGTCCAGTCGCGTGGGTTTACGTTGTTCTTTATTGCAGCGTTCTCTGCAGGCAATCCGAACGCGTCGAAGCCTATCGGATACAGTACGTTCTTGCCGTCCATGCGCTTTTTTCGCGCCAAAATATCAGGTACCGCAAAGGCGTACCAGTGCCCCACGTGGAGATTGCCAGAAGGATATGGGAACTCGACAAGCAGGTAAAAATTATTTTTCCCGGGTACCTGGTCAGGCGTCGTATATATCTTGCTTTTCTCCCATGCTTCGCGCCATTTCTTTTCTATCTTGGCGTGGTCGTATTTCATGATTCAACCAGCGTATCATGGCTGAAACTCGGAAAAAAGTAAGTTCCGGAGCACGAGGAATTGGTAGGCCTGTATGAGGCTCCAGATGCTAGGCGCGGAGGTGGTGCATTCGGAGACGTACAAATGTACGTTGAGGAATGCACCGAGGCTCCACAACAACGCAGATGGAGTCTAAGACAGGTCTTACCGACCTTTTGGGTATGGCGGATACCTCTCAGGATCAATGGTGCGGTCAAAACATATCTCCCCTACCCCGTGCTGCCAATTTTCGTCTATCACGCCCACGTCTATCGGTTTCGGAATGCTTGGATTCGTTCTTGCTCCCTCTGTGGCAAATTCCGCACAGAGCTTAAACGATCGCGCGCCGGTGCTCTGATACACGTATGCCTCACCTGTGACCGGGTCTACCGGTATTGTCGCTCCGCTAATCGGGTCGCGTAGTTGATCCAAAGTCGTTGGCAACGCTTCCTTTTGCTGCCAGTAATTGACTATCTGCCACTGAAGATTCTGCAGGTCCTGCACGCGCGTGTCGTCCTGTTTCATCTTACGTAGCTCTTGCGGCGTGCCGATGATAAAGAATCCAGAAACAATAACGAGAATGACGAGTACTCCGACTCCCCAGTTCAAAATGCGAGCCGTACCTGCATTCTCTGTCCAGTACCCGCGCAAATCCGCAAGAAAGTGGAGGAACGCGAGTCCCGCAACGATGAGCACCGTGAGAATCTTTAAGAGAAACGCTATCGTCATCGCTTCACCTTGCAGGAATGTGGTCAGAAGTACAATCAGGTCAACGACCATTGTGCCGGCCGCAAGAAAAAGTGTGAGGAATATCGCCCAGCGACGTACCCAGGATTCGTTACGCGCGGGTTCTTCGGCGATGTCACGGCGAATAAGCCGCATGAGCACCATAAAGAGTGGCGTCAGCACGATAAGCGAGGCCGTCTCGTAGCTGATGTTGCCGAAGTATGGATCGCCGTAGTAGTACGCACCTTGTACTGGATTTGGAAATGCGGCATTAATGTACTCAAATATGAGAGAAATAAAGGCAAATACCCCAGCATAGAGGCTCGCCATAGCCCCCGCCCAGAAGAAGAAATCCTTAGGTCCTACCTTTGTGTCATGCATATACCGGCATTATACAGGCCGTGTATTGGAGCGCTAGCTGTGCCGAAACTCCCCATTAGAGAGCTTCGCCTCTAACGGGGCAGGCCATCACGAATGTCTGAATTCGATGACGTCGCCATCCTGGACGACGTATTCTTTGCCTTCCGAGCGCACCTGACCTTTTTCCCGCGCCTTCGCCCACGAACCGTGTTCTAAAAGCTTGTCCCACAAAATGACCTCTGCACGAATGAATTTGTCGCGGAAATCCGTATGTATCGCGGCACCCGCGACAGGTGCAGTATCGCCCCGGTGTATGGTCCATGCGCGCGATTCATCCTCACCTGTTGTGAAAAATGAAACCAAATCCAAAAGTTTGTACCCCCCCTTGATGAGCGCATCCAGTCCATCGTCGGCGACGCCCAGTTCGCGGCGGAAATCTCCACGCTCATCATCGTGCACATCGCTCAACTCACTTTCGACGCCAGCGTCGAGCGTCACATACTGTGCTCCAGATGCATCCATGAAATCTTTCAGCTCCCGCCATCGTTCGCCATTCTCTGCGTCAATGTTCACCGCGCCGCTTTTTCGGTTGAGTATGTAGAGCAGGGGTTTCATCGTGAGCAGTTGCAACTTTTTTGTAGCAAGCGTTTCTGTATCGGCGAGCGATATAGACCGTGCGGCTTTTCCCTGCTGGAGCGCAGGCACGATCTTCCGCAGAATGTCGCGTTCAGCAACAATTTCTTTTTCCCCGCCCTTCGAATCTCGTTCTGCTCGCTCAAGCCGCTTCTCGGCACTCTGCAAGTCTGCAAGCACAAGCTCCATGTCAATTATCTCAATGTCGTGCCGCGGATCAATCACCCCTGCCACATGGTGTATGTCTTCGTCATCGAACACACGGACAACTTCCGCTATCGCATCCACCTCGCGGATGTGCTGTAGGAATTGATTGCCGAGGCCCTCGCCTTCCGACGCGCCTTTCACCAGCCCCGCAATATCCACAAACTCGACGATCGCGGGAACCGTCTTTTCTGAATTGGACATCTTGCTGAGCGCATTAAGACGATGATCTGGCACAGCCACGACGCCGACCGATGGATCGATGGTCGCGAATGGATAATTTGCGACGAGTACACCCTTGCGCGTGAGTGCATTAAAAAGCGTGGATTTCCCCACGTTTGGCAAACCGACGATACCAATAGAAAGTGACATAAGTTGTGCAAAAATAGCACAACTCTTCTGCCTTGACTACATCCCCCTGCTACCGAGCGTGCGTATTGTGGCGAGCCATTTCTTTTTCCTCGCTTCCGGTGGGTGCTCGGCAGGCCCATACCACGTGGTGCGTACGCGAAATCCAGCGAACCACAGTATCCCCCACTTCAGCTGGGCATTTACGTTGCCCGGCAAGAATCGCACCAAAAGCGGTTGTGTTCCGCTTGTCATGATGATACGCGCCGTTTTGCCTCGGAATAGCCGGTGCCAGAATATCGTGTGAGCTCCGGTTTTTGTTTTGATATAACGAAACGCCGAGCCCGGCAACCATGCGCGATCGAAAAGCCCTTTCAATATCGCTGGCATACCGACCCACCACACAGGGTAAATTACGACAAAATGATCCGAAGCGTGAACAAGCTCCTGAAATCTCTTAAGGTCTGGCTCGAGCTCCTGACGTTCACGATACCCGTGATGCAGTACCGGGTCGAACTGCATTTCCCCTATATTCATCCGCTCCACCGTGTGACCCGCCGCCCTTGCCGCGGTTTCATACGAGTCGGCGAATTCGCCGCATAATCCTGATGTATCCGGATGTCCCAACAGGAGAAAGATCTTCTTCTGCATCATCGAAATATCCTACCACAGGGCCTAGTCGAGTTTGTCCATTTCTGGCGCAGCTGGATTCCCGAGACCATCTATCGGAACATTCTCACCATCTTCATTGATACCCCGCTCATTCACATCTATATTCACATCTATATTCACATCAGGTAGCTCATCTTCTGTAGAAGAAACCGTACTGAACCTCTTCCAAAGCCACTGGAAAACCATGCTTCAGTTTGACACATCCGCATTGCATTTCAAGTCTCTTGACGGCGAGTTGCCGCGAGCACAACGAGTGCTCCCGGCGAATCTTCGCTCGACACCATATTTCTTTTTTCTATTGCGCAGGATTCGCACCGATGGACGAGCACATAGTCTGGCGATGCCCCTTCGAGCCGCAACGGTCGCATGAGGCCGCCACACGCCGCTTTTCTATCGCCGGGATGAATATCCACATGCTTGCTCCATAGGCACACCGGACAGTGGTTCGTATAACCGTTCCCCAAAACAAGCGCTCTACAATGCTCGCAGGTAAAGTCCTCTATCCTTCGCTGAAATCTCGGCTCATCCATTATCGTATGTCTACGGAAGCCGTCTGTTGGATTATTTGACCGCCTATGCTCGCACATTTTATCGTAAACGTAACGGTCTTGTCGGTAACTGGTTTCGTCTCGAAGGTGCGCGTACCCTCGTTGCCCTGTGCGATAAAGGATGTGCCCGCAAAAATTTGGCACGGTACATCGGTGCGCATGCCGACAGATGACCACGAAACAGTAACGATATCGCCCCTGAACACCGAGCGGGGCTGCGCGATTATCGTAGCAACGGCAGGCGGTGGTGTTACCGGCGGCTGAGTAGGTATTGGATTGACCTGAGTAGGAGGTTGCGTTGGTTGCGCGGATTGTGGCGTAGGCTGCTGGGTGGGTTGTTGTATTGGGGGTGGCGAAATCGGTGCGGAGACGAAACCACTAGACCCGAAGAAGCCAAGCGGAGTACCCTGCGGCGAGTAGATCGTTTGACCGTATGGCAGACCATAGTTCTCGGTAGAATTATATCCAAGTGGGTTCACCGCGCTGAACGGGCTCACTCCGTACGTGCCGCGTGTGTAGATATTTGCGGTTGAACCAAACGGCAGTGCCCCACCCGAGAAATATCGCTGAAATTTACTGAGGTAACCTGACGCGCTCGTGCCCAAGCCATCACTCCGAGTAGACCGAGGGGTACATGTACCCGTAAACCAGCGCAGAGCTGCACCCTCGTATCCGCACTGAGCTACGTAGCGCCCAAATTCGCCCTCAAACACTGCTTCCTGGCAGCCTGGACTATTCACAAAAGTTGATGGGTTCATGGCCTGACCGCAATATGCATACGTCCACGACGGCACATTGTTTCCGCGTACCTGATATTTTCCCCACGCGCCATCATAAGAGCATCCAGAATTTCTTCTTGGATCGCATACAGTATTGTAGTTGCCGCAACTGCTTTCAATGCAGGCGATCGCTTGCCTTGCGCGATCAAAGTCGGATACGCTGGAGAACCTACTCTGTTGGCCATATGTTCTTTCCGCTTCAGCGACCATGTCAGGGTTCTCTTCGCGCCACTGTGCGTGAATGCGCGAGACTTGATCCGTTACGTCCTTATTCAAGGTTATACCTGCCTCTTTGGCCGCGTTCTGCAATTCATCCGGCGAGCATCCTGATGTCACGCAACGTGCAAGTATCTCTGCCACCTCGGGTTTGTTTGCAATCACAAGATTCGCATCCGTTTGCCCCAGTCCATATGCTTGCAGTATTCCCCGGTACTGCGATGGGTCCAAAGGAGCAGGCGTTGTTCCGGGCGCGTTTGTCGGCAATGCGGCGAGGCGGTCGAGATCCGCGTTGGCTCCGCTCACGTCTTTCGTCGCCATGTTGTTAAAAAGTGAATCTGTCAGCTGGGATACAGCCGCATCGCACCGTGATTTGTCTTTAATCGTTCTTTCTTCTACGTACGTGGTACCGAGCGCGCTTACCGCCGGTACATGGACAGTCACCGTCGGCGGTTTTTCGCCCGCTCCGCATCCGCGTTTATCTTTCTTCGCATCCTCAGCCCGAGGGTCATTCTGGGTGACCGTGCACATATTGGTACCCTTCGTAACGACCGTTATTTTTATATTGCTGATGACATCACTTACAGATACATTGATCTCCTCGTTAAAGCATGCGCTCGGACAATTAATCTTGGTGAGCAGATGCGTCTTGAGCTTGGATATATCTTCAGTTCCGAACGTGACTCCGCGATTGCTTGGATCACCCGCATTCGCCTTCGAGCAGAGGTTCTTATTGTCTGCGCTCCCGTTGAACACGAGGCCGACGAACTCAGCAGACACCGCAATCGGCATCATAAGTACACTGGTAACAAATAGAAAAGAGAACGTCGAGCGCATTCTCCCCATTCTACCGTCTAATGCGGGTTATTCGCCTCGCTCGTGTTGAAAACCTTTCTACACTGTTCTCTGCACTCTTATTACCTAATTCTCACGGTCGTGAAAATTAGGTAATAGGACGGATCAAGAATTTTACAAAAGTGCGACTGCGTGATTGCCAGAGCATTCCAAGACGCCGCTTTCGATTTCATACTTTTTCGTCTCACCGAGCGAGTCGCGCACGGAAATCGTGCCGCGCTTCAGCGTGGTGACGAGCGGTTCGTGATGCGCAAGTATCGTGAGCTCTCCCGCAGAGCCAGGAAATGTGGCGGATACCGCCGCACCATCAAAACGCGTTTCGCCGACCGAGGCGATTATCAAGTGGAAAGTATTCTTGTCTGCCATGCGCTACGCCGCCACGACCTCGTCGATGCCTCCTTTCATATAGAACGCTTGTTCGTTCAGGGCGTCGTGCTTGCCATCGAGTATCTCGCCAAACGACCGCACGGTATCAGCAAGCGACACGTACTTACCCTTTGCACCTGTAAACGCCTCCGCCACCGAGAACGGCTGCGAGAGGAACCGCTGAATCTTACGCGCACGGTATACGAGCTTCTTGTCATCTTCCGAAAGTTCTTCAATACCGAGAATAGCGATTATGTCTTGCAGATCTTTATAGCGTTGGAGCACACGCTTGGTCTCGTTGGCGACACGATAGTGTTCTTCGCCGACGATTTCTGGAGTAAGGGCTGTCGAATTTGATTCAAGCGGGTCAATCGCAGGATAAATACCGAGTGATGCAAGTGCGCGGGAGAGCACGATGGTTGAATCGAGGTGCGCAAATGTCGTTGCGGGCGCTGGGTCGGTCAGGTCGTCAGCCGGCACATAGATCGCCTGTACGGAAGTGATGGAACCCTCGGTGGTAGATGTGATGCGTTCCTGCAACAGGCCCATTTCCTCTGCCAATGTGGGTTGGTACCCGACCGCAGAAGGCACGCGACCCAAGAGCGACGAAACTTCCGAGCCCGCCTGCACGAATCGGAATACGTTGTCCATGAAAAAGAGCACGTCCTTACCTCCCTCGTCGCGGAACGCTTCGGCCATGGTAAGACCCGAGAGCGCGACGCGGGCACGCGCGCCAGGAACTTCGTTCATTTGCCCGAACACGAGTGCGGTTTTGTCGAGCACGCCGGAATCTTTCATTTCATGATACAGGTCGTTGCCCTCGCGCACGCGCTCCCCCACTCCGGCGAATACCGAATAGCCGCCGTGTTCGCTCGCGACGTTGTGAATCAGTTCTTGAATGAGAACTGTCTTGCCGACACCTGCACCGCCGAAAAGCCCCACTTTGCCGCCCTTGATAAACGGCGCAAGCAGGTCAACCGCTTTGATGCCAGTCTCGAAAAGTTCGGCTTTGGTGCTCTGTCGTACGAACGACGGTGGATGTCGGTGGATCGGAAGACGCTTTACATCTTTGGCCACATCTTCTTTGCCATCAATCGGCTTGCCGATGACATTGAACATGCGTCCAAGTGCGGCTTCGCCGACCGGCACCGAAATGGCTGCGCCCGTATCAGTCACCTCTGCTTGGCGTGCGAGCCCCGCCGTGTCGCCCATGGCGATGCAGCGCACACGATTGAGCCCCAGATGCTGTGCCACTTC
>C687J35174_10008982_pt1 | contig 12599 bp, 12 predicted proteins | sample RifCSPhighO2_01_FD_35174 | JGI IMG/M metagenome (IMG submission 35174) | reverse complement strand
TAATTTGCGATTATGAACTTAAAGATACAGATGAAATCAATTGTTATAGACTAAAGGATCCAGTAACGGGTAAAGGCCACGTCTGTGAGGATGGCATCTGCGTTCCCACTGATATTGATTTTGAAGCGTGTGTCGGACCAACGGAATCTAAGATTGATCCTTTCAATCCCAGTAAGGTTACGGAAACAAAACTATTAGGTGAAGTTGGAGAATATACTGGTTGGTGTGCAGATTGGAATGAAAAAATTATCCTTCCCTACTGCATTAATAAATATCTTGAATATAAACCGCTCGATTGTTTCAATGACGATTTAAATAAGGATAGCCAGCCCGATCATGGCTATTGCGCCTGGGATCAAGCACTCGGGTTGCCTAAATGTATCCAACCTGATGACAGCTTAAAACAATGCACTGACACGGATCTGGGATTAGATTATGATAATCAAGGCATAATCCAATATGTAGACTTCCTCGGTCAATCTGGTACGCAAGGTGACGAATGTGTTGCCGACAGTACCGGCAGCGCTGATGATTTATTATTAGAAGCGTATTGTGAAGGCAATGACCATAAAATGTCCGAGCCTTATTCCTGCAAGGCTGAAGGTAAGGTATGTATCAATGGTGAATGTAAAACACCGAATCCTGCATTATTATTTTGTAATGATCCGGAAGGCGGACCAAAAACGGACATTTCATCTCCTGTAGAATGGATTGATATTTATGGAGATGACCATTATGATAACGATTATTGTCTTGATGTTAATGGTGATTACGCTAAAGAAAGTTCTATCGTTTTAGAATCCTATTGCAGCAGCAATGATTTTGTACAGGAAGCATTTAACTGCCAGGCCGGTACTGGCTGCCTTTGGGGAACATGCTTACCCATCGACGAAAGCCAAAAAAGCTGTCAGATCGATCCAAAAAATTCTAACTACATTACCATCGTCAATAAGTATGGAACCACAGAAAGCTATACCCCCTACTGCCAAAACAGTGATACTTCCGTTACGTATTATTGCAGCGGTGCCGATGTCGTCACGGAAGAAATACTCTGTCCGAGTGGCATGGTCTGCAACAAGTGGACCGGCTTATGCCAAACGCCCGACCCTTCCCTCGCAAGCTGTGTTGAAACGGCTGACGGAGTAATTACAACGGATGAATTTGGCAATGTTGACCAACAGAATAAAGACTGTGATTCTTCCACCTCCATAGAAGTGCCTTATTGTGTCGGCACATCGTGGGAACAAAAGGAAGAAAATTGTGCGGCTACAGAACAATGCAACCCCAAAACCAACTCCTGCCAGGAAGCAAATGAGGCCTGGGTTAGCTGTACCGGACCAAGCGGACCAAATACGGCAGTGAAAGAAAAAACGACTGCCTATAACCAGTTTGGTGAACAAGCCTATTCTCCGGGGATGGCAGGGTTGGACGAAGATATCTGTTTGATGGACATTAATCCAGAAGATTATAACAACTTAGGCATCGTTGAAGTCTGGTGTAATGCAGACCAAGAAGTAACCCTTGACTTCTTAACCTGCCCCGAAGGAACCACCTGTAATAACGGAATATGTTCCTAGGAAACTCTCCAGTCCATAAATTTTAGTTGTTTTATCTTTTTAAGATCTTGATCCTCCCTGGGAGAAAATATTAACTTAAGAAGATTGAAAAGGGTTGATTCCGGTTCATAGAACAGGTCTATCTCTTTATCATCTCCATCAATTATTGTCCCATCATTTTGCAGGATGTGCCAATCATTTTCCTTGCCGCTATAAAAACCATTGAACAGCGCTCCTTCCACTACTGTCCCTGCTGCACTTCTGGTAATGCTTAAGGCGCCATGAAAATTGGCTTCTTCATACCCAGGAATATAACTATCTTTATGAATAATATAAGATACTATTACCTCCTCCAACTGCAGCTCCTTAGTTAATCCATTTCTAACAAAGAAAGTAACTGCTTCGCCCTTATTATCCGACTTGGTCTTAAAAACTACCGAGTGATAATAACTAGGATAAGAACTAGAATAGTTAGAATAAAAAAGATTATCCCCATAAACCTCTAACCTCATACCACCAGGCAAACTTTTTATGATTCTTTTCATATTTGGATCCACCGGCCTAATCTTATCCGTTTCCAAACAATCTTCGATCAAATTGGTTTTAGAATCATGTTGGTAATCATATACTATATCCCTTAATTGAGAACCGGGCTTTAAACTGATAGGCAGGAAAGATCCTATCTCTCCTTGTTTATCCTGGGGAATTATTATTGGAAGCCCCGCCTTAGTCTTGCCGCAATATAACTGCATCTTTTCCGCTCCTATAGCTTGAAGAACTACTTCTTCCGCATCCGGCCTATTGGACCATCCCGGCTTTAATGACCATAACCTCGGATAAATTAAATCCCGTCTGCGGCCTTTTTTATCTAGAGGGATAGCCCAGTAACTAAATGGCAGGGCATATCGGGTTGGAGTCAGGGTAAGCAAATCTTCCAGTATACTCATATAAGTTGGTAGTAGTAATAAATTAATAAAAATTGTGGTATAAAAATCAAATCCTGAATCACCAACGCTATCTTTATAAATTAGTCAAAATATAACCCCTTTATGTCTAAATTAACTGCTCAGGATAAACTGCAAGTAAAAAAATTGATCAAGGAGTTGAAAGCTCATAAGGCTCCGCATACCGAATTTGTTACAGTATATATCCCNGCTGGATACGAACTTACTAAGATCACCAACCATTTAGCAGAAGAACAAGGTACGGCCGCCAACATTAAATCTGCTATAACTAGGAAAAATGTTCAGGGGGCGCTGGAAAAAATGATCCAGCATTTAAGAAATTTTAAAAAAACTCCCCCTAACGGCTTAGTTATTTTCTCAGGAAATATTGCTGCCGCCGAAGGTAAGCAAGATATGCAAGTCTGGAGTTTTGAGCCACCGATACCTTTGAATACCCGGATTTACCGCTGTGACAAGATTTTTGTAACTGACATATTGGAAGAAATGCTGGTAGAGCATGAAGTTTATGGGCTGGTGGTGTTAGACCGGCGGGATGCTGATCTAGCTTTATTAAAAGGTAAAACTATTGTTCCCTTGCAAAAAACTCACTCGGAAGTTCCAGGAAAATTTAAGGCTGGTGGTCAGAGTGCTGCTCGTTTTGCCCGCATTCGGGAGGGTGCCTACAAAGACCATTTCAAAAAAATTGCCGAGTATATGAAAAACCAATTCCTCCCGCTAGGAAATAATTTGAAAGGTATCATTGTCGGCGGACCGGGAACTACGGTCCAAGATTTTTTAAACAAGGATTACATTACTGGAGATTTAAAGAAAAAAATTATTGGCACTAAAGATTTGTCTTATACTGAGGAGTGGGGATTACAGGAACTTTTAGATCGATCGGAAGATTTGCTGGCGGAAGAAGATATTGCTATGGAAAAAAAAGCAGTGGCCCAATTTCTGAATGCTTTCCGAGATAACCCCAAAAAAGTTACTTATGGAGAGAAAGAAACCCTGCACGCCTTGGAGATGAATGCTGTAGACATATTATTAATTTCCGAGATTATTCCTGAAGACCAGATTTTTGCGCTGGAAGAAAAGGCCGAAGCTGGCGGGGCCATTGTTAAAATAATTTCTACCGAAACCCGGGAAGGGGTCCAGCTTAGGGATTTGGGGGGAATTGCGGCCATATTAAGATTTGAGATAGAGTGAAGTTATGACTATGGAGAACAACCTAATCCAAGAATCCTTCCATCGCTTATTTCCCCAAGCCGAATTTTCTTATCAAACTAAATTAGAGTACAACCGTCGGCTGGGGCCATTTAACGCCAACATAACTCTGCGCCGAAACTTGATCCAAATTAATTTTAATCTAAATTGGAAAGATATAGATCACGAAATAAAAATTGGTTTGGTCCAGCATTTGCTGTTAAGGATATTAAAAAAGCGGGGTACATCTTCCAACATTAATTTATACAATAATTTTGTTAAGAATATTCCCCAGCTTACCATCAAAACTAAAACTGATCCAGTATTAGAAGAATCATTTAGCCGGGTAAATTGCTCTTTTTTTTATGAGCAATTGGAACTGCCTAATTTGCAGTGGGGGCAGAAATCATTCCGCAAGCTGGCTAGTTATAACTTTCACAATGATACAATAACTGTTTCTACCTTATTTCAAGGTTCGCGTTCAGAAGTGTTGGATTATTTGATGTATCATGAATTACTGCATAAGCACCATAAATTTAAACATGATAATGGCCGCAGTTCTTTCCATACTAAAGAATTTAGGGAAGACGAGAAATTATATCCCCATCATGAGCTGATTGAGAAGGAAATTGAATCCTTAATTAGGACTAGAAAACGAAAGGAGCGAAAAAGTTTGTGGGATTTTTTTTGAGCTTTATAGATTACCCCACTAAAACTTAGTTCCATTATCCTAAATAAGAGTTAAAACAAGCTTCTAACCCCATTTCCCCCGTAACATTTAAAAATAACCCCTAATTTTGGTAATTTATGCCTAAAAACAGGTTTTTGTCCAGTAATGCTATGGATAAAATCCTGCGGGAAGCAGGAGCGTTACGAGTTTCAGATGAAGCTAAGGAAGCCTTGGCTGAAGTTTTGGAACAGGAAGCTTTAAAAATATCTGCCCAAGCTAAGACTTTAGCCGAGCATGCGGGAAGAAAAACTGTCACTGACAAAGATATTCGTCTGGCAGTAAAATAATTATAACTCACTCAGGTGGCTTTAAATGTATGAAAAAAAGTTAGTTTCCGTAGGAACATTGAAGAAGGGCGACACTATCATAATTGATGGTGCACCATGTAAGATTACGGATACTTCCACTTCCCGACCAGGAAAACATGGACACGCCAAAGTTAATATGATGGCTGTAGGAATGCTGGATGGTAAAAAGAGAAACTTAGTTATGCCTGGCCATGATAAGGTAGAAGCTCCAATCGTAGAAAAGAAGAACGCTCAAATCTTATCCGTATCTGGAAACCAGGCTAACGTTATGGATATGTCTACTTATGAGACCTTTGATTTAGAAATACCTGAAGAAATGAAAAATGAAATTAAGGAAGGGGTAGAAGTTTTATATTGGGTGCTGATGGGACTAAAAGTTATTAAACAAGTAACAAAGACGGTTTAAAATGGTTAAATTCGAAGAAGCTGGTGCCAGACTGCTGAAAAATGTGTTTGTCTGCCGGAACTGTAAATCTAAAATTAGGTCGCCTAGTCTTAAAGTCAGCCAGGGCAAAGTTAAATGTCGTAAATGCAAAAGCCGGAAACTTAAACCTAAGCGTAAGAAGTAAATCTAGGAAAAAATTTATAATTAAATCTGTTTTCTAAAATCCCATGCTTCTAAAACAACCTCAATCCATGGACGAATGTTTATATTTTAGTAATCGTTCTATTGATAATGGACAAGTTAAGGCCTGGGTATACCGTAAATTATGCCCTAAATGCAAGAAAGCTAAAATGGGCAAGCCGGTAGAAAAAGGGAAGGTTAAGATTAGAGCTAATGATTATGTCTGCCCTGCTTGTGGTTATGAGGAAGATAAAACTGCCCATGAAAATTCTTTGACTATGGAAGCAGTTTATACCTGCCCTCGCTGTGGCAAAGATGGGGAAGGTACTACCCCCTATCAACGGAAAAAATATCAAGGGATTCAATCCTACCTTATCGTCTGCCAGCATTGTCAGGAAAAAATACCTGTAACTAAGAAGTTGAAGGGAGTTTGAATTTCTTCTTAGCTGTCAAAATGATTGTGACCACCACCTATATCTAGTCAATATCCAGCCTATCATTAGTGATTTACTCAGGAAATTACTAGTGGAATTCTACTGCTTATATAACACCTAAAGACGTATGGTGCAAATTAGTTTCGTGACACGAACCAGTTGGGGGATATTACAACCTGCTAGAAAACAGAAACTATTAAAAACATCTAGTTTTTCTTAAATATAATGATTTTAGAGAATGTTCTACAATTTATAGCTAAACACCCCACTATATTCATATTTTATGGAATTATAATTGCTTTAGTAATAATTTTCCGTAAAAAAATTGACATCCAATCCAAAGTAATTTTCCTTTACCGGATGAAGTGGGGCTTAAAATGGATGGATAAATACTCTTCCAAATTCCGTCAATGGATAATAATGATCGGATACATTGGAGTGGGAGCCGGATTTGTAGGCTTGGTGGCTATTTCTTATATCCTAATTAAAAATCTAGTTGATCTAATTCTCAACCCGGCTACTACTACCGGCGTATCTTTAGTTTTACCAGGGTTAAACATCCCTGGACTGGGTGTTCTTCCTTTCTGGTACTGGTTGATTTCTATCTTTGTAATTGCCATCGTTCACGAGTTTGGGCATGGAATTGTTGCTAGAGCCCATAATGTAGAAGTAAAGAATACAGGCATTGTCTTATTTGGACCAATAATTGGGGCTTTTGTAGAACCAAATGAAGACCAGCTGAAAAAACAAATGGATATTAAACAATACTCAGTGTTGGCTGCCGGGGCTTTCTCTAACATTATCTTGGCCCTGATGGCATTAATCCTGCTAAATTTTGTATCCTTCCCCCTACAGCAAGGAATGGTTGAGCAGACTGGATTTAGTTTTGGATCATATTATGACCAAGATTACCCTTTTGAGACTGCCGGAATAAATCCCTACACCTTGATCACAGGCATAAATGGTGAAGAAGTAAAAACTTTCCAAGAGTTCAACGAAGAATTAGTGCGATATAAACCTGGAGAAAAAATTGTTGTTAATACCCCTAGTGAGGATTACACCCTTACTTTAGTCGAAAGCCCCGATAACCCTAAAAAAGGTTTCTTAGGCATACAGAATATTGAGAATGAGATTGCAATTAAGGGATCATATCAACAGGGAATAGGAAAAGTTGCTTTTTATGTATTAGAATGGTTTAACGGCTTGGGATCAGGTGGCAAAGGATTTTTGTTCTGGTTATATTTATTAAGTTTTGGAATTGGACTGTTTAACTTGCTGCCCCTACCCATTGTAGATGGAGGAAGGATGGCCCAGGTATTTTTCCGCAAACTGAAAGGTGAAGAAAAAGGAAATAAGTTATATTACCGAATTAGTATGTTCTTCTTTTTAGTATTATTGTTAAATTTATTTTTCCCGCTGCTGGTGAAATTATTCTAGTGGCAACTAGTCTGCTAGTCTATCCTTAAAACCCAGCACATCACCAACTAAATATAATGATCCAGTTACCAGCATGAATTCGTCATCTTTAATTTTTTCTCGCGCTGCTTTCACGGCTTCCTCAGCCTTAGGTATTTCAGTATAATTGGAGGTATATTTTCTTACTTCAGCCGCAACAATCTTTGTTTCAGCCGGCTTAAAATTACCTTTAGTAATTATTATTTCTTCAAACAATGGAACTATCAATTTAGTCATTTCGGCTAGGTCCTTATCTTTAGCCATCCCTAAAACTAAAATTCTCCGCTGGGGAACTGACTGCACAAATTCTCTCAACTTAGTCATCCCCGCCACGTTATGCGCTCCATCAACCATAATTAAAGGCCTAGAAGAAATAATTTGCATCCGCCCCGGCCAGTGGACATTTAGTAATCCTTCCTTAATTGCCTGCTCAGAAATAGTAAGCTGTTTTCTCAGCTCATTTATTGCTAGCAAGGTCGTGCTGGCATTTTCCAGTTGATGCCAACCTGCTAATCCTAATTTGAACTGTCCCGTAAATGGCTTAACCAATTCCAATTCCAGATTGAATGGATCGGAATTGATTAAGTTTAAACTTATTTCTTTTTTAACGGAATGAAAATCAGAATTTCTGTGGGCAGCTATTTTTTGGAAAATGGAAATAAGGTAAGGATCTTTTTCTCCTACTACTACTGGAATTCCTGATTTAATAATGCCTGCCTTTTCCCAAGCTATTTTTTCTTTGGTATCGCCTAAATAGTTGGTATGATCCAGATCAATGGAAGTTATAACTGAAACTAACGGGTTTAATACATTAGTGGCATCTAAACGTCCACCTAATCCCACTTCTATCACCCCCAGATCAATTTTTTCCTGAAAAAAATATAGAAAGGTCATTACGGTAGTAAATTCAAAGAAAGTTAGTTGAAGAGAATGTTGTTCCAAATTTTGTTTGATATAAGCGGTTAATTCTATTATTCTTTCATCTGGGATATTTACTCCATTAATTTGAATTCGTTCATTAAATTTAACTAGATGCGGACTAGTGTATAATCCTACTTTATATCCCGCTTCTCTTAGAATAGAAGCCAGGAAAGCGCAGGTGCTTCCCTTACCGTTGGTGCCTGCCACATGGATGGTTGGAAATTTAAGTTGAGGATTACCCAGAATAGTCAAAGCTTGCTGAACCGGTACTAAGTCTAAATTTATACCTAAACGCTGTAAGTTATATAGATAATCCAGAATATCATCCATTTCCTTTTGGGAATTGGTTAGTTTATAAATTTGGCGGGGTATATTTTAAACTATTTTTTACGTTTATAATCAGGGTTACCGTTTAAAACTATCTTTCCAGTCTCCGTAAGCGTAGTTAACCAAAGCTGTTGTATAGGGGTTGTATGGATTGATCTCTCAGTTAAAAGCCTTTTTCTAGTTCTATTTTTTGGAATTTGTTGATCACTTACCACCGCTTCAATAGTTCCAGAAACCGCTGCCTCAATACCACTGGGAGCGTTACTTACATCTTGCAGTTCAGCCGAGGGGCCGGCTAAATAAACTGGTCCTGTATCCACTACTGTGTCCTTTGAAACTCTTCTATAAGTCATATTAACTTAATATACCTCTCCGTTTATAAATCTTCCTATATTTTTACTACTATGAAGTTATCACTTTTAGTGAGTTCTGCTTTTGCTAGGTTTCATACCCAAAAATTCCATTAATTCAACATGATTGGTGTAAGGGAACATAAATTCCCATTGACGCTTTAAACTATTATAAGGATGCTTGCTTCCAACATCGCTAATAAATTGTTTACAAATCTTTTTGGCAGTTAGATGGGGTTCTCGTTTATAGTTTGGAATATAATCTTCCACTCTCCTGGCCGCCAGAATGGCAAATACTTCTATCATTTGTTCATCATAATCGTCAAATTCATAACCTGTAATATTCAGGTCGCATAAGTTATGATGCATAGCATGACCATTTTCATGCCCCAGAATACGTTCCAGATCCGGTAGAGTATTATCACTCATTTTAATATAAATTCCTTTTTTGATACTATCCCGATCATCGGAATAATATTTCCCAATAGATTTATTTTCTCCTTTAGGATTGTGCCGCTTATCATAACTACTTTGATCTTCCAAATAAGTATGCTGGCAAAGAAGATTTTTCAGGTTTTTATTAAAATGCATTCTTTCTGAGAAAAAGCCGGCATACGACCAATTCAAGTTGTTAACCGCATTTTTAAATACCCTTTCTAGGTTCATTCCATTCCCCAGAACAGGATTAGTCATTGCTCCTTCAAAGAAGAGACGCTGATATTTATCTCTGTAAACATAGACTGCTTCTTGAGAAACTACTTCTCCACCTTCTAAACTAAGATAGGGGATAAACCCAATTGGCGTTCCGAATAAATTTTTAAATCGGGATCGTTTAGACATTTTTAAAGAGTTTGCAAGTTTTTAATAGAATCAAAAATTATTCCCTGATTTATAAAACATATTGTCATTTTGCTACTTAGAAGCAATTAAACATTTGGATACAATAAAGCATATAAATGCCTATCCCAAGAAAAATTCTATGAAAGAAGGAGATAATTTACTGAAAACAAATACCTTTGGTGCGGTATTAGAAAACCAAGAATTTACTGAAGAAGAAAAAATAGTCCTGCTCTATTTTTTTACTAATATTGATAAAAATATTTATGCTGCCACTGATGCTATGCCTAACTCTTTATGGGCTTTATTGGAAGGCGGATACAGCCGCAGCCATTTATCCATGCGAATGAGATTTCTTAACATCTTTGAAGAAATACAAAAAGATTATGACGAGGGAAAATTAGGCCGGGAAGATCTGATTACGGTAGCTGAATTCTCCAATCAAATAAAATCCGGGAAGGGATTGAACCTATCCTATTTTTTAGGAAAGGCCGAACAATTCATGCGAAAATGGGCTGTTCAATACGGGCATGATTCTCTTAAAGATTCGGATGTGGTAAGATTCGCCATAGAAAATGTTTCCCAGTGGAGTGTAAGCCCAATTGAAGAAGCCCGATTGGGAGCTTATCAAGAAAAATCTACCCGGTATGTTGAATATTCAAAAGAATCTCTTATCACTCCCAGCGACCTGCAGGAATTTGAACCCGAGATCAGAGCCTGGAATGATTTACTCTTTACAAATTATGAATTATCAAAACCCTTAGTGCTAGAATTTATCCGAAAAAAAATAGACCGGTCTACTTTTAAGACTGAGGCGGCATTCGATCGTACAGTAAGTGCTAAGGCCTTTGATATCATCCGTTATTTTTTGCCAGCAACGGCTTTGACTTCGTTAGGTGTAGTTTGGCCAACTAGGGAAGCTGAACGCCATATCTCCCGGCTAATGAGCGAATCCAGCGCTGAATTACGGGCTGTGGGAAGAGCACTGTTAGAAGAAGGAAAAAAAGTTTCACCGGGTTTATTGAGTCATGTTTTAGTGAATGATTATCAAATTTCCAGATTAAAAACACTGCCCCTGGTTCACAAAAATATTTTACTAGTTAAACCTCAGGCCTCACTAGGGAGATCTTCGGATGCAGCGAAAATTATTTTTATCACTCCCCACATCGAAGCTTATATCGCCGCTTCAATATTATTTAGACATAAAGACAGTATAAACAGCTACACTGATTATTTAAATATCTGCCTTAACAATAAACTGATTGTTGAACAAACATTTAAAGCTTCCTTTGAGAAACGGGGAAAATTTGATGCCTTTCCCCTGGATAGCGAAGTTGGCAGCATTTTATTGGAAATAACGGTAGATTATGGGGCTTACCGGGATCTGAAACGCCATCGCCGAAATTTATTTTTGCGTGCGCCTTTGACTGCCTTGGATGGTTTTGAATATCCCGAATATGTTGCTGAAGAGCCTGAACTGGCTGAAATTAAAATGAGGGTAGAAGTCTGCGCCCAAAAAACCGCGGAGCTGCATCTGAGAGTAAAAGAAAAATACCCCCAGTTAGCAGGATATATTGTCATGTTCGCTAACAAGCAAAAAATGTTGTGGCAGATGGATCCCCGGCAGTTAGTTTATGTTATCGAATTACGAACCACCCCCGCCGGGCACTATTCTTATCGAACTATCTGCCAGAATATATTTAAACTAATCGAATCTCATCTGCCAATATTAAGCCAGTACATTCGAGTAGATCTGAGTACAGGTGAAGAAGGAAGAAAAAAACAGGAGGAAAACACGGTTGATAAGCTAAAAGTTTTAGGTAGTAATCCCCATCGGATCTCCTAACCTTAACCTGGACTTTAAAATGGCCGCTATCAAAATAGCCATCGTTGCTATGAACGAACTAGGAATAATTGGGGTAAATGGTGCTCTGCCTTGGAGAATAAAAGAAGAGATGCGGCACTTTCGTACAGCGACTGATGATTCAGTAGTCCTGGCAGGAAGCAAAACTTATTTTTCCATAGATAAGAAATACCGGCCTTTGGAAAATAGAGTTAATATAGTACTTACCCGCAACTCAATTAAAAGGCCTATTCTAGAACAGGAGGGATCTTATGCCTGCTCTTCGCTGGAAAAAGGATTAGAGTTAGCCGGCACATTTGACAAGGATAAGATCTTCTTTATTGGCGGGGGCATGATTTACGAACAAGCCTTACTTAAAAACCTAGTGGATGAACTCTGGATTTCACAGGTTAATTTTTATGTTGATCTAAGCGATAAAACAAATAAAGAGATAACTTATTTCCCTGACTTTCCTAAAGAAGACTGGCAGGAATATGATCGCCAAAAAAGAAACCAGTTTGAAGTTGTAAAATATCATAAAAAAATAATTTGCCAAAATGTTAATCCGCAATGATCCTCAAATTTACAATTTAATTTTACGTGAACATAAAAGACAGCAATCTGTCTTAAATATGATCCCCTCAGAAAATTTTGTCAGCACGGCTGTTTTAGAAGCCACCGGCAGTATTCTGACCAATAAATACAGCGAAGGTTATCCTGCCAAACGCTATTACCAAGGAAATGAACACATTGATGATATTGAAATATTAGCCATCGAACGGGCAAAAAAAATATTTGGAGCGGAACATGTGAATGTACAGCCCCTTTCCGGCAGTCCTGCCAATCAAGCCGTCTTGCACGCATTATTGAAGCCAGGCGATAAGATCATGGGCCTTCGTTTAGACATGGGGGGGCATTTAACACACGGGCATTCAGTCAATTTTTCCGCACGCTATTACACCTCGGTTCCATATACAGTTGATAAAAAAACAGAATTGTTGGATATGGCTGCAATTCGACAATTAGCGCTGCAGGAAAAACCAAAAATGATTATTGCCGGCGCAACTGCCTATCCCCGCACAATTGATTTCAAAGCCTTTTATGATATTGCACAAGATGTCGG
>C687J35174_10008977_pt1 | contig 12605 bp, 7 predicted proteins | sample RifCSPhighO2_01_FD_35174 | JGI IMG/M metagenome (IMG submission 35174) | reverse complement strand
CTCCAAGTAATTCTAGTAAACCCTTATCTGTTGCCAGTAAACCGACATCTGTTGCTACTCAACCCCCATTGCCAATAACTACGTGGAATGTCTTATCACCCGACAATCTCCTCCCACGTACACTTCCCTTTCCATCCGACTACACTCCTCGTTACGTCGTGCATTTATCCGATATTCATATTCCCATAAACCTGCACGTTCATCGTGCCGACGAATACAATACTGTGTTCAATAATCTATACACTCAGTTAAAAACTTTACCATTAAGCGAAACTCTGATAGTCGTTACTGGTGATCTGGTTAACACAAAATTACGTACAGAGAATGAAACACTTGTTTTCGCACAAAATTTTCTAACACAATTAGCATCCCTTACACATACGGTCATCATTATCGGAAATCATGACTTCGCAGAAAATAACCCTGACAGGCTTGACAGTCTGACGGCGATATGTAATACATTACCACAAATTCATATACTGAAACATACGGGAATCTATACACTACCCAACATGTGTATAGTATTCAATAGTTTATTCGATCTCAAGTTCATTAAAAGATCTCAAGTACAATGTGATAAACCAGTTATTGCATTATTCCATGGTAGTCTAATTGGTGCTAAACAAGACAATAACACAGTAGTCAAAGGATCACGTAACAAACCTTATCCAAATATAACCGATTTTGATGATTACGACATTTCGATGTTAGGTCACATCCACAAACGGCAATTCATTACGCCATCAGTTGCATATGCTGGAAGTTTACTGCAACAAAAATTCGGGGAACATGAAACAGATCATGGCTTTATTTTGTGGGACATTAAAACTCGCACGGGTGTCGCATATAACGTTTTCAATCCATACACACGTGTAATATTAACAGTAGCGAACGGCAAACTCACAGACGATGATCAACAAAAACTACACAGTTTACATAACAGAAAACTACATTTACGTTATGACCTAATAAATACCACACCGTCACAATTCAACAAACTTCATGATGAACTTGCGTCAATATACAATATTGTAGAAAGCAGTACAAAAAATAAACAGCCAGTAGGTACATTAACTGACGCTCCAACTGAAGAAGAAATAACTCTGGATACGGAGATAGAGTTAATCAAAGAACAATGCAACCCCGCCCTATTCGATAATCTTGTTGCATTACACAATAAATATTATATTAGCCTTCCAACACCACCGCATATACACTGGAGAATTCTAACATTAGAATTCAAAAACCTATTCATCTATGGTAACAACTACATTAACACAATAAATATAGACAGTGGCATCGTTGACATTTGTAGCCCCAATATGACTGGAAAATCATCTATTGTCAATATCATATTATTCGCATTATATGGAGAAACTAGAACGGCAAATATCTTACATAACGGGGCTAACACAGGCTATGTAATCTTAACATTATCGTGTAACGGCATACAATACAAAATTAAAAAAGAGATTACAACTAAAACACGCTCTGCAAGGAAACAATCCGATGCACCAATATATAAAACGAATTTTTCGAAAATAGATTCAGATGGTTCTCATGATCTCAACGATACTACCGAAACATTAACAGTCGCACGTATCAGAAACTATGTAGGAACGGTGGCACAGTTCACGTGCAATAATGTTATCAGTACACGAATGACACGTTCAGACATATTACAAATGACACCCACGTTATTAGCACGGCATTTCCATACACTCTGCGGTCTCAATCAATATGATACATATTTAAACGCATGTACAAAGGAATGGAAAAATTCAGATAAAAAATATACTGAACTCTCCGCCACTAATAAGAATGAGCAAGAACAACTCCAGTCTACGAACATTGAAACGCTAAATAACAACATTCTGTGTTATGAACACGAACTATCAGAACTAAAACCACATCTATCAAACCTAAGTACACAACGTGATGCTATATGTGAAAAACGCACTGTTGCAGAAACACATAAAATAGAATTTTCAAAACAATTATCAACATTTACTACAAAAATATCCCGTGATATTATTACACGTTCAATAGAAGAAAAACGCATCTACCATAGTACATTACCCGTAAATCTACAACAACGCATTACAGATTACACAATTGCTTCGGTTACATCACAGTTAAACGAATTATTAACACAAAAATGTGATAACGATGACATTGTGAAAAAAGAAAACGCCATCAGACAAACCGCCAAAAATACAACAATCGCCTATAATAAACATTATACAACAGACACTCCTGCTGAAACACATGATGTATTAAAATATCGTCAACTACAACTAACTACAGAACTATCGGATATTAATAATAATATATACAATCTACGACATAATATTACCATACCAATAGACACCAATATCACCGAACACATAAATTCTGTTAACAAAACATTAACAGACACTCAACAAGAATTAATACTTAAAAAATCATTATGTCAAAGTTACAACACAGACGATCTGGCACGGCTACAACAGGAAATTAGTACATTGAAAACCGAAGATACAGTAGACTCAATCACTGTTCAGATCAAAGAATTAGATATTAAAATAGGCATACTAACACATGAGGAAACTACAATATTAACAAACAATCCAAACATCAAAAATATTACAATAACACAATCACATACAAAAAAACAATTACATAGTATCCCAGCCAAATACAATCTCGCCACAGATTCAGTTGAGCGTATATCCCACATCAAAAAAATGTTGATGTATGTCAAAAAGGGCGAAGTTCTTGAAATTCCTGTATGCAAGTGCCAATGTGAACATTGTGGAACACATATCAGTCAAAATGACTGGAACAAATGGTCTAAACATAATCGTGATCTGTCATTGGAAAAAGAATTAACAGAACTTACAGCACAACTAGAACATAATAACAATGTTGATAAATTATTGGCAGAAAATATACAGTACGACGCATTTAACAAAAATATCGACCTACAACTTATAAAACTTAAATATAATGACATTGTGACACAATGCACAGATTTAGAAAAACAAAAAAATAGACTACAAGAACATCTGCGACTTTTTAACATCCGTGATATAGTTGCAGTACTACAAGTTATACTACTATTACAACAAAAATGTCAACAATATCAACAATATCAATGGATACTACAATATCGTAATCTTGTAACACAACAAACACACATGTCAGAAAAACTCGACAACATCGCAAAAAATTTATCATGGTATGATGAACTGGCTAAATTAAACACATACAAACAAAGTGCTGAAAATGAACTGGAAAAACTTAACACTGCTTTATCCGACACGCTTACTATCAACAACAAAATTACAGAACTTGACCAGATCAAAAAAGTTCTTGCATCATACGAGGAACTCAAAGAATATGAAAAGCAACTCGGACTTTATATTATACACGATCAACTCATAGAACAAGATAAACAACTCACAGAATATCGCTCCGTACTGGCAAAATTAGATCAAGATTTAAAAACAACTGAAAATAGACTGCAGTTTTGCATCTCTGAATTATCTGCATCAATAACCACACGTAAACAGTATGTATTGTTACAAGAAAGCATTCGCACACGCACGACACAAATTATTGATCTCGAACAACAACATGCTGTATATAAAGAATATATGCGTCTCTTCAAACCAAGCGGTATTCCAGCCACATTACTAGACCGTAAATTACAGACATTCACACATACCGTAAATTCCATTTTTAAACCGGAAACTAATTACACGTTCAGTTGCATCTTGGATAAAAATGAAGAAAAAGGAACACAAGCCATACATTTCTATATACATAACGCTGATGGTCTAGCGTTAGATCCATGCAGATTATCAGGGTTCGAAACTCTTATATTATATATCGCAATAAGCAAAGGACATCTACCGTTAGACAAATACTTCCGTTCCGATATATTCATCATTGACGAAAGTTTCGATTGTATTGATCAAGATCGTTTTGTACCATGTCTAGTCAGACTCTTTAATATACTTAGAACACAATTCAATACCACATTAATTATCTCACACAGAGATGTACCATACAACATCATTGATAGTAAAATCAACATCTCTCATCACAAAACCTACAGTTGTATCGAGTAATCGACCTGCCTCTTATAGTTTTGCATGGCAGTAGAATATTTATGACCTTGACGCCAACACAAGGACAATAGTTCTTCTCTATTCTGCACCGTTGCTTCCCGCCACGTGAAATAAGACGAACGGATAATATCAAAATTTATCCCCAGTGCATCAAATATCGTTTCAGATACGGAACTTTGATATTTTGTACCGGTCTCCGTTACAATAAGATACTGTGGCATATGATCGCCATATATTTCATTTATGCCATTAGCAAATGTCTCTGATATTTTGAATTGACGTGTCTGTTTGTTTTTTGTATGATCCTCGTGGACCAACCATGTCTGTTCCCGTAAATCTATATATGATTCTGTACCGTCGAATCGTGTGGATATTAAATCGCTAGGACGCAAGATCCCTGTTTCGGTATCGTGTTTCACGGTCAGTGTCTCCCGTTCTACATTTGAAATCGCCATTAGACATATGATCCGTACAGTTTTTGATACTGCAGTATCCTTGTATATCTCATACAGTTTTCCGTAAATATTCGGAAACCATGGAATTTTTCGCTGAAGATTGGATTTTGCCAATTGCAATTCCAGTTCCATACGATATATAGTGTATTCATTGTGCAATCTACCAGCGGTTGCGTCAAGTACTACACACAGAGCAGTAACAATATTATGTTTCGTGTTCAACGCAAGATCAGAGATCTCTTTTATTTTCTCAAGAACAATTTCCGTGTTATAAAATTCGGTATCAAAACACTCAGCAGATCGTTCCAATCGTGTTGATAAACGGTTAATATTATCAATATGTATTTGTACGACATCATGTAATTTATCCCAAGAATATCCATTATCTGGGTGCTGAACATCTTTCTGTACAATAGGAAGTTTTGACGGTTTCTCCCTGTATCGATATTCTGTATACGTATGACCCGTTGATACTTTAAACATACGGCTAACAGTGCTGAGACTAACAGTCGTAAAACGTTTTACTTTAATCTTTTGCACCAGTTCAGTAAACAGTGCCGGAACAGTATATTGTTTGCCTTTGATATGCCAACAACTCATTGTTGTATCATAATTATATTCGCTTAAAGGATCGTCGATAGTGCTTTTTACCAAAACACTTAGATCTGCAGAAATATCATAACATATCATCGCACACATTATACGCACAAGAGGATCTACGTTCTCATCAGATATTCGCACAAATAACGGACTCCTGTCTAACTCTTCCCTCTCAACTTTCCCTTCACTTGTAAATTCTTTTAACAAATTCTGTAGATGTTTATGTTCTACATGAATAGCACTCAGTAAAGCACCTACTGATCGCAGATACTCGGCTTTCCGTAATGCACCTACATCCATTGAATCCAATGCATCCCTGACGTGTGCTAAATTGTTAGGATCAGATAAATATTGATGCTCAAATACATCTCCCGAAAGATGAAGTAATTCCTGCAGTCTCTGTGTCTCCTTAATGTATCGCATCCTCACAGTTGGTTGAACTCTTAATTCAATGCTCTGAAAATCCATTACTATTTAGTCCAAATCAATATTATAGTTTAGTATGACAGACATCGGTGTACTTGAAGGCGTTGGCAAAATGACACGCCAACGGATGATTAACCGTGGGTTAGGCACAGTAGAATTGTTCAACGAATATATCCATAACCACAATAACACTGAGTTAAGACAATTAATCAATGAGGTTTCCCTTAACCCACGAGGTAATCAATGTCTTGAAGGTTATCATCCCAGAATCCACAATAAAAGAATAGTTGATGGATTGGTATCATATGTCAAGACGCAACGTATAAACTTCGTACACCCAGATTACAAAAAGTCACGTGTACCGCCATCTAAAGTAAATAACCCCTATATACAATGCGGTAATCCAGCACAAAAATGGGGAAATTATTATTGGGGTCATACCACTGGCGTACACCACATAGGTCAATATATACCATATGAAACAAATGACCCCACAAGAGCAACAAGTACTCCAAGTACAGGCACATTGCACAGAGAAGGTATTGCCTATCGTAGTGTGCCAAAAACAGGTTTCAAATCTGGTAAATCTTGTATACCCAACAAAAGCCTGTCTACGACACAACGCAATCATTTAATACGCACTAACGCCATCTACCAAAATCGTAGACACTACAATTGTGACTGTTTCAGAAGTGAAAAGACATGTAATGACTTTGCACCACAGAGAGGTAACAGATTACTACGCACATACACAAAAGTGGGTTTGCCTACTAAACCTTATTGCAAGTGGATACAAGAAAGACATCAATGCGTAAACATATAATCAAAGTATTCTTGACCTCGTTTCTTTTCAATAAAATCAATATTCTCACGCTTCCATACTTTTTACTTTTTTATTTTCTCCCGCCATAAACAACCCCGACACTTTATAAATTTTTTCTCTCACATATTTTCCCTCTTTTTATATCCCTTTATCCCAAAACATTTCTCTTCTATTTTCTTGGTTATTTATAAATTCTCATATAAATAACTTTGATTTACAATATACTTTTATTCCATGCTTTTTACAAATTATCGTTAAGTTCCCATAACTCAGGTTAAATATTATCTCCATTGAAAAATGTCATACCCTGCAAAAGGGATGGTTTTTCTTTATATATTGTGCATAACTTTTTGTAAAACTTTTTTATTATTTTAAAAATAAAGTTGGCGAAAGTATTTTTAAAAATAAAAAAGTATTTCCACAATTAAATACTGTTAAGATCGTTCTACTTCGTTTTTCCACTAGGTATTAAAATATTCCTGACCTCGTTTCTTTTCAATAAAATCAATATTCTCACGCTTCCATACTTTTTACTTTTTTATTTTCTCCCGCCAAAACCCACACCGACACTTTATAAATTTTTTCTTTCACATATTTTCCCTCTTTTTATATCCCTTTATCCCAAAGCATTTCTCTTCTATATTCTTGGTTATTTATAAATTCTCATATAAATAACTTTGATTTACAATATACTTCTATACCATGCTTTTGACAAAATATCGTTAAGTTCCCATAATTCTGGTTAAATATTGCCTCTCTTGAAAAAATAATAGGTGCTTAACTTAGTTAAAATCCATGACGACCAATGTTACTTAGTGCATAACTTTTTGTAAAACTTTTTTTATTATTTTAAAAATAAAGTTGGCAAAAGTATTTTTAAAAATAAAAAAAGTATTTCCACAACTAAATCCCGATATATCAACAAAGTCGGAGGATTTATGGTGCATATATTCATACCCAACATCCTGTAGGCTTTTGCATGATACCATTGAATACATCGATCGGGTGCATGTATTCATACCCAACATCCTGTAGGCATTTACATACCAGAAAAGTGATACCATTGAATACATCGATCGGGTGCATATATTCATACCCAACATCCTGTAGGCATTTACGTACCAGAAAAGTGATCCTATCCACACTATCGATTGAATACATCGATCGGGTGCATATATTCGTGTCCAACATCCTGTAGGCATTTACATACCAGAAAAGTGATCCTATCCATACTATCGATCGGGTGCATGTATTCATACCCAACATCCTGTAGGCATTTTCATACCAGAAAAGTGATCCTATCGATTGAATACATCTCGATCGGGTGCATATATTCATACCCAACATCCTGTAGGCATTTACATACCAGAAAAGTGATCCTATCGATTGAATACATCTCGATCGGGTGCATTCGTGTCCAACATCCTGTAGGCATTTACATACCAGAAAAGTGATCCCACGTAACCTTGGTCGCCACTACCATACATACCTCGAGTGCATATATTCGTACCCAACATCCTGTAGGCATTTGCGTACCGGAAAATTGATCCCGCATAACCTTGGTCGCCACTACCATACATACCTCAGACATGGATATGACCACCAAACCACGGGATGTTATGTTTATGTCACTGGATCAGATTGAAGGTCAGCTTGACTTCAGCGGGAACAATATACAGTTAAGTTGTGGGAAGGTTCATGGTTATGAGGATTTGGAAAGGACGCCGGTCAAGTTGTCGATGGTATTGTACATTGACAATGTGATGAATCCTTTCTTGTGTTGCGAGGTGATTGTGAGCGAGACTGGAAAGGTAGTTTCTTGGATTGAGGGGGACAAGGCGACATCTGAGGATTACCGTTTGTTGGACAATTATTTCACGACATTTCTTGATGATAAGGACGAGTGAATCCATCACCGGTTCAAAAAAAAATAAACATTGGTGTTACTTTGGTAGGCATTTACGTACCGGAAAATTGATCCCACATAGCCTTGGTCGCCACTACCATACATACCTCGGGTTCGCCCATTCAGTGCTTTCGTTCGCAGTTCTCTTGCTCCCTTTCCCTTCCAGACATGGATACCACTGCTCGTATTCGTGCCGTTCTCGCTTCTATTTTCGAAGATGATGGACAACTCGATGCCATTGTCCAGCAAATCATACAAGTGCTTCCACCACCTGCACTCACTATACGCCCAATGGCGGTTGTCGCATCTCCGACACCTGCCACTGGCATAGTGACTGCAGTCGCAGTCAAACGACCCGCCAATGCATACGCACATGCATACGGGGCATACTGCAAGTATGCACAGTCAGGGGCAGACCCCGCCAATCCCTTCAACCTACATTGTTTCCCCCATACTTTCACAGACAATGTTGTCACCAAGCCACAGAAAGGCGTCGCTCGTGAATTCCCTCTTGCTGGGCATACCTTCAACTCACTCCACGAATTCGCCTCATTCATGAAATCCCTCAAAATTATCACCGCAAAGGGCAACGAAATGGCTGCCGGGGCTATGGTTGCCTTCTCCGTTCTCCGCACATGTATGCCAGAACAAGTCAATCTCGCCCTCTCTACCTAAACTCAAATCTGTGTTACAAAACATAATCCTAAACATCCATCACGATCTAATATCTTTCGAGTAAACATTCACAAAACATAAAGCAAAAATAAACATTGGTGTTACTTTGGTAGGCATTCACAAAACATAAAGCAAAAATAAACATTACAAAATTCAAAACAAAATAAACATACTTTGAATATATTACCCACAAAATTGATTACTTTTTTACTTATCCACTCTCAACACACTATATCTCGGACTATGTCCACTGCCTCCGCTTCCCTTCCCGCTTCTGCCATGGATAACGTCGAAATACCAGCTTTCATTCTCGAAATGCGTAAACTACAACACGCTGATAAAGTCAATGAAGCAGAGATCCGTCGCAACGATGCTCAGGAACTACTTCAAATCATTCTCGAACACGCTTGGGGTCATGATCACTTGTCCCTTCCTCCCGCTCCCAACACTCCCGCTTACTCCGCTATCGACAAACATAAGACTTCCTACCTCGCTTTCTCCTTCCTCCCTTCCGATACCCTTTCATCAGGCAACTCTATCCTCTTCCTTCTCAAAGGCACAAAACAACTCGGTCCTGATGGATTCCGTCGATCCCGCAACGGTCAAATCCTACCAGACCTTCTCACAACTCTCGAACTTCTCAACCAACTCGCCATCCCTCACAACATGTCCTTCAATCTTACCTACAACCCCAAAACCAACTCCAACACACTCTGGCATGTTGTTGACCAGCAACAACACTCCCTTCAACGTGCCAACCCCAAGAAAACACCCAAACCCGACATCTCCCTCCAACAATACCTCGACCAACAACTCGCCGCCAAACAATTCCGTGATGCTAAACTCCTCTAGTCTCTTCCAATCATTTTAAACTGAAATAAAAAAGAAATATTAATCTTTTAGGCTTTGCATCCCTGCCCAGAAAAATTGATCCTTCTCCACCTTACCTCACTTCTCTAACAGTCAGCGGGACTCTGTCCTTGACTTGCCTTGCCATGTCCACACGCATCCCAAAAGCAATCAAAACACGTGCCAAACAACTCCGACGCACCCAGAAAATTCCCTTCCTTCAACAAGATGAATTCGATCTAATCGATCTCATCATCCTACGCAACACTCCTCTTCTCAATGACTCCATCTCTACCTCTATCCCACCACCACAATTCTTCGTTGATCCCGATGATGATGAGAATAATGATCACATTCATTGTTACTGCCACTTCCTTCGCAATTAATTCCTCCGTCAAAAAATAAAAACAAAATAAACATTTGTGTTTCTTTGTGTCTTTTGCCTTCTGGAAAATTGATCCCTTACATCCTTACTACATTCTTTCACCCTTCAACGGGGAAACCCACTGCCTCTCTTTTGCGTCTTCCCAGCCCAAAATCCCGTTGCGTCTTCCATTCTCTCTCAAAGCCATGGACTTTATTGATGCGTGTAAACATGGTCGTTTACCCATTGTCCAATTTTTACTGGATCAGGGAGCTGATATTCATGCCAAGAATGATTATGCTTTACGATTAAGTGCCTGTAATGGACATTTACCCATTGTTCAAGTTTTACTGGAACAGGGTGCTGATATTCATGCCGACAACGATGGTGCTTTACAATTGAGTGCCAGTAGTGGACATTTACCCGTTGTCCAATATTTACTGGATCAGGGTGCTGATATTCATGCCGAGAACGATTATGCTTTACAATTGAGTGCCTATTGGGGAAATTTACCAGTTGTGCAATATTTACTGGATCATGGGGCTGATATTCATGCCGAGGACGAGTGTGCTTTACGATGGAGTGCCGAAAATAGACATTTACACGTTGTCCAATATTTACTAATACATGGTGCCAATATCGGTGATATGTCCCGTTATACTCCAGATATAATTGCTTTTATAAATGACTTTTTTCATAAAGTTCGAAAAATACAACATTGGTGGCTCGAAATATACATGAATCCTTATCATCCCGTTGGTCGCAAAATAATCAACCAAAGATATGATAAATTATTTTTATAATACAAAACAAAATAAACATTTGTGTTACTTTGTGAATACTGGAAAATTGATCCCTTTTATTCTTACGCTCTCTCGACACTCCATATGTGGCGTCTTGCTATTTGCGTCTTCATATTCTTCACACTCGTCCTCCTCATCGGCTTACTCTAATCATGTCTCTCGCCAAAGGAGTCACTCTCCTCTTCTTCGGTCTCTTCCTTCTCCTCCTCATTATCTAACACATAATAAACACTCACAAAAACACAAAACAAAATAAAAAACACTTTGCTAAAAAATTGATCCTCTTACTTGTTATCATGCACATCATCCCAGTTCCCGTTTTGAGCAATGACGATGTCTTCGCTCAACGCGTTTATACCGAATTTGCCTCTATAGGTAATCGCAACAATCATGACATCCTTCTCACAATCTTCAAATCACTGCAAAACCCACTTTTTCGTCAATACATCACTGATTTCGGCTCTCCCTCCTCTTGGAATAACAATCTCGTTATCGATCTCATCTATCAATAAAATTGATTCTTTCTTTCTTTACCATGGATTTTCATTCCTCCGATTCCTACCTACAAATTGAGTTCATCTGCGGTTTCCCTTCCTACGCCAATATCGCTCTCATCACTCCCAATCATACAACTCATATCGATTGCTCTTTTGACCACAATCTCGCTCATGCTTCTTTCAATCCCCCACTCACACTCGATCATTTACACAATTCCTCTCTCTTCGTCTTCGATGCTCTTCGAACATCCAGACACAACTACATCCATCTCTCAACCTCCCCTCAATCCTACTCGGTTTTCAATAATCTATGCGCACTCCAATTGTCTTACGTCAATAACCTTCTCCTCCTACATTCCATTCTTTACACTCATTCCTTCCCACAGACAAATTGATTCTCTTACTTATAATCATGATATTCTACTCGCCATTATGGCTTCTATCACCCAGGAAAACGTTGACCTAGTCAATAAAATGAAACTCGGGCTTCTCAACCCAACAGAAATTATCACTTCTGCATTGACTCAGAAAATTGATCCTCTTACACCTTACTCTCCTACTCACACTCACTCATCGGTCATGACCGCCTCCCTCAATACCCAAGCATTTCTTAACCTTCTCGTCGATTCTCTTAAAGCCACCTTCGAAGGTGATGAAACTACCGTTCTACCCATCGCCACACAACTACGCGATCTTACTATCAAATTCATCGCTGATCATTCTACTACCCCTGTTACTGTTCCCGTAAAAACCATCGCTCAGAAACGTACCCCATCCAAAGGCGCTACCGCCGTTCAAAGTTTCTTCGCCGCTCAACGCATTCAAAAAGGCAAACCACGCGATGCCAATGACCCCGATCTCGCCGCCCCCTTCCTCGCCCTCTTCCCCATCACTTTCGGTCCTTCCGTCTCCACCAAAGCCAAACCCACCGTCTCCTACCCTGAACTCGCTAACAAATCCTTCAACTCCGCTCAAGACTACTTCCTCGCAACCGCCGGTATGAATAATATGGTCGTCTCCGCCCTCGCCAATAACGCCATCCACGCCTAATCTCCCTCCCTTGCTTTGATTTTTGTTCAAGAAAAATTGATA
>C687J35174_10008973_pt1 | contig 12606 bp, 12 predicted proteins | sample RifCSPhighO2_01_FD_35174 | JGI IMG/M metagenome (IMG submission 35174) | reverse complement strand
AGGAAGTAGTTGTTATAGTCAGAGATGGTCAAAGCGCGGAGGATTTGAATATTTCGAATAATGAGGAAGGAGAAACAATCGCCGGTGCAAATTCCGAGAATAACGAGAACAAAGAAATAAACTATGTTTCAAACGCTATCAAATGGTGGAAGTATATCGCGGGTAATTGACATTTACTGGGACTTGCGTCACGCTATGCGTGATTCGTTGCATTGCGGGTGTAGTACAGTGGCAGTACATGACCTTCCCAAGGTCGAGACAGGGGTTCGATTCCCCTTACCCGCTCCACGATTTGACTTTCTGTAAAATTCCTAACTAATGGAAGCCGTCCCGCCGCCGTTCGCTAATGCTCGCCGCCAAGCAAAATACAAAATATAGTAATATATGCCACGAAACATCACAATCACCGCAGAATACTTCAGACAATATCGTCAAAAACTCGGTTTTGGAAATCAAGCCGATGTAAAAAATTTCTTTGGAGCGAAAGACATCGTTCCGACGGTTGATTTGAATTACCTAAAATTGCTCAACAAACGACTCTATGAAATCGTTGATCGCATAAACTCCATAGTTTCAAACGAGGCAAAACTCTCTGACATTAACGCTTTCAAAAAGGAACACATAGACCGCACTTTTGAAATAATGCGAACTAATGACATATTACCCGTTCTCAACAATCTTGGGAGACGACCGGAACAAGTTTATTTTTCTTGGATGCGCGGCTATGTCGTTTCAAACTTCTTTTTGAAAGCGTTGGGCACGATATTTGAAGTTGATACAGAGAAAATTGATTTGATAGGCGACGACGATTTGAAAAATGTTGAAACTTTCAAAAAAACTCCGAAGGCTGATTTGGAAATTCGTTTGAACGGAAAAAAGAAAGTCCGCNTTGANATGCAGTCAGGTTTTACCGGAACAAACGACATCAANCANCATAAGGTTTTGGAAGCAAAAAGAGTTTTCCGCGAGGAAGNCACACCGTCGCTCGCAATTCACATTGACCTATACAACGGACAGGTNGCTTTCGTAAANTTGGACGAGATAGAAGACGGCGATGTGAATTGGATAACGCGGCAACAAATGGAAGGGCAAACCGTTTTCAACATAGACCAAAATAATTTCGTTTGGAAAATTACGGAACCGCCCATCAAATACAAAGAAATTGATTTTGGCTAATTTTTTCTTATGGCTAAAAAATTAAAAGTTATAGATTTATTTTGCGGAGTGGGCGGATTAAGCTACGGCTTTGCTCACGACGATAATTTTGAAATAGTCGCCGCCAACGAAATTTTGCCGAACATGGCGAAAGCGTATTCGTTGAATCACCCCGCGGCAAAAGTTTATGTTGAGGACATAAAAGATTTTGGCGCGGAAAAAATAGAAAAAGATTTGAACATCAAAGCGTCCGAAATAGATATTATCGTTGGCGGCCCGCCTTGTCAGGCGTATTCAACGGTCGGGAAGAGATTGATTGACGACCCTCGCGGAAAACTCTTTCAGGAATACTATCGGGTGCTTAAAGAATTCAATCCAAAACTTTTTCTTTTTGAAAATGTAAAAGGTTTGTTGTCCATGCAAGGCGGCGAGTTATTGAAAACGATAATTTCTCTTTTTGAATCATCGGGTTACAAAGTGCAGTATAAACTTCTCAATGCGGCGGACTTTGGCGCGCCGCAAATAAGAGAAAGAGTCATAATCATTGGCTCAAAACTCAAAAACGATTTTCAATATCCGTCGCAGACGCATTACAGTACCGAAGAAGCTCCTGATTTGTTTAGAAACGGACTGAAGCCCCATCTTACGCTTGAAGAAGCGATAAGCGATTTGCCTTTCATAAAGTCCGGTTCAGAACGATTTGAATACGCCTCCAAGCCGCAAAATGAATTTCAAAAGAAAATGAGAATGAACGCCCCTAAAAAATTGATGGATCATAATGCTCCGAACAACAACGCAAAACTGGTAAAAATGATGGAACTTTTGCCAGACGGCGGAACGCCGGAAGATTTGCCAAAAAAATTGCGCCCGACATCTGGTTTCAAAAATACTTACTGCCGCCTTTGGTGGAACAGACCATCAACGACTATAACTCGCAATTTGAGCACTCCGTCGTCTTCTAGATGCATACATCCGAAAGCCCCCCGACCACTCACCACGCGCGAGGGCGCGCGGATTCAATGTTTTCCCGACTCCTATCAATTTTTCGGGTCGAGAAGCGACAGAAATTTACAAATAGGGAATGCCGTGCCAACATTTCTATCAAACGCTGTGGCGGGAGCGATTTTGTCTAATTTCAAACAAGAATACACGAAAAACTACGGACAAGTTTTCGAAGCGAAAGAGAAACGAAATAATGTCAAAAATTCGCTCCCCAAATACGCAGTTTGAAAAGTATTTTATATCGGCGTTAAAAAAGAGAGCTGGCAAAAAATTTAGAACAGATACGATGGATTTAAGGGGCAAACCGGACATCGTTTTTCAAAAAGAAAATTGAAAACAACCGTGCAAGGGACAGAAAAAATACGGCATATTTGAGAAATAACGATTAGCGAATTATGCGAATTTGGGGGCATGAAATCAAAAAAGACATTGGCGCGGTTGTTTCGTCCATTGTTGAAATGATTTGAAAATGTCGCCGCCGAAGCGAGGACGCGGCGGAAGGGGGGTGTGGGGGGAATTCCGCCGCGCCCAATCATTCTGTTTCGCCGTTGAACTTATTATCTATAGAATTTGCATTTTTTATAAAACTCCGCTACAATGAACTTATATGTCTAAGTTTGAACAATTAGGAAACTCGGAAAGGTCAAAGGGTCCTGAAAATAGCGCAGAATCGCGCGAGCAATTTGGTGTCCGTGCCTTACAAGCAGCCCAAGAGATTTATTCCGATGAAGTAAAAACACTTAAGCATAAAATTTATCGTTATGAGGCATTGAGGGATATAGGATATACGGTTGCCTTACCTGGAAGTCTATACATCATTGGTAAATTCTTTGGTGTCGACATTGGAAAAATGACAGGGCTTAATATTTCCGAAAGTACTGAGGCGGTAGTCAGGCTTAGTTGGTTAATTTCTGTGCTTGGGGCGAATAGTGCATATTTCGCTAAAATGTACTTTGAGAAAAAGTTGAACTATTTCAAAAAAAAATTTGGCGTTCTATCAAAACCAGAAAGTCAAGANACNNAATAAATTATGGACCAAAAAATCANCCAATCACAAATTAAATTAGAAGAACTTTTTAGAGAAGTTGCTTCGCTTGGTAATATTTCTGAATCGCAGAAGCAAGAACTATTTACGAAACTTGAGGGGGCTATAGTTTTAAATATTGTTGGAAAACTTTTTGATCAGCTACAAGAAACAGGCAAAAAGATTATTGAACAGAAAAAATTTAAAACCAATGAAGATCTATTTAAATTTTTAAGCAGTGCTGTTTCTCAAGATAATTTTCACAAAGTTGCTACTCTCGCGGTGGAGGAAGTTGTAAAAAAGTTTTTGGAAAAAATTTAAATAGCCTTTGTCCGTTTTTCAGAAACTAATCAGTAAACTTTCTTTACACAAAACTTGCTTCTCCAAGTATAGTTATAACTAGAATTGCTACCCCTCCGCTCTGCTCTGAACGAGCAGGTGGCGGAGGGGATCTCTATTTTTGCTCGGACAGCTCGGGAAGAGGGGTTCAAAGGGGAGGAATTCCTAGCTGTCTTCGTGTTGTTGTTCAAAGTGAAAATATTTGATACTATTTTATCATGAATAATAGTGAATCACCAGAAAATTTAGACGAAGAACAGCCCAGTGAGAAAATGGATAAGTCCAAAGAAATAGAGAGAAAATTTTTGGTTGCGTCTCTTCCGGAGAATTTAGATAACTATCGACACGAAGAAGTTATTCAGGGTTACATCGTAATTTCTAGAGATGGAACCGAGGTGCGTTTACGGAAAAAAGGAGATAAATATTTTCAAACCGTAAAAAGCGGGGGTGGTAAAGTTAGAGCCGAATATGAAATCGAAATTAGTAAGGAACAATATGAAGGTCTCTGGCAAACAACGGAAGGTAAGCGGATAGAAAAGACGCGGTATAAAATACCTCACGATGGTGCTGTAATAGAGCTAGATGTTTATGGTGGTAATTTGAATGGTCTCGTAACTGCTGAAGTTGAGTTTAGTTCCGAAGAGGCAAGTGGAAAATTTGTTGCGCCATTGTGGTTTGGTGAAGAAGCAACAGATGACAAAAGATATAAAAATCAGAGCCTTGCCATTCATGGATTACCTCAAAAAGAGTAGGACAAAACACGGAGGATTAGTAAATTCCGAATCGTCTCGGAGTAACTTCAACTTTAACCCAAGAATTTTCTTCGACCAATCTGTATTTAATGTCTGGTATAGTGTCGTATACTGGCCTAAATCCCATATTGCTATGACTTTCGTCGGGGTGTATTTTTAGATCAAGCGATGTTTGATCCAGCAAAAAGATATGACCCCTAGTTGCTACGGTTAAATCTGTATCTGGTGCCCAATATCGCCATGATTCGGGATCACCAAAGGTGTCGGCGGAAAATATTGTTTTTGGTAAGCCATTCTCATCTATCAAAGATGGCTTCATCATCCCCGGATGCGCCTCTGTTATAGTAATACGCTTGCCATTTTTTGTTTCCGCGACCATCATTTCATCGATACTTCCAACATTAGCGTGATCAAATAAAAATGATTTATCCAAGATAAATGTATCTAATAATTCTACAAAACTACTATCTCGCAACGAATTAAGCATGTGCCTATCATTTAAAACTTCCGCTTCTTTATATACTCCCCAGTATTCTGAAAGACTAAGAATGGAAATGTTGCTACTTTTAACCCTCCTTTTTATATCCAGAAAAGAAAGATAATTTTGGGGTTTTTGGATAACATCGGCAGAAAAGTTATCTTGATCAGATGATGAGCCGTCATAAAAACCTCTTGCCACGAATTTATTTAACGCTTTTGCATAAAAAAACTTAGTATGTTCATTGAGAAGCGGCTCTAGAAGCGGCGTGAGGATAAGTCTCGGCACTTGTTTATTGGGAGAAAATATCTGAATAGTATTATCCCTCTTTTGAATACGAACCTTATGTTCGTGAAATACGCTATATGCGCGTTCGAGTAATAACAACAATGCATCACGAAATCCGCTATCGTGCCAGTCGTGGTTAAAAACACAAACAATCTCCTCATGGTTAACTCGAGTACCATCGTTTAGATAATCAACAAATTTTATAATGGTTAATGGCAGATTTTGAGATTTGTTATTTGCATGTGCTATTTGAATTATAGATTCGCGGATATCCGCCACTTCACATGTACCCTCTCGATTATAAAAGTCTATGGTTTTAACTACTGAAAACCCAAGCATAGGATGGCTTTGCTTATAATCTCTTTGAAATAGGATTGCAGGGTCTTTCACCAGTAGTAATGGTTTGGCCACTTCTTTTGATAGAAGCTGACTATTTTCAACTTGGGCAAGTCCACGGAGATGTTCAAATAGACACCTATCAATATATGTCATTGAGTTCATCAATTCATACTCTGCCTCAAGTAATGTTGCTTTAAATAATATTTTTGCCAGTTTTTTATCTAATAAGAAACCATTACCCAAAATTTTATTGTAAACTTGGAGGGTGCTTGCCCAACTTCTTTCAGCAGAAATTGATACAAAATAAGGGAAGTCCCTTTTTATGAAATGGTGATCTATAATTCCCTCAACAAATTGAGGCGTCTCGAACTCATGCCAATCAACCAATACCCACCGGACCAATCCCGATTGTCGTGCAACTTGAAATATTTCATCATTAGTAGTAATGATTTTATTAACTAGTTCCTCTCCAAGAATACTTACTGTTTCGGGTGGGATTACTCCGTCAACGACTGGGATTACAATCTCATGATAAATGCACGAGCGTCTGTATGCTTCAAAAATGCTCGAGACAATAGAATCCGAGTCTGGGTTGCCATGCCCCATAACAACAATGATTTTTTCTTGATTTTGTACACCGCTGATTAGTTGAGTTTTCGTTTCTCCTAAGTAATTACACAGCCCGCCTGAAGTTAGTAATTTCTCCTTATTAATACCGCCTTGACCCTTGCCATGCCATTGCTGATAAGCTATAAATTTTCCATGTATGTCTATTATGGATTCGTCCAAAGATCGTTTTTCAAGTTCTTCCGGAATATAACCACTACTAAAATATTGCTTTATAACCCGAGTTTTTTCTTCAAAGTTGCTGAAAAAATAATCGACCTCATCTTTTTTATCGCCAATTGGACTAATTACAAGGGTCTTGCGATAGTCTTCAACTAATTGCAAAGCTACATTTGCCGTCTCGTTTGGTGTAGGAATATCAGCAATCGATCTGCGACATTCGCGAACCATTAATTTAGGTTGTTTGGCAAAAAGAGGAATATCTAAGTCAAGTGAGTGCGTGCCTGATGATAAAACATAACCCCTGATGCCTGCCACGGGAATATCCTGACGAAAAGTTGACCAAAATTTCCAAACTTTTGTACCCCTTTTGGATATTTTCTTTTGTTCAACTTTTTCCGGAACCCCCATAGTTTTTAGATGTTTTGAGTCATATCGAAACCACCCCGGTCTGCCAGTTGGCATTTTAATCTCTGATACATCGTTTATTTCAGATGGATCACTAGAAAAAAGTTGGTTTGTCGTTGGGTGTTCAAGTTTAAATACAGATTCGTTTCGTCGCCAGAAAATCGTATCGAGCCATTCAGCAAAATCGTTAGACAAAAGTTTATCGTGGTCCGGTCTCTCGTTCTCGAGTTCATCAAGTACAATTGCGTATTCATGCACACTCAACATAGAAGATCCCAAAGCTTGCAATACCTTCTTTGCATCGATAAAAGAAATGTTATTAATTCTTCCCTGTTCATCCCAACCCAAAGAGTCAACCCCTGCATTTTTGGCGGCCTTGTGTACTCTGCTTGATATGTATAACGGTGTTCGCGATATATAAAGATCAAGTTTTTTTGAATATAAAAAATCTTTAGGATTCATTTTTGTATTTTATCTTTTTTAATCACTTCGAACAACAACACGAAAACAGCTCGGGATTCCTCCCCTTTGAACCCCTCCTCCCGAGCTGTCCGAGCAAAAATTCAATTGCGGAATCCATCCGCGATTTCTATTGCTTTTTTATGAAACATTGTATAATATCTTAAATATAAAAATGGGAGGGATTATGAGGATTTTGGACAATGCCGCTCTTATTGTGGTCGATGTGAACCACAATAATGGATGGAGACCCGAACAGGTGGCCGCGAGCGAATTACGGCAATCGGTTCAGGGAAGCATGGAAAGAGTTCTTGCGGATTGGAGAGAGAAGGGTCAGGTTGTAGTCCATGTAATTTTTGCAATATCGCCAGATTATTCCGGGCAAGAAGGACAGCCGAGTAAAAATTTGATCGAAACGAAAGGTGGCCGGAGGTTAGGCATATTTCGGCGGGGAAAAGACGATGCGAATAAACGCCAGTCACTGTGCTTGATATGCGATGCGCCAGAAATATTGCGTGTCGCGGAATTTATAGGACACAGGTGCGGTTCCGAACCCGCGTTTGTGAAAAAAGCCAGAAATGCTTTTTCAAACGCGGGACTTGCTGGGTATCTGAAATCAGAAGGTATTACGACCGTTTATCTAATGGGTTGTAACACATTTCAGTGCATTAAGAGTACGGCCATCGGGGCTACAAAGGAGGGATTCGATGTGGCTTTGATTTGGTACGCCGTATATCCCAAATTTGCGTCGAGTAACGAAATGACGCTTTGGTTTCGTGAAGTCCAAAGCGAAGCTGATAATAGCAGGCGCGTATGGTCGGTATAGCAATTTTTGACGGGCGTGGAATTCCACGCCCGTTTTTCAAAATTTTTAGGAGCAACAAGGCGACTGTTTGATTTTCAGGCAGTAAGATGTTAATTTGAGTAATAAAGGAGTTATATGCTGAAGAAAGCCACCCTAGCTCAATTGGCAGAGCAATACTTTCGTAAAGTAGAGGTTCGCGGTTCGATTCCGCGGGGTGGCTTAAAATTTTATTTTGAATAAAATCGTGATATAATTATAAAGTATGGTCGAGCCATTAGTGGAAAAACTTAACAATCTCAAAAATAGGGCCCTCGAGCTTGAGGGCCATCTTTGACATACGGCTTAAAAAAGACAGGATATCGGATCTTGAGAAACAAATGCAGTCCCTGGGGTTTTGGGATGATATGAAAACCGCGCAAAAATTTTCCGGAGAACTTTCTCATCTGAAAGATAAAGTTAAAAAATCCGAAAATATTCTGAGCGAAATTAAGGGGATCGAAGAATTCATTATCTACGCCAAAGAGGAAAGTCCGGAGCTGGACGAATCATTAAGAGACGATACGGAAAAAAAGTTAAAGGTTCTGGAAAAAATCATCGCGCGCGAGGAAACGGAAACATTTTTTTCCGGGCCATACGATAAAAATAACGCTATAATAACAATATATTCTGGAGCTGGAGGAGCGGACGCTCAAGATTGGGCTGGGATGCTTTTGCGGATGTATGAAAGGTATATAGGCGAAAGTGAATTCAAGGGTACGCTTTTAGCGCAGAATTTTGGAGAGGAAAAGGGGATAAAAGAAGCAACTATAGAAGTTGAAGGCAAATACGCGTATGGGTATCTAAAGCATGAAAACGGCGTGCATCGTTTGGTCAGAATTTCTCCGTTTTCATCGCAGAAGTTAAGGCATACATCTTTCGCGCTCGTCGAGGTTCTTCCGCAGATAGAAAGCGGATCCGAAGATGACATAGAAATTCGTCCCGAAGATATACTGGTTCAGACATTCAGGTCATCGGGTCCCGGCGGTCAATATGTGAACAAGACAGAGAGTGCCGTGAGGGTGAAACATTTGCCGAGTGGTGTGGTCGTGGAGTGCCAAAGCGAGCGTCTGCAGGGAGAAAATAAGGAGAAAGCGCTGAAGACCCTAAAATCAAAAGTTTTCGCAAGAAAAATAAAGGAAGAAAAAGAAAAGATTGCCGAAATACGAGGAGGTTTCATACCCGCGGAATGGGGAAATCAAATCCGTTCCTATGTGCTCCATCCCTATAAGATGGTAAAAGATCACAGAACGGGCGTTGAAACCTCAAATACCGAAGCGGTGCTGAATGGCGAGCTGGACGAATTTATAGAAGCGGGCATAAAAATTGTTTCCTAGGAAATGAATTTGGACTATAAGCATAAGAGCTTGTAGAACCTTAGACCTTAAACCTGGAATTTAGAAAAGTTGATCGAGTTTCATTCTGTTTCAAAAATTTACGGCGAAGATTATTACGCGCTTAANAATGTCTCTTTNAATATTGGAGAAAAAGAGTTTGTTTCGGTTGTGGGAAGATCCGGAGCNGGAAAGTCAACGCTTATCAAGCTGTTGCTAAAAGAAGAAGCTCCCACTAAAGGGAGAGTTCTTTTCAAGGGGGTGGATGTGGTAAAATTGAAAGGGAATTCCATTATGAGATACAGAAGAAGGATAGGGGCGATTTTTCAGGATTTCAGGCTTCTGCCGTCAAAAAATGTCTATGAGAACATAGCTTTCGCGATGGAAGCGGGCGGAAGGACTAAGGAGGAAATAAGATCCGATGTGCCGCAGGTTATAGAAATAGTGGGTCTCAAGGGTAAAGAAGAAAATTTTCCGCATGAACTTTCGGGCGGGGAAAAACAGCGCGTAGCGGTGGCAAGAGCGCTTGTTCAAAGACCGGAGGTGATACTGGCTGATGAACCTACGGGGAATTTGGATCCAATTCACACATGGGAAATTGTGAAACTGCTCTTAAAGATAAATGAATTCGGAACGGCTATAGTGCTTGCCACGCACGATAAAGACATTGTAAACTTTCTAAANAGAAGAGTTGTTACNCTTGAAGACGGAAAGGTTATGAGAGATGAGAAAGTGGGGACATATAAGATTTANCAAAATCTAAATGAATTTATTNAGAATAATTCAATATGGCTGGGCCGGATTTTGGAGGAATTTTTGGGTATCAAGCGCTACGATGGGGATAATGGTTTTGGCGCTTTGCGTCGTGTCGCTTTTGCTTGTGATGGGGTACATAACGGATGCGTTTATCGAGGATGTTCAGGGCAAGGTGGATATAAGCGTTTATTTCGAGAGGGATATTTCGGAAAATGAGGTTCTAGATATAAAAACCAAAATAGATAATCTCCAAGAAGTAAGGGAGACGGAATACATATCCCAGGAAGAGGCGCTCAAAGTATTCCGCGAACGGCATAAAACAAACGACCTTTTAATGGCGTCTCTTCAGGAACTTGATTCAAATCCGTTCCAGGCATCNTTAAATATCAAAGCCAACGAAGCGTCGCAGTTCGATTCNATAGTTTCTTTTATAGAAAAAGAGGATGGTCTTGGCGTNGTTGCGAAAATCAATTTCAAAGAAAATGAAAAAGTCATCGAGCGGCTTATTTCCATAACATCTTCAATCGAAAATATGGGGGTATTTGTGACATTTCTTCTTTCTTTCGTGGCGATGCTGATAACTTTCAACACCATACGGCTAGTGATATACAATCAAAGAGACGAAATCTCCGTGATGAAACTTGTAGGCGCGAGCGACTGGTTTATCCGCGGTCCATTCGTGGTAACGGGATCAATATACGGCATCACAGCGGGGGCGATAACTTGGGCAATATTTTTTGTAGCGCTGTGGTTTATTTCGGAGAAAGTCGGAGCTGTTTTTCCCGGAACCGATGTTTATAAGTATTGGTCCGGAAACTTATTTGGAATATTCGGCTTGCTTGTTGGTTTTGGGGTCGCGTTGGGGGCCGTATCTTCTTTTGTGGCAGTCAGGAGATATCTTAAAACCTAAAATAAATCCGCGGATTTTACGCGGATTAATGTTTAATCTTTAGTTTCTCTATTATTCTTCTTATAAAACCCGTCAGGGTTTTTTTTGCGCAACTTCATGGATGTCCCGTATTCCTAGTTCTAAAACAAGCGTTGTCGTGGCCCTGTCGAAATAGATGGGTTGCGTAAGCTGGTTTGCTATGCACTCTTTTATTACTTCGGGATCTTTTTCCCTTCTCCCACTCTACATCATTAACAAGCATGCAAACACTAAGGACAATTCTATACGGAAATGAAAAAATGTCAAATTTTAATCAAAAGCGGACGAGTAATCGGTAGATTTTTGCCGTATTCTATGATAAAGTGAGAAAAACGCTTATTTAGCGCATAAACATTGCCGGGTCTTCTAATGGCAGGAAAGTGGACTCTGAATCCATTAATCTAGGTTCGAATCCTAGCCCGGCAACTATTGCCACACGAGAAGTAATCCCGCCTTCATCCGTAATAAACGCCGCCGCTTTTTGCAGTGCTGGCACAAATTCAGGAGTGGTCATGTGAGTAACAAGCACCTCTCCATTTTGAATAGCGCCTAAATCATTTTTCGAAATAATCAATCTTACTCGTCCTTTTGAAAATCCGGGATATGCTGTTTTGCCTTTCACTAATTCAGTATTTTCGCCGCCAATTTCCCCCTCTGTGTTTATATTGGATTCTCCTACGGTTGCCAAATCATCTAGCAAAACAGCCTGATATTTTTTAGCAAATTCCCCCCCTGAAATTTTTGTTATTATTTCTTCCTCAAAAAATCTAAAACCACTTTTCCTTAGTTTTAATTCCTCTAAATCGGGAATTTTATTGTTTATTACCTCTTGAGCACTTATCATATCCGCATATTCTTTTAATTTGGGATGTTTATCTTTGATGGCTGATAATAAAATCTCCCCAGCCCTATATTCTATCTCTTGAAATTGGTCACGCAATTTATAGGATATTTCTATCATGTATGGTAAAATAAAGCATGATGTATTATTTAGGCGAAATGGGTGAAAATAGTGATTCGGCAGAACCTCAAGATTTAGATAATGGCCCCACTAATCTTGACACCGGTGATGTAGTTCGTGGTGAAATTAAACCTGATTACGGCGGACAGATGGAAGTCCCCCCCAGCGAAGAGGAATCTAGACGCGCGCTCAATGAAGAGCGTGGTCGCCTGGAAGCTTCCCAAGGCGAATCGGAATTCAGATCCGAACTCGATCAAGAGCTGAAGCGTCTTTATAGGGAAAGATCAGAGAAACTTAAAGAACTCATTGAGCTTCAAAAAGCTTACACGAGGAAAAACGGTAAGGAAGAAGGCCGTCCGATATTAGGTAGGGCGCGATTTGACAGGGATCATGCCCGCATGAGTCAGCTTCAAGAAGAAATAGGAAAACTTCCTATTCCCGCCGATGAATTGCGGGTACATATAGTGTCAGAATTCGAGGTATTATTGTATAGAGTGACTAAGGGAGTACCAGATTCTGTTGCTAGGCGCATATCACAAGTATGGTAAGTTTTGCGGAAGAGAATATTGGATTGGATAAGTTGGACTTGGCAGGTTCTCTAGAGATGGTGGAGGATTTTATAAATCAAATAGAAAACTATGACCTTCGTAGAGTTCACAAAAGTCGGGTAAATTTTGTCGGTGAAGCGGGAAAAATTGAGTGGATTTCAGAAGAAGTTAAGAAAAAATTGGGCACGCCCGAAATGGAGCAAGATAC
>C687J35174_10008964_pt1 | contig 12614 bp, 15 predicted proteins | sample RifCSPhighO2_01_FD_35174 | JGI IMG/M metagenome (IMG submission 35174) | reverse complement strand
AGATTTTCAGCGATATTCTCTCCAACCCTGTCTTTTGTCACCTTGCAGAGCAGCTTCATGAGCCTGTAGATGTTGAGCCTGAGCGCCTGTATCTCTATCCTGTAGCCTTCCCTGAAATCATTGCTATATTCTGTATCCATCCACGTCTCTTTTTTCCCGTTGAATGCGAGATCATCATTAGTGTGCTTGTCTATCAGGCCATAAATACAGTCCTCTACTTTGTTTTTTATGAACTCAATGTCTTCAGGAGAGAGATATTCTGTTATCATCTTTTTCTTGTAAAGGCCCTCAAAGAGGTCATATGCCCTCTTCATAACCCAGCCCACTGCATCTGCGCTCTCAAGCGTGCCTTTCTCAGGAGGATAGAATGATTTTACTCTTCCATCCTTTCCTATGCTTCTCAAAAGCCTGAAAAGTATATCTTTTGCAACATCATACTTCCCCTGGTCCATCAATGCCTTTAGGCTTACTGCCTCATCCCTTGTCCAGAACTGGAAGAACCACCACAAGCCTGCATATATTCCCTTTCTTTTGTCAACTGTAGTTATAAGATGGTCAAGAGATAGGCATGCTGCCTTGTATGCCACTATCTTTTCCTTTTCCCTTATTTTCTTCTGGAAGCCGTTCACATATATCTTTTGTTTTTCCTTCAGGTCATTCAGGTTTCTCAGGATCTTGTTGTTTTCTTCCACTGCCTCTTTCTTATTCCTTGAGAATGATATGGCAAGCCTGCTTGACCTTATCTTCAATGCAGAGTACACCTGCCTTTTCCATGGCCATGATCCTCTCCTTTCATCAAAGGGGTAGTTCTCCTCAAGGAACCTGCCTGTTGCAGAGAACTCTGAATCATCCTTGTTCAGGACGACATACATAACATACTCCGTCTTGCCTTCTGTTGAATCCTCTTTCTTGTCTGTCTTCTTTGTGAACTCTATTATTATCTTGCCTTCCTCCTCATATACTTTGTAGAACCTGCCGAACTCCCTGCTGTCATATGCCTTCTTGACATCAAGTGTGATCTCAATCTCCTTTTCCTTGCTTAGCTCATAGACAACTGAGTTGTGGAAGAGGGGCATGAAGAATGTTTCCTTTAGATTGTCTGTCTCCCACTCCCTCTCAATGCAGTAGAAAAGGTTTTTTGTCTTCTTTATGCTGCCGCAGCCCATGGGAGAAATGCTGTCTATTGCCTTGAAAATCTCTTTGCCATCGCAGAAAAAAGCGCCCTGATACCTGCTGATCGGCTTCTCTGAAAGGGAGATATAACCTCCTATCTTGTTTGTAAGAATAAAGCAGGGATTATTCACATCATTGGCTACATTGACATCTTCTACCTGATGAATGACAAGCATGATACCCCTCTTTTTCCAGTTGAGATGACCTAATATATGGTTCTATATATACTTTATGTTTTGAAGATGTTTGCATTAGGTATCCATGCACTTTATGCCCCAACTCAAGATGCAGGAAATAAAGAAATCACTCACCACGATAAAACTTCGCAGCCTCTTCAGGAGGCATTGCGTTTATCACTGTCCCGAACATCTCAAATCCAGCCCATGTTGCCAGCCTTGGGAGCACCTCAATATGGAAATGAAGATCCTGGTCTTTTGGAGCATTATGTATCACATAATTATATGGCGCATTCAGCCTCTTCAGCTTGATCAGGATTTTGGCCATAATGTCTGCCAGATGCCCTTTCTTTGATGCATCAAGGTCAACAATGCTTCTTATGTGGTCTTTTGGGAATATCCATATCTCAAAAGGAAACCTGGACGCATATGGCGTGAATGCAACAAATGATCCATTCTCATAGCATCTTCTGTATGAGCCCTTCTCTCTGGAGATTATTGAGCAGTATGGGCATGAGGGATAGTTCTTTGAAGCATCAACTTTCTGCTTTATGAACTCAGGAACCTTATTATATGCTATGACCTGCGAATGCGAGTGTATTATCGAAGTGCCTGCATCTTTACCTGAATTCTTGAACACGCACACATACTTTATGCCGCTTATCTTCCCTATCCCATCAATCCTGTTGCAATATATATCAAGCAGCTGTCTTATCTCTTTAGTTTTCAGATCCCACAGCTGCTTTGTGTAATCAGGGGTCTCTACAATGACCTCATGTCTTCCATAATTGTCAGAGAATGTGTAGAACTGGTTGTCTGTCCTTATCTCAGACTTCCCTTCTGCCTTGACTGCCATGAACTTGTTTGGGAAGACCCTCATCTTCCATGGCCATTGCTTCTTTGTCTTGGGATTGTCATTCTCCAGCCCCATTATCTCAGGGGGAGTCATGCTCTCATTGCCAGGGCAGAAAAAGCACCTCTTCGGGTCTTCAGGCTGAGCCTTCTCTTTCTTGAATTCATGAGGCCTCTTGCCTCTTTCTGATGCTATGATGACCCATCTGTCAAGTATATAGTCTTTTCTCAGCTCCCCCATATCTAGCCCCAGATCTTTTCAATCGCAGCGTTGTGAGCATCAAAGTAATTTGACACAAGCTCCTTCCAGTCAGCAAGGTTTGCTGATTCCTTTGCCATTATCTTCTCTCTGACCCTGCCTTTCTCGTCAAGCAGGGTGTAATTATGCAGTATCTCTGTGAAGTGCCTCACTGCATCATCTTCTGTCTTGCCGAATCTGTTCAGTATGAAAACTCCATTGTCAATCCTTCCTTTTGACATAAGGAATCTTCCAAAGCCGCCAAGGTCTGTTGTAAGCGATGGCACGCCAAGGGCTGCGCTCTCCAATGGGGTGTATCCCCATGGTTCATAATAGCTTGGAAACACGCCAAGATGGCATCCCGTTATTGCTTCGTAATATTGCAGGTCAATGAGGCCGTCAACACCTGTGAGATAGACCGGATAGAATATCACCTTTACCTTGTCATTCTCACTATTGTCCAGCCCGGTGTTGAGGAAATTCCAGATTATGGGATCATGCTCCTCAAAAGGAAGGTTGTGGGTCACAATAAGGGGATTTCCTTTTTTCAGGAAGTTGATCTTTATTTTCTTTGCCTCAAGGACAAAATCCTTGTCAAACAGTTTTCTCTGCTGGAATTTCTTCGGGTCATTCAGGCATTCCAGATCGCACTCCATTATGTTGTCGATTATCCTCTCTTTTATATTGACAAGGTTTTCATCGACAAAATCCTTTATCTGGTAATAATTATTCTTGTTCAGGGAAAGCTCAAGCTTTGCTCCATGCACCTCCCTAGGTATCCAGAAGAATGCAACAACAGTCTTCTTTGAGCCCTCTTTCTTCATTATATCATTAAGGCCTGCAAGAGCTCTGATGAATATGTCAATCCCCTTGTTCTTGAACTCATATCTTCCGACAATGAAGAACAGGAGGGTCTCCTCAAGCTCAAAATGATAGTGCGGAAAGAAATGGTATGCCACAAATTCCCTTATTATCTCCCTGTTCTTCCTGTGCTTTATAGCGCATTCTTCATACGTGGGGAACTTCTCTATGTCAAGGCCGTTAAGGACAAGCACATCTGCCTTTCTTCCCAGGATCTTCTCTGCTTCAATTGATGTAATCTCGCTGACTGTGGTGAATATATCGCAGTTCTTTGCGCATGCGACCTCAGTAAGATGCTTGTCTGCAACGCCATGATCATAAGCCTCCTTTGTTGGATTCATGCTCTCAAGCATCTCATAAAGAGGCTCCCCTGACCCTGCAATGCTCCTGCCAAGCATTGTTGCATGGGTTGTGAATACTGTCGCAACCTTGACATTCTTGTTTGCAGCGCTTCCCTTCAGATATAACAGGCCAATGCCTGTCATCCATTCATGGAACTGCGCAACAACTTTTTTCTGGTTGTCCTTGTTGTTATAAAGGCAGAACTTTTCAATAAGCTTTCCAACAGCAGTAGCCCACAGCAATGGCTCCTCAAAGTCCCACTGGGCTTTCAGCGAGTCAATCTTAAAGTCATTCCAAAGCCTGGCCTTTATATCATTCTTGCTGTTCATGAACCCCTTGGAGTCTATAAGAATGACCTTTGGCTCTCCTTTTATCTGCCACATACCGAATCTGCACCCGATACCTTCCTTTGAAAGGTCATCAAAGACAGCCTTCAGCATGGGGGGAGTTTCCTCTTCAACAAAGTCATCCTTTGCATTCTCCTCGACATATGGTCCTATAAGAAAATAGTTTGGGTAATGGTCTCTCATAAGCTCTGTTTTTGACAGGATGACTGTGTATATTCCACCCACCTTATTGCAGACTTCCCAGGAGCATTCAAAGACATAGTCTGCCTTTGCTTTATGGCCGTCCATAAGCCAATGATTTGGCTGTGAAGTTTAAATATTTTTAACATTACTATCAAATACTAAATAACCCGTGCCTGCCATATTCCCCTAAATAAGTTTCTGACACAAAGATTGTTGCCTGATAAGCAGGATTATTTATCATATAAAGTCATATCATCTAACTAACATAGCCATACTATACTGTCAGCAAGCCAATATATACTTACCATCTTAGTAGTCATATAAGCATATGGTAGGCATATGTTATAACTAAAAATCAAAATATTTATAAACTAGTGTGCATTTTAGTATACTAATAGTGATAAATACAGATAACTGAGTCAGTAGGAATTGTTGCCCTAAAAAAGAGGTATTGATGAAGAACAGCAATGGCAAGAGAAGATTCAGCGAGCTGAGGGAGATAATTCTGCGCTCTCTTGCCAGTGAGCAAAAGACAATAAACCAGATATCTTCTGAGACAGGAATCAACTGGAAGACTGTCGACAACCATCTTACATACCTGGCTGGCAAGGGGCTGGCCAAAGAGATATTCTCAAGCAAGTTTGTAAGGATATTCGAGATAACAGACAAAGGAATGGAAGTTCTTGGCCACAAAAAACAAGAAGAGCCAAACAGATCAAAATTCGAGAAAAAAGGTGAGGTGAATATACTGCAATAACTGTGATCAGATAACAAGCAAAAAAGCATAACATGAAGATTTTGATGTTCGGATGGGAATTTCCTCCTTATGCATCAGGAGGATTGGGGACTGCATGCAAGGGATTAGTGAAAGGGCTTGCCAATAAAGGGCACGATATAATATTTGTTGCGCCAAGAGCGCCCAAATCAAGAAGGCAAAATGTGAAGCTCATATCTGCAATGGACAGGGTAACATTCAAGGAGATTCCAGGACTTATCACGCCATACATGACAGAAGAGGAATACCGGGAAGAGCTTGCAGCAACCAGGGACAGTCCCCGCATCTACGGCAAGAACCTTTTCCATGAGGTGCATCTCTTCTCAGAGAGGGCAAAACGCATTGCAATGAAGGAGGATTTTGATGTGATCCATGTCCATGACTGGCTGACTTTCCAGGCAGGGATAAAGGTGAAGGAGATGAGCAAGAAGCCGCTTGTTGCGCATGTGCACGCGACTGAGTTCGACAGGACAGGGGGCAATGGTGTCAATGAGTATGTCTACCAGCTTGAGAAGGAAGGCCTTTCAAAGGCAGACAGGATAATAACAGTGAGCAACTACACCAAGAACATGGTCGTGAATAATTATGGAATAGACCCTGCCAAGATAGATGTTGTGCATAATGCTGTTGAATTCCCTGGCACAGCTTTCAAGGCTCACTCATGCAGCAAGGAGAAGACTGTGCTGTTCCTTGGAAGGATAACTCTCCAGAAAGGGCCTGATTATTTTATTTATACTGCAAGGAGAGTGCTTGATGTGTACCCAGATGCCAGGTTTATTGTAGTGGGCTCAGGCGACATGGAGTCTTTCATAATCAACAAGGCAGCAGAGCTTGGGATTGCAGACAAGGTATCTTTTGCAGGATTCCTGCAGGGCGCTGATGTTGACCGCGCATACCAGATAGCTGACCTTTATGTCATGCCGTCTGTTAGCGAGCCCTTCGGAATAACACCTCTTGAGGCACTGCGGAACAATGTCCCTGTCATCATATCAAAGCAGAGCGGAGTCTCTGAAGTCCTTGAGAATGCCCTCAAAGTGGATTTCTGGGACATTGATGAGATGGCCAACAAGATAGTCAATGTTCTCCATTATGGCGAGCTCAGGGACGAGCTCAGGGACAGGGGATCCTCTGAGGTAAAGAAGTTCAACTGGGACGAGCCTGCAGGAAAATGTGTCGATGTCTACAAAAAAATATTAGGAGGTTTTGCATAATGGTGAATATCTGCTTTTATTCCGCAGCAACCTTTTCCCAAAAGCTTGACCAAAACTTGTCTACACTAAGGGGCTTTCCCGCTTCACTCGAAACCCCTTACATAGCAGGGTGTGAAATATGGTGAATATCTGCTTTTACTTCCAGGTGCACCAGCCTTTCAGGATGAAAAAGTATTCGATATTCGACATAGGCAGAGACCACGACTACTTCGATTCAAAAAAGAATATTGACACGATGCTGAAGGTGGCAAAGAAATGCTATCTTCCCATGAACAGCCTGCTTCTTAATCTTCTAAATGACATCGATGAGTTCAAGATCGCTTTCTCAATAACAGGCACAGCTCTTGAGCAGTTTGAGAGCTACTGTCCCGAGGTGTTGCAGAGCTTCAAGGACCTTGCAGACACAGGAAAAGTGGAGTTTCTCTCAGAGACCTATCATCACTCGCTCTCCTACCTGCACTCAAAGGAAGAGTTCAAGGAGCAGGTAGAGATGCATTATAACAAGATAAGGAAACTGTTCAGATACAAGCCGACTGTATTCAGGAACACTGAGCTCGTGTACAACAATGAGCTGGCGGCATATGTCGAGAGGATGGGATTCAAGGCAATCCTTGCAGAAGGCTGGGACCCTTGCCTCCAGTGGAGGAGCCCAAACTTTGTCTACAGGCCATACGGTTGCAGCAAGATAAAGCTGCTTCTGAAGAATTACAGGCTGAGCGATGACATAGCATTCAGGTTCAGCAACAGGGGATGGAGCGAATGGCCGCTCAAATCCGAGAAATACGTCCAGTGGCTGAATTCTGCAAATGGAAACGGCACAAACATAAACCTTTTCATGGACTATGAGACCTTTGGAGAGCACCAGTGGGCTGACACAGGGATCTTCGAGTTCATGAAGGCGCTTCCTTATGATATACTCAAGCACCCTGACAACAGCTTCATGACCCCTTCTGAAGTTGCCAAGAGATTCGATGCTGTGGGAGATATTGACATCCCCCATATGCTTTCATGGGCAGACCTGGAAAGGGACTTGAGCGCCTGGCTCGGCAACAAGATGCAGCAGTCTGCCATCAAAAGGCTTTACATGCTTGAGAGCAGCGTAAAGGAAACCGGAGATAAGGAGCTTATCGAGACATGGAGAAAGCTCCAGACAAGCGACCACTTATATTATATGTCGACGAAATATTTCTCTGACGGCGATGTGCATAAATACTTCAATCCTTATGACAGCCCTTATGACGGCTTTATAACCTTCATGAACATAATAAACGACCTTTCATTGAGGATAAACACCTTAAATCCCAGTAAAATTAATAAATGCGTAAGATGTTCCATTGCCAATAACAGCAATATATTCGCTGAATGACCAATTAGGTGGATTATCCATAAAAAAGAGGCTGAGACAATGAAAAAGAGAAAGGCTAAAGAGGCAACTGTGAAAGCAGACAATAAATCAAAGGCGCCAAAGCCGTCTGACAGCAGTGCTGGCAGAGGCCTGAATATACATAGGCCGCGCGTCTTTGTGAAAAAAGTGAGGTATGTTGTTGAAGCAGTTCCGGATCCGTATTCATTCTATCTCCATGATGGCAAGACAATAAAGAATCTCTCAGACCTCATTCACGCTCTGGACAGCATGCCTGACGAAATATTCTACTACCACGCCAATGATCAGAAGAATGATTTTAGCAACTGGATAAGAGACATAATAAGCGAGCACGAGCTTGCGACCAGCATCAGCGGCAGGAACAGGCTGGACACAAAGAAAGAGATAATAAGATTCCTCAGGAAAAGAGGCGCTTTTAAGGGGTGAGAAAATGTCGGTTTTGACAGCTGAAAAAGCTGAAAGGATCCTGAGTGATGCGCCGGAACAGCACCATTTCAGGCTGCACATGGGCACAAACATAAGGAACCTTAAGGAGCTTGCAGAAGCTCTTGAGATAATGGCTGACAGGACATTCTTCCACCATGTAGGTGATGGGAAGAACGATTTCAGCAGCTGGATAAAGGAGGTTGTTGGAGATCCTGAGCTTGCAGAGAAGATAAAGAAGCTTGACTCAAAGAATGCAATGGTAAAGACAATAAGGAGCAGACTGCATTATCTTGAGACAAAGCCCAGCGAGTATGAGATCCTCAAGAATGATTTCATGAGGATGGGCATAAATGATTTCGCTGTCGGCGCTTTGGTAGGGTTTATAGTAGGCGTGATAATAGCAGCAGTGCTGTAGGTGAACTGATGAGAAGATTACTGCTGGTGCTTTTGGCATCTGTCCTACTGGTTATTCTGGCATCAGGCTGCACTGAAGTGCAGACAATGAACCTGAGCACTGCTTATGAGAACATAACCCAGGAGAACATCTCCTATGTGAGCGACAAGGACAGCTCTGTCCCGGAGATGATCTCGAACATCACAGGACCTTCTGAAGAGACAGACGGAGAAGCCCCTCTTGCTATTGAAGAGCCGGCTTTGATATATATTGACCCAGAGAAGCTTGTGAGGAAACTCTGTCCAGAGCAGGTGCTTCTCGGCCTGAGGAAGTGCAGGTTTGCAGGAAACGACCTGAACATAACAATAAAGAACGCAGGCTTCAGGAATATAACCATGATATTCTATATGCTCTTTGAGAATGAGGAGATAAGCTATGTGTATTCAGACGAGCCATTCATTACAAAGGAAGAGAAGACATACACGATTGATTTCGGCACGCTCGAAGGGAAGTATGGCGAGATAGACAAGATTGAGGCAACGCCTGTGCTTGTTGAGGGCCTTGAGGCCATATCCTGCCAGAACAAGAAGCTTCCAATACTTGTGTCATCCGGATGCAGTTAGGGAGGTGTTTTATGGCCAAGAAATACATCTTTGCCTATGACAGGAAGATAGGGAAAAGAGTCACGCATGAGATTCTTGAGGGGAACATAGCAAGGTCCCTTGTTTCAGGGCAGGAATTCAAGTACATCCCTGGAAAGGGCAAGAAGAAGAGCGCAAAGTCCAAGAAGAAGAGAAGATAATCAGCTTACTTTAGTGACAGAATACTATCCAATTAGATTTAATAGGCTTTTTATGTTCTAGAATTCTCTTCAGGTTCTCACCTGAACTTCATCCCGCCCATGCCTTTCATGCTCTGCATCTTCTTCATCATCTTGCCCATATTATTCATTGAGCCGCCCTTGAGCATCTTCACCATCTTCTTGCTCTGGCGGTACTGTTTTACGAGATCCCTGACATCTGATGTTGACACTCCTGCTCCTTTCGCAATCCTCTCAATCCTTGTCCCGGATATGAGTTCAGGATCCTCAAGCTCATCTTTTGTCATGCTGTTCATCGCGTGTTTCCATTTCTTCAGCTTGCCTTCCTGCACAGAGAGCATCTCTTTCGGCAGCTGAAGCTGGCCCATACCTGGAATCATCTCCATCACCTTTGACAGAGGCCCCATCTTGCTCATTGCCTCCATCTGCTCATAGAGATCAAGGAGATTGAATTCCCCCTTCAGGAATTTCTTGCCGAGGTCCTCTGCCTGCTCTGTTGTCATTGCTTCTTTGGCCTTTTCAAGCAGGGCTTCAAGATCGCCCATGCCAAGAAGCCTGCCGACAAAGTTCTTTGGCCTGAATTCCTCAAGATCCTCTGGCTTTTCTCCGACTCCGATGAACTTAACCTTGGCTCCGGTCACAGCGCAGGCAGCCAGAGCTCCTCCGCCTTTTGCTGTTCCGTCAAGTTTTGTTATTATCACTCCTGTGACACCGCATGCCTCATGGAACTTTGCAGCCTGCGCCTCTGCAGCCTGGCCCACATCAGCGCCAATCACAAGAATGTTCTCATCAGGCTTTATCTTCTTGTTCAGATCATTAAGCTCTTTTATGAGGTCATCAGACAGGGCATCCCTGCCTGCTGTGTCCACTATCACAATGTCAAACTTGTTAAGGTCTTTCTCAAACTTTTCATAGATCTTCAATGCCTTCTTCTCTTTCTTATCAACAAAGCAGGCAACATTTACGCTCTTTGAGATCTGCTCAAGCTGGTCAGGAGCAGCTGGCCTGTGCACATCAAGGCCTATTGTAGCCACCTTATAACCCCTCTTTGAATAGAACCTGGAGAGCTTTCCTATTGTTGTGGTCTTTCCATTGCCAAAAAGGCCCACCATCATTATCCTGAAAGGCTTTTTCTTTGAGTCAACATCAATCTTTCCCTGCTCTTCACCTAGGAATTTCACCAGCTCCTCATAAACTATCTTGATCAGCCATTCTTTCTTGCTTACTGCTCCAGGAGCCTCTTCTTTCAGGAAACGCTCTTTTATCGCCTTTGTCAGCTCAAAGACCATCTTCACATTGACATCTGACTGCAGCAGGGCCTTCTGTATATCCTTGATAAGCTCATTTACCAGTCTTTCATCTACAAAGACTGCCCTTGCTACCTTCTGAAGGGTTTCTTTCAATGAGCTGCTGAGCTTGTCAAGCACCATATATTATATTCCTCCTGAGCGCTGTTCCTAATATTTCTTTATAAATGTTGCTTCTCAATCCAAAAGAAAGCTTTTTATAATAGTATATCCCAATAGGGTTCTATATACTTATAAAACCATATATGGGGGCACTATAATGAAGAAATTAGGAGGATTTAGAAGAAGGACAAGAAACAAGCTCAAAAAGGGCTTGAGGCAGAAAGGAAAGGTAAGCACAACAAGGTACTTCCAGGAGTTCAAGGAAGGAGACCTTGTTAAGCTAAAGGCAGAGCCTTCAGTGCATAATGGGATGTATTTCCCCAGGTTCCATGGAAGGTCAGGCGCAATCAAAGGAAAAAAAGGAAGGTGTTATGAGGTTCTAATCAGGGATCTTGGTAAGGAGAAGACATTGATCGTGCATCCAGTGCATCTTCAGCGTTTATAATTTCTAGGAGGTAAAAGATGGCGGCAAAAATAATATCTGAGACACCAATAACGATGATTGAGTTGAAGGAAGACCTCAAGAAGATAAAAGATAGGGACAAGGAGCTTAATTTCAGAGCCCAGAAAACAGAGGAGTATCTGAAAATTTTTGTAGGCCTCAAGCCAGAGCACGCGAAAGATATCAGGGACAAGATAGAGAAGCTGAACATACCAAGGCTGAAGGCAGATCATATAACAAAGATAATAGATGTGCTCCCCCAGACTCTGGAGGAGGCAAAGCTCGTCCTGAGCGCATATCCTATAACAGTCACCAATGAGAATCTAAAGAAAATAGCTGAAGTTGTATCGCCTTTTATAGACCTGGACAGGAAGGAAGTAAAGAAGCAGGAAGCCCAAAGAGAAAAGGAGGCTGCAGCAGCTGAGAAAGCTGCAGAGGCAGCGAAGGCCAAAGCAGCATCTGCTGAAGAGGCTAAAAAGGAATCAGAAGAGAGTTCAGAGGAGCCCGAAGAAGAGAAAGAAGCAGAAGAAGATGGATCCAAAGGAGAGTAAACATTCAATATGGAACAGGCAGAACGAAAAGCAAAGGAAGAGAATGCAATTGTGCTGGATTTTCTTCAGCATGGGTACCATTTTGACAAGAGACCGTCCCACAAGAAGACCCCTATAGTCCAAGCTCTCGGAAAAGAGCATTTCACACTGCTTGAGCTTGTCCCTAAGCCAGGCATTTTCCTGCAGCCTTATGAAGAGGTTTATATTGGAGAGGAGAAAAGGGACAAGATACATCACATCTCAGGAAAGCTGCCTGTTGACAAGCTGACAGCAACTGCGAACTCAGAGCTTCAGCACGTGATATCTGATCTTGTAAAGAAGAATGAGAAAAGTTTTGTTGACTTCTTCAACAAGGCGCAGCCTCTGACTACAAGGATGCACCAGCTTGAGCTGCTGCCAGGGCTTGGCAAGAAGCATATGTGGGAGATAATAGAGGCAAGAAAGGACAAGGATTTTGACAGCTTTGAAGACCTCAAGAAGAGAGTCAAGCTCATGCCTGACCCAGAGAAGATAATAATGAAGAGGATCATCATAGAGCTCAAAGGCGAGGACAAGCACAGGCTGTTTGTTGAGAGATGAAATTATTTCTTTCCTGATCCCAGATATTCTTCTATCAGCTTGATGTCTTTTCTGTCCTTTTCTTCATTCCTTGCTTTCTTCCATCTGAGGACATGCTCCAGCTTTACAAACCTTATTCCCTCAAAGACATCGGCAGTATCAATAAGCTCATCAATATCCCACACACCATTCACCCACTTGAATAATATATCTACATTGCCTGCGTGAAGAAGATCATCTTTTCCTTTCTTCAAAGGAAATCTATTCTTCAGTTCATTCCATAAGTCTTTCTTTACAATGAGGTCTATATCCCTTGCTTCCCTCAATCCCCTTATTGCAATCGGGCCAGAGCCGAAGATTGCAAACTTGTCCTTTGGAAGATTCAGTCTCTTGACTTCATCAAGATACCTCATAGAACTACTCCTTTATCATCCCATACCCAATCAATCTGAACCTGTTCGCTACCCTTCTT
>C687J35174_10008963_pt1 | contig 12615 bp, 14 predicted proteins | sample RifCSPhighO2_01_FD_35174 | JGI IMG/M metagenome (IMG submission 35174) | reverse complement strand
AAAGTATTTTTCGGATTTGTGACTCCCTGGCGCTTTGCGAGAAGCCCGACGAGGCGGTCGCCCGCTTTTGAAATTGCGACAATGGAAGGAGTCGTGCGATTTCCCTCTTTGTTTTCGACAATTTTTGGCTCTCCTGCTTCGACAACGGCCATAGCCGAGTTAGTCGTTCCCAGATCGATCCCTAAAATCTTTGGCATTGTTTTTTAAGTATTGATGTCTGAAGCAACATTCATTTTGAACGTCTGCGTCATTAGCAAATACGTATTTGACAATTCGTAATTGTTATGCTATACTTTTTACGAACTGGCGCTTTCTCGCATGGTGCGAAAACGCGTCAGACCGCAAACCGAACCTTGATACCCTAGAGGGTAAGAATGACCAAGAGAATGAAACTGTTTTGGACATCTCTCGGTTACGGAATTTTTTGGGTGGTATTTGAGTATCTTTCCGGATGGACTTTTTATTTTCACCCACTTGCTATATTGGGCGGAATATTTATTTTCATCGCCTTTTTCTTTTTGATTGTTTCTCGATATGCCCCGAATATTATCGCAAAAGAATACCGCTATGTTCCCTCCCCTGACCGCTCGGTCGAGACGAAAGAGTAGGAAGAATTCCGATGGATCCCCGCTACACCATCAGACTTACCGAAAAAATTTGGCCGCCCATGCACGACGCATACATCGTTGTCGGAGACCTATTCTCTCTGAACGCAGTCTTCAAGCCTATCCCGCGCGAAACCTATCTCCTGCGGGACAACTGGCTCGGCTCTCCGACACAAATCCTTTCGCCTGACACAGTGCGAATGCTTGTTACGCGGAAGAGGAAGAGCAGGAATGACTATGTCGTCCTACCTGAATGGGTTCTCTTAAAAGACCTTTTTGATACGAACATCGTAACCCCCGTCCCAAAAACAGCTGAAGCCGAAAAAAGGATGCGGGAGGCACTCCGGATTATTACCGGGTTCGCTCCCCGCACACTCCCCGAAAAGTCTTAACGACGCCCGGGGATTTTTTGTTTCATTATTTTTTATAAAAAGAACTGATTTTTCTCTTACGCGCCTACTGCTGTTTTTTCCGGATGGAATGGTTTCCTCACAAGTTTCCGGACTTTTTGGGAAAGTTCTTTGACCAGCGTCTCGGCTTCTTTTTGCATTCCTATAATTTTTTTCATCCCCACTTCATCTCCGCGGTCAATATATTCCTTTGTGAAATCTATACCGTTTGTCTTGAATGCTTGCTCCATATCAGTCTGAAACCAGATCCATAAAGTCGCAAGGTCCTTGTCCCGCGCGTCCCTCGGCTCTTTGCGGGAACCCGCATAAAGGGCCGCTGAAAGCATTGCCGAGTCATAAAGTGTTCTGAACATATTTCTTCGGTCGAGCGCCAGCGCACGGAGCTCCACTCTTCCAGAATAATGCTGTCCCCCAACCTCATGCCTCTGCGCCCTGTCAAACTCAACCGCTTCGCGATCCTGTATTGTGAAAAAATTTCCGTACTCCCCGCTTTCAATACGCTTCGGATTCGTATACGCCGCAACAAGAGCAAGCGTCATCACCGCAACAGACCGCGGGTCAGGCTCGAGCCCCTCCGGAATACCTATATTCACGTGAAGCGAGTAGTTGTTGTCTCCAAGATATTTCTTATCGATCCATCCCTCCTTTATGAGTTCAGCTATGAATCGCGCATGCACTCCGGCAGATGTCGGCTCGAGCGCAAACTCCCATTCTTGGTCAGAGCCGGATTCTTCAACTCCAAAAAGCGCTGTCCGCACGTATTCTTCAAGACGTCGTTTTTGGAATAAATTTTTTGTCATAACCTCTATTTCAACCCCAACGCTCGGCACAACCCGCTCATCAAACCCCCCGCTGGCCGATGCTTCCAGCTTTTCCAAAAACGCCTTCGTATCCTTCAAAGCGAATTCCGGGGAAAGTTTTCGGTCGAGTGCGTCCGCATAGCGCATCCGGAGCCACGGCAGAAATTCCGGAAATTCCTTCACTGCTTTGGCAACTTCTCCGTCACCATCCAAAACACCGTCAATCTTTTCCCGGAGCCGGAACGTTTTTTTATATTCCTCGTATACCCGCTCCTCGGAGACGCCCGTCCTCGGATACTGCGCCCTCGTAAAGTCTCCTCCGGAATCAAAAAAAGGGACCGTCTCCTTAAAAGTTTTTTTCGCATATTCCGGAGAAGATACTTCCTTCATCGCCCGCATGACGTCCTTTCCGTACCAGTGAGAATGCCACGAGACGTAGTGAATTATCTCCCGCATCGTTCGTTCCTTAAAAAAATCTGTCTCTGCCTCGCCAAGCGACTCAAATGCCGAAGCAAATTCTTGTACGTCTCCCTCANCCCCCCAGTCACTTAAATGACGGACGATATCTGAAGCACTTGGGTCTGTTATAAGGCGCTCTTTCCATGACGGGATTTTCCCGAAAAGAGTCTCGAAAGTTTGTGGAGTCATGCGCTCAAGAATTTCAGAATCGGGCTCAAATTTTAAAAACGATATCCAGTCTTTCCCCCAAAAATTTCTCCAGTCATTCCACTTTGTTTCGGTTATAACCGGGTATTTTTCCAAATCAGGTTTTGCATCAGGTTCAGTGCGCAACCAGCCGCTTTTCCTCCCGTCATGAACTAATACGCTCGCCGCGCTCCTTGCCGCATATACCGCTTTGAATTCCTCCTCTGTCATGAAGGCTTTTCGTTCTTTGATAAGATTGGCTGACTGTATCCACTCCCGGACGCACGGGGCATAAATTACGCTATCCCACAACGAGTCATATGGCTCGCTTTCGCCTAACGCCTCTATGAGCTCATGCCAANCTCTTTTTGAAAAAGCAAAGACATCTTTCATTCCGTATCCGAATAATTCTTTTTTTGCNCGTTCTTCGCCGAATATTTCTTTAACACTTTCCCAGCCTTCGCGCGAAAAATTTTTGAATAAAAAATCTGCTTCCTTTTTTTTAAAAATATTGTGCATGAATATTTTTAAAAGCCCAGCTTCTCCACTTGCCTCCCGAAGCGCCCGGAACCCGGGAAGCCAGCTTTTTTGAGCTTTTGTGGGTTCTTTCGTGACGGTCGCGTTAAGAATATCCTGCAGTGCGNCNANGTCCTTTTGCCCTTCTTTCTCTTCCGTATCCGCTTCCGAAGACACATCTGCCCTATGAGGTTGTTCTTTTGAAAAATCTTTCATAGTTCTTTATGCGACAGGCTTTCTTGAAATTCTTACTCGCGCCGGACGCACGACTGCGCCGCGAAACATATATCCTTTTTGTATCTCTTCGGCAACCATCCCTTCCTCGCCGTCTGCTTCAACTTCGCCTATTGCTTCATGAAACGCGGGGTCAAACTTTTTGCCGGCGGTGGTCAAGACTTCAAGTCCTCGTTTTTTTAAAATATCAAGAAGTTGTGAGCGGATGAGAAGCACTCCTTTTTCAACTTCCGAATTCATGCCGTGCCCAAGCGCTAAATCAAAACTGTCCAACGCCGGCAATATGTCGCTAGCGAGGCCGGCCGTAACAAACCGCGCAATATCCTCGAGGCGCTTAGCTTCGTCTTTCTTATAGTTTATGTGGTCAGCCTTCGCCCTTTGCCAGCCGTCAAGATACTCCTTCTTTTCTTCGGAGCATGTTTTAAGCTCTTCTCGGAGTTTTGTAATACGTCCGCGCGTGTCGATATTTGTCGCCTCGTCATCCGCGACAAATTNCACTTCTTCATTTTTTTCTTCTGCGTCATTCATGTTCTTTTCCTTATTAAAAACAGCATTCATCTAAATACTCAAGAAGCGAAATGTTTTTGCGGTAATCCATCCGCTTCGGCCCCAATATAGCAACGAGCGTTTCTTTCTTATGCGGGGTCTCAACCGAAGAAACTATCATACCGTAATTCCGGGCTTCTTTTATCGGATTCTCGTGTCCGATAAATGCTTTAGGTTTTTTGAAATCCCCCGGCTCGAAGATGCTCCGTATTTCCTCATCAATGAAATCCGCAAGCTCGCTGAATTCCTTGAGCGCCGACCTGTCATCAAATTCCGGCTCCCGGAACGCTTCCGCGATTCCTGCCTTGTAGAAAAGCTCATCTCCATAGAGCCCTGCTATGGTAAAACTCTCGCTTAATTCGGAAACAGTGCGGGCAATCTGCCTTAAGAATTCCTCATCGCGATCTATTTTGAAAAGCTCGGAGAGAAGCGCGCGGTGGCGTTCGGAGAGCGGATCGCGCGAATCGAAAACCTCGCTTATAAAAAAGCGGTATCCTTTGTCGGTTGGAACTCTCCCTGCGGATGTATGGGGCTGTTCAAGATACCCCTCTTCGTCCAAAGCCAAAAGCTCGCTCCGGACAGTTGCCGAGCTGAACGGAAAACGAAATTTATCCACAATCTGGCGTGAGGCGACCGGTTCGGCGCTTGAAATATATTCCGCGATAAGCGCGTTTAATATTAACTTTTGGCGGTCTTTGAGCATACCAGTATTTATTATAATCGCGGTTAGCAGTCTGTCAAGTAGAGTGCTAATTGTGCTCGCAAGCACAATTTTTATCGCCGCCCTTATTGTAAAAACATTAAGGACCCCACCGCCAGCCCGAGAGATAAAAACTGTACTTGCTCACTTTGACTGAAAANGTGGATGGTATAAAAAACACCCTCCCCCTTTCGCTTGCTGCGATTAGGAGAGGGCTTGTTGCTTGGANCGGCTACAGCTCCTGAACGACGTTGCCGTCCGGCAGTTTCCTGAAACTCAGGATCTGCCCTGCATGGTTACACCTGTACAGGTTTGCGTAGACGCTGAGCATATTTCGCGTGCAGAAGGGGCACCTCATGACGACCTACTACGCCGCCAAACGGAGACGCTTCGAGGCGCCACGGAGCTCGGCGAGCTTCTCCTTCGTGATGAGGTTCACGAGGCCGGCGTGCGGGCCGCAGAATGACTGCGTCCAGCGACGGCTCTTGTGACCGGACCCCGTGCGAGCGGGCTTGCGCTTCGGGTCGATACACCCCTCGAGCTTGCAAGAGCGGTCGAAGTGAGCGACCCGGCGCTCCTGGCGCGCCTTGTGCAGAGCGAAGGCGGCCTTGATGTTGGACTTCTTCGCGGCGAACATCTCTTCGGTTGCCTGCTTCGCCCTTGCGAGGATTTCCGCGGCATCCGGCTCCGGGGTTCCATTGTCCACGCTCGCGACGTAGTCATCCTTGGCCTTCTCGACGGCAGCCTCCGTAGCCTTGTCGATTGCCTTGAACGCCTCGTCGAGCGACTTCACCGGGCCATCGACCAAACCTGCGAGCAGAAACGGCTTCGTGCTGGGCGGCACACCTGCGATGACTNCGTATCGCATGGGGTCCTCCTCCTGTCGTATTGTATCTGCGACTTGCTAGGGGTTGTGGTTTAGAAGAACTGCATTATCTTTTTAAGTATAGCATAAATAATATATGTTGTCAAGTATTCAAAAGTTTTTGCCATTTCAGCCTTGATGCTATAATGCCTACATGAAAACTTTCAAAACAAAAACTCTTTCCTGGCACCACCTTCACAAGCCGTCTTCGGAAGATATTGCCTGGCTCAGGAAAAATCACCGCTTCCATGAACTTGTGCTGGGAGAGCTTGTCCGTCCGACTGCGCGTCCCCGAGCCGAGCGATACGACCACTACATTTATATGGTGCTTCACTTCCCCATTTTCGAGGAGGGCAAGCGAAAAACACACCAGCGCGAGATTGATTTTCTTATCACAAAAAATGAACTCATTACGGTAACATACGAACCTATTCCTCACTTTGACCGCTACTTTAAGACGTGCTCAACGGAAAAGTCATGCGAAGACCTCAATACGTCAAAAACACCGGCACACCTTCTTTTCTATATCATCAAAGAAATGTTCGACTTTTCACTTCGCCAGCTTGACCATGTCCAAGAAAATATAACCATTATTGAGGAAAAAATATTTTCCGGATTCGAGCGCGAGGTTGTCGAGGAGCTTTCTATCATCAGGCGTGACATCATCGACTTCCGGCGCGCCATCAAGCCCCAGCACATAACACTTGAGTCGCTCAAGGAAATCGGCCCGAGTATTTTCGGAAAAGAAACGGAGCCATATTTTTCCGGGCTTGTTGGAGAATACTCAAAGGTCTGGAACCTGCTTGAAAACAACAAGGAAGCGCTGGATGCGCTCTATGACAACAATACGACGCTTCTGAACATCAAGCAAAACGAGATAATGAAAATATTCGCCATTCTCGCTTTCTTCACATTCCCACTCCAGCTATTGGTTTCCATACTTCAAATTGATTCTCCCTCCAACCCCGTACTCCGGAGCTCAAATGACTTTTTAGTGATTGTAGCGACTGTCGTCATCGGAATACTCTTGATGTTCCTTATATTCAAACGAAAAAAATGGCTCTAAAATGTTCCTCCGACGGCCGTCGGAGGATTTTTTATTGCTTCTCGAGTGCTTTCTATGGTATAAAAAAAGAATGATTCGAATCTATAACACTCTCACGAACAAAAAAGAGGACTTTGAACCCGCGAACGGCAAACGGGTCAATTTTTTTGTCTGCGGACCAACGGTCTATGATTCTTCGCATATCGGACATGCCCGGACGTACATTTCGTTCGACGTTATCGTTAAATACCTCCGATACGCCGGATATGAAGTGTTCTACCTGCAAAACATTACGGACGTTGACGACAAAATCATTGCACGGGCGCATGAAACCGAGGAAGATCCGCTGTTCCTCTCGCGCCACTTCGCGAAAGAATACTTCGAGGACATGCAGGAGTTAAAAATCACATCCCCCTCAAAATATGCCTCTGCCTCGGAATTTATTCCGCAAATAATAAAACAGATAGAAACCCTCGTGAAAAAAGGAGTTGCATACTCAACGCCGAGCGGAGTGTATTACGACATCACAAAATTTCCGGAGTATGGAAAGCTCTCGCACCAAAACCAGTCAACACTTCTGAAGGCGGTCCGCATTGAAGAAGACCCGAATAAACAAAATGATTTCGATTTTGTATTATGGAAGGCAAAAAAGCCCGGTGAACCTTTTTGGCAAAGCCCGTGGGGCGAAGGGCGGCCGGGATGGCACATTGAGGATACGGCTATCTCGGAGTATTTTTTCGGTCCGCAATACGATGTCCACGGAGGCGGAATTGATTTGAAATTTCCCCACCACGAATCGGAAATCGCACAACAAGAAGCGGCATCAGACAAAGTACCGTTCGTAAAGTACTGGCTTCACACCGGGCACCTTCAGGTTGAAAAACAAAAGATGTCGAAATCGCTGAAAAATTTCATCACCATCCGGGATATTTTAAAAAAGCATTCTTCGGAAGCGTTCAGGCTTCTTGTTCTTCAGAACCACTACCGTTCCCCTATTAATTTTGCCGAAGCAGGTATTGCCGCCTCGGAAGAAGGAGTAAAGCGGCTTGGAGAATTTATGGCACGCCTCCAAAAATACTCGGACCCGGTGAGCAGGAAACCGCAATCAAAAAAAACCATACGCATGGCGGATGTTCTCAGGGAAAAATTTGTTCAGTATATGGATGACGATTTCAACGCGCCAAAAGCTATCGCTGAAATGTTTTCCATCATAAAAAAAACGAATGCTCTCATGGACAAGCGCGCCTTAACGCGTGACGAAGCGCACGATATTTTGCATGCGTTGAAAAAGATAGATTCGGTATTCGGCATCATTCCAAAGGCAGTATGCGAAGAAATTCCTGAAGAAATAAAAAAACTCGCTGAACTGCGCGAGCAATATAGAAAGGAAAAAAGATGGAAAGAGGCAGATACCGCACGAAGTGAGCTACTAAAACGAGGGTTCGTTGTTGAGGATGGCTCCTCCGGCCCTGTCGTAAAAAGAAAATAGGCGCAAAAGCATGCGCCTAACTTTTATTCTTTTGTCTGACAACATCCTTCTGCTTTTCCTACTACTTTCTCTTGTCCATCTCGCTTATTGTTTTATTGAATTCCTTTTCCGCCTTTAACCCGATGAGAACAAAGATGCCACCGATTAAAAGCATAAACCATGCGAGAAACGCAAGACCGGAAGCAAAGGCAATAAATAGGCTTGCAACTATCATTAAAATACCGACTATACAAAGAGCCGTGATAGCAACGAAAACCATTGCTTCCACCCTACTGTTAAAAAAGAACCCATTAACAGCTTATCCATGCGTAATCACCATGTCAAGCCTTGCAGGCTATTTTTTTTTACTCTATAGTTGTACTATCATTAAACCTCAAAACCCTCCATGGCTTTGCGAGCAAAGAAAAATCCAGCCGCCCGAGTCCCTCCCCAAAATGTCGAAGCGGAAATGTCGGTTCTTGGTTCCCTCATGCTCGATAAGGAAGCAATTTACCGGATTGCGGATTTTTTGAACCCCCGCGATTTCTATAAAAACGAACACCGCGTCATTTATGAGGCGATGCTTGAGCTTTGGGCGAAACACACCCCCATTGATCTCATCAGCCTCACAAGTCGCCTCAAGGAACGAGGCAATCTTACGGGTGTCGGGGGCAATTCATATGTCACATCCCTGGTAAATACAGTTCCGACAGCAAGCCACGTCGTTCATTACGCAAAATCCGTCCAGCAAAAAAGGATATTGCGCGACCTCATTGAAGCCTCCCACCATATCGGAGAGCTCGGCTATCGGGAAGAAGCTGAAGTTGAGTCGCTCTTGGACGAAGCGGAGCAGAAAATATTCGGCATTGCCAAAGACACGTTCAAAACCGACTTTTTCCCCGTAAGCCAGGGGCTTTCCGAAGCATGGGAGAGGATTGAACGTGTGCACAAAGGCGACGGAGAGCTACGCGGGGTTCCTACAGGCTTCAAGGAGCTCGACCACAAACTCGGAGGACTCCAGAAGTCCGACCTTGTCGTGCTTGCGGCCCGCCCGAGCCTTGGAAAAACATCGCTTGCTTTGAACATAGCGCGAAATATCGCCGTCGACGCAAAACTTCCGGTCGGCGTTTTTAGTCTTGAAATGTCCAAAGAACAGCTGGTTGACCGCCTACTTGCCTCTGAAGCGCACATTAATTTATGGAGTCTCCGGACAGGGCACCTTTCCGACGAGGGAGAAAATAGCGACTTTGACCGCATCCGCGAGGCAATGGATATCTTGAGCAAAGCGCCTATTTTTATCGACGACGTTGCATCCCCTACCGTAATGCAGATACGCGCAATGGCCAGACGCCTTCACTCCGAGCATAAGATTGCGCTCCTCATCGTTGACTACCTTCAGCTCATCAAAGGAAACGACCGCGCGGAAAACAGAGTCCAGGAAGTTTCCGAAATATCCCGCTCCTTGAAGGCACTCGCAAAAGAACTGAATATTCCGGTTCTTGCGGTTTCGCAGTTGTCCCGCGCGGTCGAGATGAGGACGGATGCTCGCCCAAAACTTTCCGACCTTCGCGAATCCGGTTCAATCGAGCAGGATGCAGACGTCGTCATGTTCATATATCGCGAAGACAAAACAAAAAAGAACCCCGACCCGAGCACACAAAACATCGCCGAAATCATGATTGAAAAACATAGGAACGGCCCGACAGGCATTGCGCAACTTTACTTTCACCCGGAGGAAGCGTCATTCCGCCCGATTGAAAGGAATTATGACGAGAGCCCGTTTTAACCGAAGTTGCACAGAATTTGACTTGTTTATTATTTATGTTATAATAGCATAAGCCTTGTTGTATCATTAACAACATAGTCAATCAACCGAGAGGAGGGTACGACGCTATTAGGACATTCGGTGCAAATATTGCACACTCTGCTCGTAATCACGGTGGCATACCTTCTTACGAGAACGAACAGTTTTCTGTTTGCTTTAATCTGGTTTTATACTGTAATTATTAGTAACGCAGTTACCGGCGGCATGTGTCCCATAACCATGCTCTCTAACGCGCTATTAAAGAACTCCGGCGGCGAAAAGTATTTCTCCTTGGCCGATGGATAGGAAGTTTTATCGGCAGCCCAGCCAACCACATATTTTTTATTCTTTCTGTCATAATTTCTCTGTTTGCCGGATACTTAGTACGCAGAAGAAAAGAGAATCAAAGGTAATTGTAAATAAAGCTATCTTGGCGGCAAGATAGCTTTATTTTTTCCGATTGATTATTGCTATTTCAAATGATACAGTAGTAATAAAGATATTTTTGCATATTCCATTATGTCCTCCTACCCAAAACCAATTCAGCATCTGATTGAACTATTCAGCAAATTTCCAGGCATCGGACCAAAGCAAGCGGCCCGTTTTGCTTTTCACATTCTCAATGAAGACGAGACGAAGCTTGACGAGATAGCGCGCGCCATCAAAGGCATAAAAACCGAGGTTGGCTTTTGCGGGCTTTGCTACAGAAGCATCGAGATGAAACATAAAAAAAACGAGGTCCCTCTTTGCGAATACTGTTCAAGCAAATCGAGAGACCCGAAGATCGTCATGATTGTTGAGAAAGAGGCGGACCTCGCCAACATCGAGCGGACACACGCCTTTAACGGTTTGTATCATATTCTCGGGGGAACTATCTCCCCGCTTGATTCTTCGGGTCCAACAAAACTGCACATCAAGGAACTCTTCCACCGCATCCAAAAACTTAAAATGGAAGACGGCTCCCCCGAGGTAATACTCGCGACAAATCCGACAACCGAAGGAGACATGACGGCGTTATACATTGAACGCGTTCTGAAACCTCTTGAGGCGCAGATCTCGCGCTTGGGGCGGGGCCTGGGAACAGGAGCCGAGCTTGAGTATGCCGACGAAGTTACCATTGCGAATGCTTTGACGAACAGGAAATAACGCCGCCCGCAACGCCAAAAAGAAAGTCCCGCTAAAAGCGGGACATTTTTGTTTACTTCCCAGGCCGGAGAGATCGCAGAAGCATTGAAGCCTCAATGGCTCCGGTAACGCTTTTGACCAATACACCGTCCTTAAAATAAAGAACTGTCGGAATCGCGCGAATTCCCTGAGCCTTCGCCGTCACAGAACTCTCGTCAACATTAAGTTTGCAAAACTTAACGCCGGGAGTCTGCTTTGCAAACTCCGCGAAATGCGGAGCAAACGCCACGCACGGGGCACACCACCCAGCCCAGAAATCAACGACGACGCTTCCTTTAGCTTTCAGCACTTCAGCTTCAAACGTTGCGTCCGCTACGACATGCACATCGCTCATTTCAACTCCTCTACTTTTGGGGTTCTGCAAAAATAGATTAATCCATTTTAAGAAACAAGTCAATCATACGAGAGATTCGGAAATTTATCATTTTGAATTTTTAATTGATTTAAAACTTAAAATTTATAATTTAAAATTAAAAAGAACCCGGCAGGCGCCGGGCTCTTTTAAAATCTTTAAGAAATTTTTTCGATGAGTACTTCCGTATAGGGCTGACGGTGTCCTTTCATTTTGTGAAAGCGCGTTTTTGGATGGTACCTGAAAACTATTTTTTTGTCGGCTCTTGCCTGCTTCAAAACCCTGGCACTCACTTTTGCATTTGCTTTCGGAACACCGAGTGTAACATTAGCGCCCTCCGCCACCAAAAGAACATCTGAAAACTCAAACGTGTCGCCCTCCTTAGCGTCCAGTTTCTCAACTCTCACTTTTTGGCCGGGATGAACAAGGTATTGTTTTCCCCCGCTTTTAATAACCGCAAATTTCTCCATATAATGCTTCTAAAAAGAATACTTGTCCATGCTATACGATTGGCGGATTTAAGTCAACCGGACGCTATGGAAGCTTTTCTCAGCGAGTCAATTTCCCGTTAAAAAAAGGCTTGCCGCGATAATACCCGCGGTTTCTGAACGAAGCAGACGGGAACCGAATGACACGATCTCAATGCCTGACTTTTCCGCAAGAAGAACTTCCCGCTCCGTGAATCCGCCCTCGGGACCAATGAACATGTAAACATTCGTGAATGTATGCATATGAAAATCCACAACCTTGCCGTTCGGGTCAAAAAGTATCTTGGGAGCGTCTGACACAATAGCGCCGATGACATCCTTGAACAAAGTCGCCTCAAACACCTCGGGGATGCGGTCTTGGCCGCTTTGTTCAGTAGCCTCTTTCACTATTTTTTTTGCGCGCTCCATTTTAAATCCTGTTTTGACGGCGCGTTCAGTAATGAGTGGGTGAAAAAATTTCACTCCTATTTCCGTGCCCTTTTCCAAGACCCACTCGAATTTATCTTTCTTGATGAGCGCTTGGTGGAGATGAACATCAAGCTTCGGGTCAGTTTTGTTCTCGCGCCTCTCGATTATTTTTACCGAAACAAACCGTGAGGAAACGCGCTCAAGTTTTCCTAAAAAATCAAAACCTGCGCTGTTAAAAAAAGCTATCATCTCGCCAGTTTTTATCTTAAGCACACGGGATATCTGGTGCGCTACCGCCTCGTCCTGCAAAATAAACATCCCTTCGGAAGGTATTTCGCTTTTTATATAGAATCTATGCATAAAATGTACGCATAACGTATTGATGGCGGCAAAAAGCATTGCTAAGCCTGATTATAGCAAATAATTTCGCCCGAATGCGGTTGATAAGAAAACGAGAGATACATTGCACAATCTCCCGTTTAAAGAGCAATTTTGTAAAACAAACAAATCGGCATCTCCGTAAAGACTATGGATGGACGGATTT
>C687J35174_10008962_pt1 | contig 12619 bp, 14 predicted proteins | sample RifCSPhighO2_01_FD_35174 | JGI IMG/M metagenome (IMG submission 35174) | reverse complement strand
GTTTCGTTCAAAAATGACTGGCAAATCCTCGCTGAATTCAATGCCGAGCGGCGAAGCCGCGAGGCAACCTTTCCGATTCATACAATGTGGCTGCGGGACTTGGACTCGAACCAAGATACTCGCCTCCAGAGGGCGATGTCCTACCATTAGACGATCCCGCAATACAGGGAAACGATACAGGAAAATCAGGCTATTTTCAATATAAATCGAAAGAAGGGAGTCGCCGCGGCGACCCCCTTCCTGTTATTCCGGATGTGACATCCTTCAGCCGCTCTTGTTGCTGCGGCCCTTCATCCTGGGTCTGTTCCCGAGCCATCTGCGCGCTTCCTTGTCGACCTTCGGAGCCTCCTCCGCTTCCGCTTTCGTGGCAATCTGCTCTTCGAAACTTTCGAGCATGGCTTTCTGGCAGAGCAGGCAGATGTCGAAGTGAATACTGCTCCGGCAAAACCGGCCGCTCTTGCAGCTGTGGTCCGGCTTGCGGAATTCCTCTTCGCACATGAGACACGTGAACTGAACAGCCATTGGCATTAGTGCACCCCCAACGTGAGAACTGCTAGACAATGAAGACGACCACCAACGAAAACACGGCTACCTCCGTATCATCCGAACAACGGCCCAGAACCTTTCTGGTTATAAATGATANCACAGTCGCGTTCTGGCGATAAAGAGTGGGCCTTGCCTGAAGTAATATTCAGGGCCATTTAACGTCTAATTTAACGATAGCAATAACATTAACCGTCTAAAACCATACTTACCACAATAGCAGTCATTCTATTGATACTTTGGCTCCTGGGCTTTGTCACTTCCTACACCATCGGCGGGTTCATTCACGTGCTCCTGGTCGTAGCCATTATCATGATTCTCATCAGGCTCATCAGAGGAGAAAACCCCATTCAGTAAAACTAGACCTTGAGGTATTTACGAATAGCCAAGATGCTGGAAAGGGCGCCAATCAAAACACCCGATAATATGATGGTGAAAGCAATCTCCAGGAAATTGTGCAGGTAGTAAGAGAAGATATTGAATCCTATAAGGAAATTCTCCGTTACTTTGGAGAGCCAATAAGTAATGGGCAGAAAGAGGAGTAGTGTAAGCACTCCGGCCACTACTCCGTAAATGACGCCCACCACCACAAACGGCCCTTGGATATAAGCGGTTGATGCCCCGACCAGGCGCATGACGCTGATTTCGTCCTTGGCTATGTAGATTGTCAGGCGAATGGTGTTAAAGGCGATAATCATCGAAATGACTGCCAGAAAAACGGTCAGGGCGAACCCCAGCCGGTCGGCGGCGTTGATGAGCGCCGAGAGTTTGTCTATGGCCGTCTTGTTTTGGAAATAATTGATGCGGTCGATGATGGTGATGCCGCCGCTAGAAAGCGTGTTGCCACTCTCCAGAAACTCCGCCACGGAGGCATACTGCGAAGGATCGCGGGCCTTGATATTGAGAACCGCTCCGAGAGGGTTTTCCCCCAGCTCGTCGAGCGCCGCGAGGATTGACGGGTCGTTGGCGTGCCTTTCCTTGAAGGCGGCAAGCGTCTCTTCGCGGGTGGCGTAAGTGACCAGAAAGACTTCCGGCAGCGACTCCAGCCTTTGCTTGATATTTAAAATGTCGGCTTCGGCAGCCCCCGGCACGAAAGTGACGTTGATGTCTATTTTATTCTTGAGTTCGACAAGCGAAGTGTCGAGTATGGCTCCCGAGAAAGAGATAAGGCCGATGACAGAAAGGGTGACCATCATGACCAGAACCGATGCCAAAGAGACCGTGCCGTTGCGCCAGAAATTGAAGAAGCCGGTGCGGATAACTCTCTTCAATTTGGTCAGGAACATTTCTTTGGTACTCATATCAGGCGAAATATTTGCCGGAGCGATCGTCGCGGATGACCCTGCCGCGGTCCATGGCGATAACGCGCTTGCCCAGTGAGTCTATTATACCTTTGTTGTGAGTGGTGAGAATGACGGTGGTGCCCAGGTCGTTGATTTTTTTGAGAATCTGGACGACGTCATAGGTATTGACCGGGTCGAGGTTGCCGGTCGGTTCGTCGGCAATGATAACGTCCGGCTCGTTGACCAGCGCCCGGGCAATGGCCACACGCTGCGCTTCCCCGCCGGAGAGTTCCCGCGGAAAGTTCCAGACCTTGTTTGAGAGGTCCACCAGGTCGAGAACATGCGGCACGTCCTGCTCTATCTCCTCGTCACTCCGGCCGGCCGCTTCCATGGTAAAGGCGATGTTTTCGTAGACCGTTTTGTTGGGCAGCAGGCGGAAGTCTTGGAAAACCATGCCTACCTTGCGCCGGAATTCGTTCATCTCCTTCTTGCCCAGCGCGTGGACATCGGATTCTTCATAAAAAACCGCTCCGGTCGAAGGTTTCTCTTCGGCCAGAAAGAGTTTCAGGAGCGTGGTCTTGCCGGCGCCGCTTGGGCCGACGATGGAGACGAACTCTTTGGGCTCAATGGAGAAAGTGACATTCTCGAGAGCCACGGATTCATCCGGATAAACTTTGGAAACACGGTCAAAGAAAATCATGTCAAGATATTTTAACATGTCCGACCGCCGATAGACAATATTACGGATGTGTTATATTAATGGCATGAAATACATCGCCGTAGCCGTGAGCCTGGTGGTCGTCGCTTTCGCCTTTTTCGGAGATTTCCCCGGTTTCGCTTTCAAGGAGAAGACCAGTCCAGCCCTCTCCACTTTCCTACCCTCTTTTCAAACACCGTCTCTGGAAGTGCCGACGCTTGAAGACATCCCCGCCGGAGTCATGGCCTGGTCCGTCTGGGAGACTTATCTCTCCGCCGCCCAAAACCACGACTTGCCGGGTGTGAGCGCAGTCTCTTACCGGCTTTCCGCTACTTGCGCCGACCCGGCCAAAGAAAGCGATTGTTTCGCTTTGATGGACAATCTCTACTCCTTTGGGGCACCCCTTAAACGCGCCGACTTCACTCATATCCGGTCGGATAGCCGGCAAATTATTATGTACACGGACGGGCCGGACATGACATTCTTGTATTTCACCAGGGCGGCGGTAACCGGCACCCCGAAAGTGCTTGGTTTGAGATTCTGTGATAACCGAGACTTGCCCACAGGGGAAGGCTGCGTCGATTTTAACGCCGATACGAAAGACGACAACGGTAACGGCTGGTGGAACAGCGTGGAATCTCTCATTTACCGCTAGTCGGGGATTTCTTCCCGCAATCTTTCTTTTAGCGTTTCAATACTATTCTTCAGGCAGAAGAAAATCGCCTTTTTCTCCAGAGGAGTGAGGGCGATTTCTTTGACCAGGTCGATGTTAGGAGGACAACGGCCGTCTATGCATTTAAGTTCAAGTGGTTTTGGCATGGGCATGCTCCAGATGTAGTAGCGCCCTCAATTGTTCTAGTCCGCGGCTGATGCGCACCGAGATGACGTTGGCCGATTCGCCGAGAATCTCGCTGATTTCCCTCGGCTTAAGCTCTTCGACGCACCGGAGGTAGACCGCGTTGCCGTAAGGCTCCGGCAATTCGGCGATTTTCCTGATTAGAAACTCGGCTTCCGAGTTGGTCTCCACATTGTCCGTGGAAGCCAGTACAAAACTCGAGCGTCCTTCGGTTGCGTTCTCCATCAAAGTCTCGAGGGAGAAGGGTTTTTTCTTGCGATACCAGTCGATGATAACGTTCCTGGCGATGGTAAAGAGGAAGGTGCGGTGATTCTTGATGTCTTTCTCCAAAAGGAGGGAGTTCCAGAACCGCATGAACGTGTCCTGGGTGAAATCAAGAGCCACTTCCCTGTCCGACGTGCGGAGCAGGCAGAACCGGAAAATGGCATCCGCTTCTTTCTCGTAAACTTCCCCGAACACTTCCGCCACACGCTCAATCACACTAATGCTGAGATTTGTTTTTTCATCTGTTAAGACGTGCGAACACGCCAAATTATACTTAGTAATAAAGCCTCAACGCTAAAGCGCTAAAAACTTTCTTCGGCAATCTTTTTTAAGTATTTTTTGGCCTATCCGTGTGCAGTCGTCACGTCATTCAGAGGTAGAGATGCGGAACTGTTTAGAAGTATACACGCTACGATAGCTTTTTCAACTATTTGTATGAGGCCACCCACTTTTGCACTCTGCCGGTAATATCGATGTTTTACTCGGCTTCCATGATAACAGAAACTGTACCGGCGTCATCTTGTTATCGAAAGCATAGTGGACTCGCTTGGTGTTGTACCAGACCAGATAGTCCATGAGCTTATCGTTAAAAGCTCCGCAATCAAGCAAGAGCCCTTTGTGATAGTTCAGGAACTCTTCTTGGAGAGTGCGGTTGAACCTCTCCACATGAGCATTCATCTTGGGAGTTCTTGGATAGGTGTGGTAGTGAGTGATTTGAAGTTTAAGAAGCTCGGCTATGAAGTGCTTCTTGAATTCAGAGCCGTTATCGGTGAGAACAAAGGTCACCGGATACGGGAATAAGAGGCAAAACATTTTGAAGAATTCAGCTGCTGCTTTGGAAGCATGAGAACTGGTAGCCCAAGCGAAACTGAAACGTCCGAAGATATCTTCGCAAGTAATCACATAGCGTCTGGCACCATGAATAATCTCCTCAACTGTATCTAAGCCAATACAGTGGCCGGGATATTTAGCTTTGAAATCAAGAGGTTTTCTTAGTATCTTTTGATGATTAGTTTTCTTCACTCTGCCGAAGTGGGAAAGCTTTGAAGGGAATTTTCGCAATCCTCCCATGTCCTTGATTAGCCTGCCAATAGTTCGCGGTTTAGGGCATTTAAGATTCAGTGAATCACAGAATTCTTTGAGTAACGGATAAGCTTTCTCTTTGCCCAGATTAGGATGCTCCTCTCTCAGTCTTCGTAGTTCATCTAATATGCGAGAATTCCAAGCGCGCTTTCGTACCACCTTGGGTCTAGTACTTTTCTTGTTTAGGGCATCCAGTTTGCCCTCGCCTTTTTTGAGGGCACTCTTCCAGTTGAAGAGGGTGCGTCTTTTCACTTTGAAGGCATCTAGGGTGGCGGAAAGGCCATGCTTGGACCAGAAAGCCAGAATCTCCGTCCTCTTAACAGCTGTTTTGGTAATCATATCTCGGAAGCGTATCACGCGCTCCCAAGTACTGATAAAGCCTTTAGTTCCTCTAAACTTATTGAAAATTCGCATCTCCTTTGGGTTTTAAGGAGTGCAATATGTATGTGGCCTTATGCACGTCAAAACGAAGTTCGCGGTAAGCAGGGCTTCGCCGTGGGCGCGGTATAATTGCCTAATTAGTGAAATTGGGTTAGGATTGTCCCGTACAGGCAATGGTCAGATTTCTTCCCTACATTCAGATATTGCTCAGCCTTCTCTTGGTCGCCGGAGTCCTTCTCCAGCGCACAGAAGCCAGCCTCGGCGCCGCTTTCGGCGGTGACAGTTCAACCGCGGGACGCTTCACCCGACGCGGGTTCGAGAAATTCCTTTTCCGGGGCACTATCTTCGTGGCCATCCTTTTTGTTTTGGCCGCTTTCGCCACCCTCGTCCTCAGCCGCTAATCCCGTTAGAAGTCTAGAACAATATATGTTATTGAAAATGTTAAATTATGAAATTTAATCGAAGTAACTTCTAACGGGACTAACAGCACATGACCATTAAAGCTTTACGGGCGCTTCTCCTGAGGCGCTTCAATATTCCGAAGGAACGGGCGGTCAAACGCACCTTACGTTCGTTTACCATGGCCGAAAAAACGGTTTTTTATTTTTGCGCGGCACTTTTTCTTTTCTCCGGGTTTATCCTGATTTGGAAAGCGAGCGACGCTTTTATGGTCGAAGTGCCTATTCAAGGCGGCACACTCTCCGAAGGAGTGGTAGGCAACCCACGTTTCATCAATCCGGTCCTCGCCCTCTCGGAAGCCGACAAGAACCTCTCCAGCCTGATTTATTCCGGTCTGATACGTCTCACTCCGGACGGCTCGGTCGAGAATGACTTGGCCGAAAGCCTGGCTATCTCGGAGAATCGCCTGATTTACACGGTCGCCGTCAAGCCCGGGGCCCGTTTCCACGACGGCACCGCGGTCACGGCCGATGACGTTATTTTTACCATCCAAAAAATTGTCGACCCGGGCATCAAGAGTCCGAAGCGCGGCAATTGGGATGCCGTCTCTGTCGAGAAGGTCGACGAGCGCACCGTCGCCTTCAAGCTCAAGAAGCCTTACGCCCCTTTTATTTACAATCTAACCACCGGCATCCTGCCCAAAAACATCTGGAAGAACGTCTCGGATGACGAATTCTCTTTCAGCCAGTTCAACACCTTGCCTATCGGTTCCGGCCCTTACGAGGTCGAGAGAGTCGAGCGGAATTCCGGCGGCATTCCCGATTATTACCAGCTGGTTCCCTTCAAAGACGCCTCCGGCAAAGAAGCCTACATCAAGAATATGATTTTCCGCTTCTACCCGTCCGAAGAGGCCTTGATTAATGCCTACAACGACCGGGAGATCGACGCCGTCGGCGGCATTTCCCCGGAGAGAATTGCCGATTTCGATACCAGAGGAGTGAGCATCATTCATTCTCCGTTGCCCAGGATTTTCGCCGTCTTTTTCAACCAAAGCCATTCCAAAGTGCTCCTGAACAAAGAGGTGCGCCAGGCTCTCGAACTCTCAACTCCGAAAGAGGAGATTATCGCCAAAGTGCTGAAAGGTTACGGCGCGGCCATTGACGGCCCGATGCCGGCCGGCATTTATTCCTGGAGCGCGGACCGCAAGAACGACAGCGATTTTGAAGAGCGCCTCACTCAGGCCAAAGAAATACTCGCCAAGGCCGGCTGGAAGCTCAACGAACAAACCGGGGTCTTGGAAAAAAAGAGCGGTTCTGCTACAATACCTTTGTCGTTTTCTATCTCTACCGGTGATGCCCCGGAACTGCGCCAGGTGGCCGATGAATTGGTCGCCGCGTGGCGAAAGCTCGGAGCACAGGTCCTCGTCTCGGTTTCCGAAACCGGGGATTTGAATCAGAACGTCATCCGTCCGAGACAATTCGACGCCTTGCTCTTCGGTGAAGTGGTGGGCCGGGATGCCGATCTCTATCCCTTCTGGCATTCATCGCAGCGAAACGACCCGGGGCTCAATATCGCTCTTTACGCCAATGCCCGCGCAGACAAATTTCTGGAAGAGGCCAGAAGCGGCAAGGATGAGGAGACGATAGAGAAGAATTATCGCGCATTCCAAGGCGAAATCGCCTCTGATGTGCCCGCCGTCTTTCTCTACACGCCAAGTTTCCTTTATCTGGTGCCGGAAAAGGTTAAGGCAGTGGCTTTGGGCCCCCTCTCGGTCTCCCAAGACCGATTCCTCGGCATTCGTGACTGGTACATCGAAACCGACAAGGTGTGGAAAATATTCTTAGACTAAAAGTCTAAATGACAAATGCTTAATGACAAATCAAATCTAATATGAACCCCACATCAACCTTCAGCTCCGGCATTAGAACCAAGAACATGCGCCGCCGCGGCAACACCCCCATCCCGGCGAAGAAACCCCACGACATCATCCCTGCTATCGGAGAGAGTCTTCGTATTGTGCCTCTCGGTGGCGTGGAAGAAATCGGCAAGAACATGACGGTGGTGGAATTCGGCAATGACATCATNGTNATTGANGCCGGCATCCAGTTNACCGACGACGATACTCCCGGAGTAGATTACATTCTGCCCAATATCAAATATCTTGAAGAGAGGAAGGACCGTATCAGAGCCTTGGTCATTACCCACGGCCACCTCGACCACATCGGCGGTATTCCTTATCTCATTACCCGTCTCGGCAACCCGCCCATTTACACCCGCGAGTTCGGCGCACTCCTCATCAAGAAGCGCCAGGCGGAATTCCCCCAGCTGCCGCCNCTCGATATCCGCATCGTTGAAGCGAGCGACAAGTCCATCCCCCTCTCGCCNAATTTCAAGGTCCGTTTCTTCGGGCTGACCCACTCTATACCGGACTCGACCGGCATCATCATCGAGACTCCTTACGGAGACATCGTCAACACCGGCGACGTGCGCGTCGAGAACGAGAACGGTGTGCCGGTCGAAAAAGAAGTCGAACAATACAAAATCTTCAAAGACCGGAACGTCATCCTCTTTACCATGGACTCGACCGGCATCGACAAGCCGGGCTTTTCCCCTTCCGAAGCTTCCATCCTCAAAAACATCGACGCCATCGTGGCCGCGGCTCCCGGGCGCATCATCCTCGCTACCTTCGCCTCGCAGGTCGAGCGTATCGTGGAATTCTTAAACAGCGCCCGCCGCTACGGCAAGAAAGTGATTATCGAAGGCCGCAGCATGAAGACCAACGTCGAAATCATCAAACACCTCAACCTCGTGGACGTGAGCCACATCGTGCCCATCGAAGACATTGAGAAATATCCGCCCAACAAAATCATGATGATTGCCACCGGCGCCCAAGGCGAAGAGTTCGCCGCCCTCATGCGCATGAGCAACAAGACCCACAAGTTCGTGCGGCTGCAGCGCTCAGACACCATCGTCCTCTCCTCATCCGTCATCCCAGGGAACGACCGGGCTGTCGAGAAACTCAAAGACAATCTCTTCCGCCATGATGCGAAAATCATCACTTATCTCGACTCCGATGTGCACACTTCCGGCCATGGCAAGCGCGGCGAACTCGAATGGGTGCACAAACAAATTCCCTACAAATACTTCATGCCTGTGCACGGCAGCCATTTCCGCCTCAAAATGCACGCGGAGCTCGCCGCCCAGCTCGGCACCCCAAGGGAAAACATCATCGTGCCCGACAACGGCTCGATTATCGAAATCCAAGACAAGGGCAACCGTTTCGTGAAATTGCCGGAGAAGGCGCCTTCCGACGACATGGTGGTCGAAGGTCTCAATATCGGTGACATCTCGGAGGTGGTCATCCGCGACCGCAAAATGCTCGCCGAAGACGGCATCTTCGTCATCATCGCCCTCATCAATACCCGGACCGGCCGGTTGAAGAAAAGCCCGGACATCATCGCCCGCGGCTTCGTCTACCTGCGCGAGTCCCAAGAACTGCTCTCGGAGGCCAGAAACATCATCAAGCATTCTATCGAAGGAACGACCGTCGGCATGAATCCCATCAACTTCGACTATGCCAAAAACGCCGTGACCGAGGACATCTCCCGCTTCCTCTTCCAAAGAACTGCAAAAAAACCAATTGTAATACCAGTAATATTGGGCGTTTAACTCTCCGGAGTTATCCACAGGTTTCTTTGACAGCTTAATACGGATAAGAGATACTAATGAGGCAAGGCGCTCTCCGCAAGGTGGGCGCTTTGCATTTTAGGCTATACTTATTTCATGCTCCGCTTTCTGCCAGTCTTTTTCACCGCTCTACTCTTATCCATCCACTCCGGCGCGCTGCTCTATATCACCTCCACTTTCCTCGGGCGTTTTTTCGCCTCCGATGGCGTCAGCTTCCTCTACCTCTTGGCGGCAAGCGGCAATATCGTGCTTTTTTTCCTCGCTCCCCGGTTACTCAGATATTTCGGTAAAAGCCTGTTGCTCCTCTTTTTCCTCTTTGTCACCGGTGGAGCGGCACTCGGCCTGGCCAACGCCCTCACACCAGCCGCGGCAGCCTTATACTTTCTCCTCTACGCCAGCTTCCTCTTTATGAATTATTATTTCCTCGATATCTTCCTGGAAGAGCTTTCAAGTGACGGCCGGACGGGAGAAATTCGCGGTCTCTACCTGACCTTCGTGAACGCCGGCATCGCTTTGGGACCTTTGGCGGTGGCACTTTTTGCGCGCGGGGAATCCCTCATCTTGGTTTACCTGGCTTCCGTACTGCTCTTGATACCCGCCATCCTTATCACGCTCTTTACCTTCCGACCTAAACCCGCCGTTTCCTCTCACCGCGAACCCGGCAGTCTACCTTTCAAGGCTTGGTGGCGAAACGGCGATGTCAGGCGCGTCACGCTCGCCAGGGTGGTGCTTGAGACTTTCTTTGCCTTCATGGTCGTCTACGTGCCGGTCTATCTCCACAGGATGGTTGGCTTCTCTTGGCCGGAATTGGGCATCATTATGACGGTCGCTCTCCTGCCACTCGTTTTTCTCGAATGGCCGGCGGGTGAAGTGGCCGACCGCTACCTCGGTGAGAAAGAGATTATGAGCCTGGGGCTCTTTATTATGGGGAGTTCCCTTCTCCCCATGCCATTTCTCGGTAAAACGCTTTTGCCCTGGATGCTTTTGCTCCTCTTGTCTCGGGTTGGGGCCAGTTTCGTGGAAATCACCACCGAAAGCTACTTTTTCAAAAAGATTGACGCGACCCAAACCGGGCTTTTAAGCATCTTCCGTCTGGCCAGGCCGGTGAGCGTCTTTGCGGCGGTCATTATCGCCGCCACTTCCCTGCACTTGTTCTCAATGGAGAAACTATTCTTCGTCCTGGCTGTGATTGTCTTTTTCGGCCTTCACGAAAGCCTCTATCTCAAAGACACGCGCTAAATCAATCCTTGGCCGGACTGGAGAGTAAGGGCTATGAGGCCCATAGTGGCCGAAATAAGCACTCCGCCGGAGAGCCAGATGGCCTTGTGGTGCTTTTTGAATTCAAATAGGCCGGCGAAAAGCATCATGACGGCGACAAAAGCCAGGAAAAGCGTATAAATGTCGACCAGGCTTTTCCTGGGCGAGGCGAGCGCTTCTTCCGCGACGGAAAGATTTTCGGTCTCTACTCCAGCTACCTTTTCCGAATCCAAGGTCCGACCTTGGGAATCAGTACTTAAGGTCGGACCTTTATACGGCTTCTGCGCGACCGGTTTGACCGCCGCTACAGGCTTGGGCGAGCCGAACATCTGCACTACGAAAGTGGTTTCCCGGCCCTGGTACATCCCGACCGCCGTAGCAATGCCGATTTCTTGGTAATTGGAGTTCAAAATATTGGCCCGATGTCCCGGAGAAGACATCCAGGCGTCGGTCACGTCTTTCGAATCGACGAAATCGATGGCCAGATTCTCGCCCGCGTACTGGTAGTTGTAGCCGACTTGGTTAAACCAGTACCAAGGAGTTCTACCATCCGGAGTGTTGTGCGAGAAGTAGCCTTTCTCGGCCATGTCATTGGCCTTGAGCTGGGCAGCTTCGGTCAAAAGCGGGCTGGTAGCCAGGGTGCCGCCGATGTTAGAGGCCCGCGCTTCATTGGTGTAGGAGAGCAGGGCGCCGATAAAGATGGCGGCGTAAGAATTGTTTCCGGAGAGGGTTTTTAAGACCCCGTAGAAAAGTAGCTGCGTGCCGGCCAGAGCGAGAATGATGAATAAAACGGCGGCGCTGCGGAAAAAATGGGGGTGAAAGTTATTGCCCTGGTGCGGTATGAAATACTTTTTGAACCACTTTCTCATAATTATTTCTTGTATTCTACTACGTCCGTGGCCAGAAGCTCAATCCGGTCGGCCGGACGCAAGTGACGCGCATTTGCGGCAGAGAGAATCCTGGTATGAGGCGAGCGGTCGAGCCGGTGGGCCAAATCAGCCAGGTTTTCCCCGGTGGTGAGCCAACCCGTGCCCACTTTCGAGAGGTCAAACGGCTTAGAGAAACTTCTCAAGGTCTTTCGTCCGTCATCGAGGAAATATTCGTGGAAATACGACATGGCCAGTTCGCGCACGTCGCGGTAGACCGGGTCTCGATAACGCAGCACCGAATGATTGGTTTTCGAAATGGCTCCCCACCGGCCGTTAGTCCGGTAAAGCGCCACCACATGGTCGAAATCCGGCCTGACGGTCTTTAAGTCGAGGAGGAGCGGCCGCCGGCCCTGCATCCAGAGCGCGGCGGCCGCCAAGAGGGCACCCTCGAAACAATGGACTCTGCCGTGCTTGAGAGTAAGGCGGACCGAGTGGTGCGTCTCCCCTTTTTGTTCAAAATTGAAAGGGAGGGAGTTGAGGAAATCCTGGATTTTGGCCGGAGTGTGAGCCTCTTGAGTAACTGGCAATCTTTGTGGTCTAATCCTGATTTAGCTTCATTTATGGGTTGCATCCGCATGGCTCTCATCTTACAATATAAATCCAGAACAGTACCCTCAAAGGAGTTTCCCGATGCCTGATTTGGCAAAGTTCACAGTAAAGCAACTCGAAGAAGAGCGCGGTTGCGCAGTAGTACGTCTTCGACGAGAAGAGAAGTACATCACTGAAATCGACCGCGAACTCTCGACGAAAAAAGCTCGACAAATCCACGACGTTGGCGCAACAACTGCCGACGCCCACATCCCACCGGCGGCTTAGTCCAAGCCGCCACCATCAAAAGCACTGGCAGAATATCGTCAGTGCTTTCTCGTCTAATTTAGATATTCTGCGGGAGCCAGTCTATCAGGCGTTTGCGGTGCTGGTCGAGCGTCCAGGTGTCGCCAGTCTTAAAGAGCGAGAGGTGGACCTCCTTGAACTTCTCAAGCAGAACCAAGGAGGCATGAGGGTAGCCTTCCGGCATGTTTTTGTTATAGCTTTCCAGGAACTCGACGTCGGTGAGCGGTGTGTCATTGGGCACGATTCTGGTGGAGGGTTTCTTCATTTACCCATAATACCACGAATGGATTAAAATTTCAATGTTGCCCGCCGGACTGATATTGTGCAATGACCCAGTCATGGTTGCCGCCCTCGTTCCGGAAGATGATTCTCACTCTGTCTCCCAGATTGACCTTCATGGCTGAAG